>LDZR01001855.1_pt1 | contig 13242 bp, 10 predicted proteins | sample 615371 | NCBI WGS metagenome assembly LDZR01 (sample SAMN03408294, study PRJNA278302) | terrestrial metagenome | isolation source: oil reservoir sample K2 | place: USA: Alaska, North Slope, Kuparuk formation | collected 2013
TCTAACCGCAGCCTTTTCATTATTTCCTTATACAATTCCTCATCAGAAATATCTTTGTCTGCCCTCACAATAGGATCGTCTATTTTGAAGTAGAATATCCCCGCAGGAGATAAGTTTGCCTTCCTTTCAAAAGCGCTCTCCAAAATTGCATCTAAGTACACAAGAAGCTGAAGTTCAAGTCCATAAAGTACATCTGAAAGGTCAAGAGTTTTGTCTCCCGATTTATAGTCTATTATCCTTACATATGTTTCTCCTTCTTTTTCAAGGACGTCCACTCTGTCAATTCTGCCTATCAGCTTTATTTCTTCTCCGTTTGAAAGCACGATTTTTATAGGAGGATATTTTTGATTTTCACCAAAAGCCACTTCATGACCTAAAGGCACAAAAGAGCTCCTCTTCATGTGTTCAGAAATTATCCATACAGCCTTGGACAGCACCCTTTTTAGTCTGTTTGCGAGGTATCTGTATCGAGAATTGCTCTTTAAAATGTAGCCCGGAATTTTGTCTACCATCTCTTCTACAATTATGTCAACTGCATCATTACACCACTCTTTATCAATCTCCTGCCAGGTAAGCTCCTCCTTTTCTAAAGCTTTGGCAATTTCATTGAGGACATTATGCATGAAAATTCCGAGGTCAGGAGGCTCAAAACCGTAAATTTTTCTCTCTTTAGCCTTAAGCCCGTACTGCACAAAATAGGCAAAAGGACAGGCAGCATACTTCTCAAGTCTTGATACACTAAACTCCATTTCTTCTCCGTAAAGCTTTTTTATCTTTAAAGGAGGTATTCTTTTTATCTGATTGTCATAGACAAAACCTTCTAAAGTATCTTCTAATTTTTTCTTCCACTCATCTTTTGTCCTATACCATTTATAGACCTCCAGCCAGATAGGGTGAATTTTCCCTGTAATATTCCATTTTTTGAAAGATTTAATCATCTCATTAAAAGTGGGCAAAGGCACTGTCACCCGGTTTAGATTTTCTTCGTCTGTGTCCATTTCCACGATATTTGTACTAACCTTTATCTTAGGAAATATCCTTTTTAAGCGAGAAATTATTATAGAAGGCCTTAGGCTCCTCCCTTCGTGGTCCGCAATTGGATAGCTTATTTTAAGAAACTCGCTGGCGGAAGTTAAAGCTGTGTACACTAGAAATTGTTCTTCAAATACCTTTGCCTTTGTATCTCTGTCAAGCTCAAGGTCCAAAGATGAAAGCAAATTTCTTTCTTCGTCTGAAAATATGCCTTCTTCAAAGGAGGAGGCTGGAAATACCCCGTCATTTGCTCCAAGAAGGTAAAGGACTTTGCTGTTGTGACTTTTCATCCTGTCCACACTTGTGACCAAGACTTCGTCTAATGCAGGTGGAATGCTTGCAATCTGATACTCATCAAAACCTATGGATATAAGTCGTGCAAATTGCTCTAAAGAAATTTTTTCTTCTCCCAGCACTTCTACCATTTGGTCCAACACGTCCACCACTATGTCCCAAATTTGAGCGTATTGATTTGCTGTGTCAAATTCTCCCCTGTTTTTAAACTCTTCAATAAACTTTTCTATCTTCTCAGGCAATTTATTCTCCACCAAAAAATCATAAAGGACTTCGCAGGCTTCTTTTACATTTTTTGAATGAGAAAATCTTGTGTAAAACTTCTCTAAAGGCAAATACACTCTTTCCCTTACTTCATTTACTTTATTTATAATCTGTTTTTCCCTCTCCTCCATCAAAAGGCTGTCAGTTTTATAGTCTATTCTGTACTCCCATCTTTCTTTCCATTTATTTCCTTTTATTCCGTTTGCCAAAACGTAGTTTTCCAAAAGATTTATTTCCTCTTTGTCTATTCCCGTAAAACCTGTCTTGAGGTATCTAAAAACCGATTCATAAGACCAATTTTTTAGATATATTTCAAAAATAGAAATCACATATACTATGATGGGATTGTTAGTTATGTTTATCTTCAAATCGATAAAGTGAGGAATACCATAATGGGAAAATATAGCTTTTACAAGCTTATAATATCTTTTTAGGTCCCTTGTAGCAACCACAATGTCAGAGTATCTCATGTGTTCATCTCTTATCAATCTAGCTATATCGCGAGCTACCTCTTCTACCTCGCTGTACATATTTGTAGCTTTAAAAATGCTTATATTTTTTGTCTCTTCATTGTAAATTTCGTAAGGATGTGAAAAGAAATTTTTCTCCAAAAAAGCAAGTTCTTTATTATGTTCAAATCTTTTGGGTATTCCTTTGTTCAAATTAACAGGCTCCTCAACTGAAATACCATTGGTTTCACACATTTTAATTAGTTTTTCTTCTGTTTTTTTTGTAGTGTAAAAAAGGTGGGTAGGGTCAATTGAATCTATTGAAGGGTCTAATGTCAGGGTCACACTCACCCTTGAAGCTTTCTTTAAAAGCTTTTCTATCACTTTATATTGCTTTGGAGTAAAACCGGTAAAGCCATCTATCCAAAACTCTGCTCCTTCAAATTGCAAAGACTTCTCCAGTTTTTTAGATAAAAGGTCTAACTCATCTTCTTCGTCTATGTAGTTTTTGTGCAATACCTCTTCAAAAGAAGAATATATGAGGGCTAAGTCCTCAAGTTTTTCCTTTAATCCCAATTTCTCTATTTTTTCGCTAGCGTCAATTAACTGAAAAGGAGTGACATCAAATCTCTTGAATTCAGTTATGGCCTCAGAAATTTTTTTTACAAATCCTTGCTGTCTAGAAGCCTTGGAATATACTTTGAGTTTTTCTTTGTTTTCTTCCAAAACTTTGTATATTACCATAGATTTTCCACAGGCTTTCATATGCTGACGGGCAAGCCCCCCCACTTCTACAAAGACCCTGTTTGCCAGGGTTTTAAAGCTTAAAACCTGTGCCCTCATCTTCTCATCTCGTTCAATCATATCAAGAAGGTACTTCTCCGCCTCAAATGTAAACTGTTCTGGGACAAGAAGGATAAGAGGATGGTTAGCACCGTCATTTAATTTATGTTTTATTTCTTCAAGGCAGAAATAGGTTTTGCCACTTCCTGCCCTTCCGTATATAAACCTTATGCTCATAAAATCAGCTCCTAAGTTTTCTATATTACAATAAAAAGCAAGGCAAAACCTTGCTTATCTTCCATTCTCACAACACCTGCACTTTCTTCTAAATATAATTATACCATCATTTTCTCCATGTTGAATTATTTTATTTTTTTGTGATACAATATTCCATTGAGAAAACAAAACAGCCTGCACAAAGGAGTGTAGAAATGATACAGGACGTTATAATGCTGATTTTGAGCCTCGCATTTATACTCATCTCCTGCATTTTTTTCACCAACTCGGTAGAGTGGTTGGGAAAAAAACTAAACCTCAATCAAGGAGTAGTGGGAAGTATTTTGGCGGCTGTTGGGACTACCCTTCCAGAGACAATTATACCTATCATTGCTATTATCTTTTATAGTGGAAAAGAGGCAAGTCAAATTGCCACAGGAGCGATTTTAGGCGCACCTTTTATGCTCTCAACGCTGGGATTTTTGATGACGGGAGCTGCGGTAATACTGTATTCATTTGCAAATAAAAGAAGTATTAAAATGAACGCAGACCCTAATGTCTTCAGAAGAAACCTCGAATATTTTATATTGATTTACACACTAGCTATATTTACCTCCGTGTTCAACCAGTTCAATGAAGTGAGACTCGCATCAGTTGTACTTTTATTAACCCTGTATCTTCTTTACGTAAGAGCTACATTCAATAGTGAAGGAAAAATAAAACAAAATGTAGAAGAACTCTTGTTTTCACGGATTTTTAGCCTCCCTCCTACATTATTTTGGATAATAATTCAACTATTTATTTCTCTTTCTGGCATAATTTTTAGTTCTCATTTGTTTGTAGGGTATGTTAAGGACCTTTCTCATTTAATGGGAGTATCTCCCCTCATACTTTCTCTTGTAATAACACCTATTGCAACAGAACTGCCTGAAAAATTTAATTCAATAGTATGGGTAGGGCAAAAAAAAGATACTCTTGCGCTTGGAAACATAACGGGTGCAATGGTGTTTCAGTCTTCTATACCGGTTATCATAGGGATTTTGTTTACCCCATGGAATATAACAGGAATAGCTTTTTTAAGCGCAACTCTGGCATTGACTTCTGCTACTTTAAATTTAATATGGATAAACATGAAAAAATCAGTAAATCCTTTTATACTCATGTCCGGAGGAATACTGTACGGAATATTTTTACTTACTGTAATTCATTAATCCGCAGTCTCACCTCTGTTGTTCATATAATTACAGCCATAATAGCCTCAATAATATTAGTGGAAATAATTCACCTGTTGCCATTAAAACACAAAGACAAAGTGGTAATTACCGTCATCGCTTCTCTTTCAATAGGGATGGGAGCTGCACTAACACCAATTGGAGAACCTTTAGCTACAATAGCCACTTCAAAATTAAATGAAAGCTTCCTTTATCTTTTTACTACCTTAGGCATTTACATCATACCAGCTGTACTGGCTTTGGGCTTTTTGGGTTTACTTTATATTAATAAATTAGAGAAAAATAGTCTCATTATAGAAGAAAATTATGTGGAAGAAGCGGAAGAAATTGGAAAAATCGAGAAATTTCAATTTATCTTTATCCAAACCTTCAAAATTTTTATCTTTATCCTGGCATTGGAACTTTTAGGTGCAGGATTTAAACCTGTTATTGACAATTATATAATTCATCTTGATAGCCGCCTTTTGTACTGGATAAACATGCTATCTGCGGTGCTTGACAACGCAACACTGGCAGCAGCCGAAATTTCTCCTCACATGACAACAGAACAAATCCGAGCAATATTGATGGGTCTTCTAATAAGTGGCGGCATGTTAATCCCCGGAAACATACCCAATATCATATCTGCAGGAAAGCTTAACATAAAAAGCCGCGAATGGGCTTTGGTAGGAATTCCTCTATCTTTAATCGGGTTGATTATATATTTTATTGTCCTTTTTGTAATTTGATTTTATTTTACTCTATTTGTCAACTTTCCTATCCCCTCTATTTCAATTGTCACAACATCTCCTGATTTTAAGGGTCCAACACCTGAAGGAGTGCCAGTCAATATGACATCTCCCGGGTTTAGAGTCATTATATGAGATATAAAACTTACAAGCTTAAATACATCGAATATCAAATACTTTGTATTGCTTTTTTGCTTTACTTCCCCGTTTACATATGTAGTTATATTTAAAGAAGTAGGGTCTAGGTCTGTCACAATCCAAGGCCCTATAGGCAAAAAGGTATCAAAAGACTTAGCTCTTGTCCACTGGCCATCTTTTGCCTGCAGATCTCTTGCTGTCACATCATTTGCTATAGTATAGCCAAGTATGTAATTTTTTGCTTCCTCTATAGAAACATTTTTAGCTTTTCTCCCTATGACAACAGCCAATTCTCCTTCATAATCCACCCTTCGAGACATTTCAGGAAGAATTATGTAATCATCAGGCCCAATTACTGCAGTGGAAGGTTTTATAAATAAGGTAGGTTCCTCTGGAATTTTATCCCCCATCTCCTCTATGTGGTCTTTATAATTTAAACCTACGCATATAGCCTTAGAAGGAATACAGGGAGGAAGAAGTTTTACTTCATTTAATCCATATAAAAAAGTTTCCCCTTCCTTCAATAAGATGACCTTGTCGTTTTCTAGGATACCATAACTGTCAGGTTCTTTATCCACTCTCACAATCCTCATATCCCAAACCTCCTTTTAGATAGATTTGAATAGTATTTTACCATAAAAAAGATAATAAAAAAATAGCCTAAAAAGGCTTATTTCCGGTTTTTTATATATTCACCTACTTTTTTATCTTCTTTGCTTATATGATTGACAAACCAGTCTACAAGGGACTATCTATAGTCTCGTTGCCTACTGACAGGGACTCGGTCCACTTTATCATCTAATTTCCTCCCCTATAAAAACTGTCGATTCAATTTTAAATCTTTTTCGACAAAAAATCAATAAAAATTATTCATACCGTAAAGCCTCAATTGGATTGAGATTAGCAGCCTTATTTGCAGGATACACACCAAAGAAAAGTCCCACCAAAACTGAAAAAGAAAAAGATATCAAAATCGTGCTCAAAGTAGGGTTTGCATCTATATTCATAGCCTTCCCTAAAGTCACTGCTAAAATATATCCTGCTATGATTCCCAATATTCCACCTAACCCACTTAAAGTTAAAGATTCAATAATGAACTGTAGAAGAATATCTCTCTTTTTTGCACCTAGTGCTTTTCTTATTCCTATCTCTCTTGTTCTTTCTGTAACCGACACAAGCATTATATTCATTATTCCAATTCCACCGACTAAAAGTGAAATTCCAGCAATTCCTCCAAGAAGTAAACTCAGCGTAGTAGTAACACTATTTACTGTTGATAAAATCTGTGACTGGTCAATTATCCTAAAAGCACTGGTATCGCCTTTAAAAACCTCCAACAGGTGATTATTTATCATATTTTTGGCTATTTCTACAGTATCAGGATTTGATGCCCCAATATATATTTGCCTTATATTTTTATTTTTTGCGAAATAAAACATCGTCTTTATTGGAATAAATATTGCGTCATCGTCTGAACCTGCAATTGAAGATCCTTTTAATGCTAAAACTCCAACTACTGTAAAAGCCTGACCGTTTAATTTTATAGTTTTCCCAACCGGATCTGTAAACCCAAACAATTCAGTCGCAACATTGTGCCCTAAAACCGCAACTTTATTTCTTCCCTCATCATCCATTGGCGAAATAAATCTTCCTTCAGCTACCTGTATGCTGCGAATTGCCTGGTAATCACTATTTACTCCATTTACCATAACAGAATCTACTGAATTGTTGCCGTACTTAGCAGTGGCATTTGAAGAGATGACAGGTGAAACCGCTTTTATATAATTCCCATCTTTTAATGCCATCGCTTGCTCATAAGTGAGAGACGCTTGAGATCCGCGTCCCATAACACTCACCATTATGAGGTTTGACCCCATGCTCTGAATTTGGGAAGTTACACTCTTTGTAGAACCCTGCCCTATGCTGACCAACGCTATCACAGCTGTAACACCTATTATGATTCCCAACATTGTCAAAAACGACCTTAACTTATTGCTAAGGATACTCCTTATAGCAATTTTCAATGCCTGTCCATATCTCACTGCGCCTTCACCTCATCCCCTAGAATGCGCCCATCTTTTATTCTCACTATCCTCTTTGCCTGAGCTGCTATATTTGGGTCGTGAGTGACGACCACCACTGTATTACCTCTTTCATTCAATTCAGTTATTATTTTCATTATCTCATTTCCACTTTTTGAATCTAAATTCCCTGTAGGCTCATCTGCTAAAATTATACGAGGATTATTAGCCAGTGCTCTAGCTATAGCAACCCTCTGCTGCTGACCCCCTGAAAGTTCATTGGGCCTGTGCTTCATCCTGTCTTTAAGCCCTACAAGCTCTAAAAGCATCTCTGCTCTCTCTCTTCTCTCCTTTGCAGGAACACCTTTGTATATCATAGGCAGTTCTACATTTTCTAAAGCAGTCATCCTCTGCAGCAAATTGAAGTTTTGAAATACAAACCCTATTTCACTGCATCTCAAATCTGCCAGCTGATTATCAGTAAGCTTACTTGTATCAATACCATTAAGGAAATATTCACCAGATGTCTTCGTATCAAGACAACCTATTATGTTCATCAATGTCGTCTTACCTGAGCCCGACTGTCCTACAATTGAAACAAATTCACCTTCCCAGATATCCAAATCTATTCCATCTAATGCCCTTACTTCATTCTGCCCGATTCTATAAATTTTTGTTAAATTTATCATTTTTATCAGTGCTTTATCACTATTCATCTATTATTGCCCCCTGAGGAAGAGTTGTTCTGCCATGACCTGTTAAAGCTTCCTCCTTGAAAGCTTCCACTCGGCCTTTCAGTATTTCTATTGAATCCTCCCTGCGGCCTCATCATAAAATTAAAGCCTTGGGGATTTCTATTGTTACTATTAGCCAAAGAGGAGTTCAAAGGAATTAACACCCTGTCGCTTTCCTGCAGTCCACTTACTATTTCTACAAAATTGTTGTTGTGAATTCCTGTTTCTATAAACCTTATATTATTTCTAAACAAGTTCCTCATATTATTGGCATTGGCATCAGAAAGATTTTGATTTTTCATATCATCTGTATAGAGTATCACATACTGTCTATTTCCCAGCATCTGTACTGCCTGTATAGGGAGGAGTAAAACATCGTTTTTTTCTGCAACTGTAATAACTACATCCATTGACATACCAAGCATTAGATCCTCACTCGGGTCTACTTGTATAGTTACATTGTACGATGCAACGCCATTCTGTATAGTTGGCAACTGTGATACTTGAGATACCGTTCCACTAAATACCTTTCCTGGCAAGTCATCAGTTGTAAGCTGAACCTTTTGACCTATTTTTATATTCTTAACATCTGTCTCATCAACGGAAAGGTTCACAATATATCCCGAATTGCCTACGATTACTGCTGTACCTGGCTGGCTCTCATAAGATGAAAGCTGGGTAATGTCCAAAACAGGCACAAAACCTGTCTGCACGTAGGAAGCATTGAGATTATTATTGCCTGCGTTACTGCTAAAATTCCCCAGAACATCTCCTTCTTTTATGTTCTGACTTAATATTTTCCCATCAATTGGAGAATAAATCTTTAAACTCTCAATCTGCTTTAAAATTTGATTATAGTTATTTTGAGCCTGCATTACTTTTATTTTGTCGCTTTGTATTTGAGCATCACTTATATTGCTTGAAGAAAGCTTAATTAAAACCTCTCCCTTTCTGACATTCTGCCCTGATGAAACATATATTTTTTCCACAGTTCCTGAAACTTGCGCTGTGACATTAGTCCCGCTATTACCAGAAGGTTGTCCTTCTTCGCTTCCATTAGACTTATTAACATTAACTACTGCAACTGGCATACCTGGAGTGACATCTTGGCCTTCTTTTACCAAAATTTCTACTACTCCGTCAACAGGAGAAGTGATGCTAAGTTTTGCAACAGCGCTATTGTAATTTTTTGTGTCCTGATTTAATTGTTGAATCGCCAAATCAAGATTTAATTTAGCCTGTTCCAGCTGATTATTTAAATTATCGTCCTCAAGTTCATATAAAAGGTCACCTTTTTTGACTGAATCCCCTACATTAAAATACACCTTTTTTACAACTCCGTTTTTTAAAGTAATCGCTCTCACATCTCCTGTTAAATTACCTGTACCGGTAATCGTCATAGAAATGTTCCCTCGAGTAACAGTTACGTATGGAATCTGTGAAGAAGTAGAAGTTTTGGTTTTGTTTAGAAAATAAAATACAGCAATACCCGCAATTAGAAGGATAGCGACAATTACGTATGCATATTTCCTTTTCATATGGCCACCTCTTTAATCGAAAGGTTTGTAAATATACTAGCAGAAAATTATGATACAAAAATTATAAATATGTGAGAAATTTGTGTGCAAAAAGGTCCGCTGACTTTTAGCGGACCCTTATACTTTTATGTACTTCCACTTTCCTGCTCTAAACCTAAAAATGTACATTATCGAACGAACTATAAAATCGGTAAAAACCCCAATCCATATCCCGTAGATGTCCATCCCAAAATTTTTAGCTAAAAAAGAACCCAATACTATCCTGAAAAGCCAAAGGCCTACCACAGTAGTAATTACAACATACGATATATCGCCTGCAGCCCTTAATACTCCCGCCATCACCACCATAATTGCAAGAAAGGGCTCTACTACTGCAAATATTTTTAAAATGCTAGCAGACACTCTTATAACTTCCGGATCGGTAGTATAAAGCGCTGCAAGCTGTTTGGAAAACACAAACATAAAAACGCCTATAACAGAAATTACTACAACAGAAATATTCCTGGAAACTTTGGCGTAAGTCTCCGCCATATCAAATTCTTCTGCCCCAAGGCTCCTTCCTACTAAGGCTGTAGCTGCTATTGAAAAACCAAATATTGGCATAAACGCAAGGCTGTTTGCATTCATTCCTATTTGATAGACGGCTATAGCTGTTGTGCCCATTGTGGACACTATTATCTGAACTACTAAAAATCCTCCCTGCATCACCAGCTGCTCTAAAGAGGCAGGAACTCCTATTTTTATAATCCTTTTCATCATATCAAAATCTAATTTAAAGGGCCCTCTGATGGCTATTCCCGCCTGGTTTTTCCCAGAATAAATTAAATAAGGTAGAAGTATCCCACCTACTATGCGCGCAGCTGTCACAGAAAAAGCCGCACCTTTAACACCAAAAGGAGGTATCAGGTACCTACCTTTATAAGGTACACCAAAAACCAAAAGCGCATTTAAAATGAGGTTTATTATGTTTACAACTGCAGTCACATACATGGGAGTTTTTGTATCCCCCGCCCCTCTTAATGCACCTCCCAATATTAAGGCAATGACCATAAAAGGAAACCCTATGAGAGCAATTCTGTAGTACAAAATAGCAAATTCAAAAACCTCAGGCTCGATCTTGCCAAAGAGAGTTTTTATGATAGGAATGTCAAAGGCATATCCTAAAAGTGTAAATAAAAGTGTCAAAAAAACTGCCATTATAAAAGACTGCGAAGTAGCAGTCTTAACCCCTTCAATATCTTCCTCACCAACAAGTCTAGCCACAACCACTGTAACACCTGTAGACAATCCTGCAAAGACTGCTTGTAGAAAAAATATAACCATGTTTATAAGCCCTACAGCGGCAAGGGCAGCCGCACTTATACGTCCAACAAATATGGTGGAAATCATTCCTACTGCCATCACAAGCATTTGCTCAGCTATAGAAGGCCAGGCAATCTCCATGACTTCTTTTGCTACATTTCGCCTTTCCTCTTCTTTTGCTTCCAATTCAATCCCCCCATTTTAGCCTATTTATTGTCTTTTAGAAGTTCGCTTCCTTTTTTGATTATTTTTTTCCCTATTCTTTTATTTATCTCTTCTGCCAGATTCCCAGCTTTTATTACTTTAACCAATCTTTTATCTAAGAAGGACAATTGCTCATATTTCACAGGGCTTAAATTAGACACAGAAAGTCCTATCAGTCTAACATATTGCTCTAATTTCCACTCTTTTAATATCCCTTTTGCCACCTCATAAATGTCTTCACTAAATCTTATGTATTTATCTACTGTTTTGCTCTTTGTGTGAACAGCAAAATCTGCAGTTTTTATTTTCACAGTAACTGTCCTGCAGTAAAGCCTTTCTTTGATAAGCTCTTCCGAGATAATTTCAGAAAATTCTTTTAGATGTTGAATTAGCAGTTCTTTATTCTTTGTATCTTTTTCCAAAGTCTTTTCTTTCCCTATAGACTTAATCTCCCTCATCGTCTCGACAGGCCTCTCATCAATACCTCTAATTCGATTGTATATCTCTACCCCTGTTTTCCCAAAAAGTTCTATAAGATTTTCTTGAGGAAGTTTTAATAAATCTTCCACAGTCTCTATCCCTATACTTCTTAGTTTTTCCGCAGATTTTTCCCCTATTCCATGGACTTTCGTAACAGGAAGGGGCTTTAATATTTCTGGCACCATGTCTTCTGTTATTACCATCAAACCATCTGGTTTATTCCAGTCAGAGGCAAGCTTTGCAAGAAATTTGTTGTAAGAAATGCCTACAGAAACAGTAAGGCCTGTCGCATCTTTTACTCTCTTCTTTATTTCCAGGGCAATATCCTCAGGATTTTTGTCAACATGTGTAACATCTAAATAAGCCTCGTCTATAGATACAGGCTCTACAAAGGGAGTTATGTCGTATAAGATTTTAAAAATCTGTTCTGATACTTCTTCATATCGTTTTCTCCTGACAGGCAAAAAAATGCCCTGAGGGCACAGTTTTTTTGCCATGTACATTGGCATAGCAGAGTGAATCCCGTACTTTCGCGCCTCATAAGAACATGTGGAAACAACACCTCTTCCTGATAATCCTCCAACAATGACGGGCTTCCCTCTGTATTCAGGATTATCCTGTTGTTCAATGGACGCAAAGAAAGCGTCCATATCAACATGGATAATCTTTCTTTTCATAAATTTCCCTCATTTCATCTCATATTGGGAAAACCCAACTGCTTTAAGGCTTCATATACTATTATGGCAACGGAATTAGACAAATTAAGAGATCTCCAGAGGATTTTCTCGTGCATCGGTATGCGTATACAGTCCTCGTAATATTCGTCTATGAGCCACTGAGGCAATCCTGTCGTTTCTTTTCCAAAAATCAAAAAAGTTTCGTCTTCATATGTGACTTCATGGTAGTATTTGTTTGCTCTTGTAGTAGCAAGGTAAAACTTCTTCCCTTTATGCTTTTCCAGAAACTCTTGAAGGCTTTCATATACCGTGAGGTCCAATAAGGGCCAGTAGTCAAGCCCTGCCCTTCTTACATCTTTCTCATCTATACTAAAACCCAAAGGTTTTACAAGGTGAAGTCTGCTCCCTGTAAGTACACAGGTTCTTGCAATATTACCCGTATTCTGGGGTATCTCAGGTTCAACAAGTACTACATTAAGTGGCATTTTTGAACCCCCTGTATGTGCAACTAACTTTATAAATCTATTATATCACAACAAACTTTATAATTAAAAAATTCACTATTTCCCTAGTTGTCAAATATTTTCACTAAAAATTTAATCAGCACAAAAAATATGACTAACATCAAAAAAGTCATTCCTATCCCTACAATAGCGATTCTAAATATACTAAGTAAATCCATTTTGTCCACCTCTTTCAAATTTTAACTCCTCTAGTTAGAGGTCTGCAAAACCTCTTCCCTATAGTCCAAACTCAACACTTTTAATTACACAATAGAACTTACAAGTGCTATTACAATACCTCCTGCTATGATAGAACCTAACTGACCTGCGACATTTGCTCCTACAGCCTGCATTAAAATAAAATTTGTAGGGTCTTCTTTTTGGGCCATTTTTTGCACAACTCTAGATGACATTGGAAAAGCCGATATTCCAGCAGCTCCTACCATTGGATTTACTTTATTCTTTAAAAACAAATTTAAAAACTTTGCAAACAACACTCCTCCTGCTGTATCAAATATAAATGCTATAAGTCCCATTCCAAATATCAAAAGAGTTGTAGGTGTCAAAAATTTGTCGGCAGTCATAGTAGAACCTATTGTTATCCCAAGTAAAAGTGTTACAAGATTGGCAAGTTCATTTTGCGCAGC
>LDZR01002597.1_pt1 | contig 13224 bp, 11 predicted proteins | sample 615371 | NCBI WGS metagenome assembly LDZR01 (sample SAMN03408294, study PRJNA278302) | terrestrial metagenome | isolation source: oil reservoir sample K2 | place: USA: Alaska, North Slope, Kuparuk formation | collected 2013
TCTAAGCTCACCCCCACTTTCCCCTTCAGCACCTGCTGAACCACCCGCGAAGGAGTTTCTTAAGTCTCTATCTGACGCTGTAGTACTATAATTAAAATAAAAATTGGTCTTTTGGGTATTGAGCGGCTGTATATATTAAAAGAGCTCAATGGCGGGACAATACCACCAGGGGAGGAGCCGGGAATGAAGTTTGCGGAAACGATGGTAGGGGAAAAGGTTCTGGAGCAGGGCGTCAAGTTTATCCTGCGGAATCCGGAGCGCAACCTGGGGGGGGTTGTTGGCGCTGGCGGAGAAGATGGCCCGGGATGCCCACCACCGGGAAATGGTGGCCGCGGGGAAACGGGTGCTGCAGGACAAAGAAAGTAACTGGTACAAGTACGCCCAGCGGCTGCTCACTACCACCCACCCCCATATCCGCGAGCGCTTGGCCGTAAACTTCTTCGTGAACGCGACTTTTATAGGCGTTCCCCGGCAGAAGGAGTGGGCGGCCAGGCTGGGGGTGGCGGTTCCCTGGGCCATCTTGATGGACCCTACGGAAAAGTGCAATTTGAACTGTCTAGGTTGCTGGGCGGGCGATTACCCCCGCGCCCAGGAGCTGGATCTGGCCACGATGGACCGCATAATCACCGAGGGAGAAAAGTTGGGTATTTATTTTACCGCCATGTCCGGGGGAGAACCCCTGTTGCGAAAGACGGATATTTTAACCCTGGCGGAAAGGCATCCGGACCAGGTATTTCACCTTTTTACTAACGGCACCTTGATCGACGAGCATTTCGTGGAGGAAATGGTCCGGTTGGGCAACATTACGGTGGCCATCAGCCTGGAGGGCTTTGAGGAAGCCACGGATGCCAGGCGGGGTAAAGGGGTATTCCAGAAGGTTATGCGGGCCATGGATCTCTTGCGGGAAGGCGGAACGGTCTTCGGTGCGTCGGTCACCTACACCCGAAAGAACACGGAGGAAGTGGGCAGCGAGGCCTTTATTGATATGTTAGTAGATAAAGGGGTGGCGTTTGTGTGGTTCTTCACGTACATCCCCATCGGTAAAGACGTGGACCTCCAGCTTATGGCCACCCCCGAGCAGAGGGCCTGGATGTTCGAACAGATAACCCGTTTCCGCCAAACGAAACCCATTTTCCTGGTGGATTTTTGGAACGATGGGGAGGCCAGCAACGGGTGTATTGCAGGCGGGAGGCGCTATTTCCACATTAATGCGGCGGGGGAAGTAGAGCCCTGCGCCTTCGTCCATTATAGCACCTGTAACATAAAAGAAATGAGCCTGGAGGAAGCCCTCCAGAATCCCCTTTTCCGCGCCTACCAGAAGCGCCAACCCTTTAGCCCCAATCTTCGGCGTCCTTGTCCCTTGATCGACAATCCCGAAATACTAAGGGAAATTGTTCACGAGTCCGGGGCCAGGTTTACCCAACTACATGACAACGAAACAGTGGATGAATTTGCCGCCAAAATGGAGCCCTACGCCCGGGCTTGGGCCGGCATTGCGGACCGGATATGGGAGGAGAAAACTTCTGTCTGAAGAATGAAACCCTGCGGCTTCGGTGGAGGGAGTTATGGAAATTGGCGCCAAGCGGTAAGCTTGGCGTTTTTATATCCGTAGTGATACAATAGACTTGCTTATCCATGTTCCATTTATGGGAAAAGGCAGGGGAAAGAGATGCACAGGCAGTACGATCTTCTGGGGCTTCGGGAAGCCCTGGATTTGGGCCGCCAGGAAATAAGGGATTATTATAAGCGCTACATAAATCCCGGCCTGGCGGGGCTTTTGGGACTTCTGGATTTCGACAAACAATTCGTCCGTGCCCGGGGCGCCCATGTATGGGACCGGGAAGGGCGGCAGTATTTCGATTTCTTGGGGGCCTACGGCGCCCTGAACCTGGGCCATAATCCCCCGGAAGTGCTGGCTGCCCTCGAAGAAGTGAAGGAGCGGCCCAACCTCCTCCAGGCCTCTTTGAATCCCTTGGCCGCCGCCCTGGCCCATAACCTGGCCCAGATTACGCCGGGGAATTTGAGCCGGGTTTTTTTCTGTAACAGCGGTACGGAAGCCGTGGAGGGAGCCCTGAAGCTCGCCCGGGCGGCCACAGGCCGGCCGAAAATCGTTTACTGCGAGAATTCTTTTCACGGTAAAACCTTCGGTTCCCTGTCGGTTACGGGACGCCGCAAATACCAGGAACCCTTTGCCCCCCTCCTGCCCGAGTGCGAGGCCGTACCCTTCAACGACCCCGGCGCCCTGGAGGCCAAATTGGCCAGGGGCGACGTGGCGGCCTTCATCGTGGAGCCCATCCAGGGAGAAGGCGGAGTTATCGTTCCCGAGGACGGGTACCTGGTCCGGGCGAGGGAACTCTGCGACCGCTACGGCAGCCTCCTCATCGTGGACGAGATCCAGACGGGTTTGGGGCGGACGGGCTATCTCTTTGCCTGTGAACACGACGGGGTGGTACCCGACATTATGTGCCTGGCCAAATCCTTGGGCGGAGGGATTATGCCTCTAGGCGCTTACATAACCCGCCCGGACATCTGGGATAAGGCTTACGGCGGACTGGAGAATTACGCCCTTCATACTTCCACTTTCGGGGGCAACACCTGGGCCATGGCGGCCGGCTTGGCGGCTGTCGAAAGCATCGTAACCCGGGACCTGGCCGGGCAGGCCAGGGAGAAAGGGCATTTTTTCCTGGAAGGGCTGCGGCACATCCAGAAAAAATCATCCCTCCTCAAAGAGGTGCGGGGCCGCGGATTGTTGATAGGGCTGGAGTTCAACACCCCGGCGGAAGGGCTTTGGGACCGCTTGACCCTGGGGAAAGTCAACGAGCTTTCCCGGGAGTACTTCGGTTCCCTGGTGGCGGGCCAGCTCATGAACAAGTACCGGATTATAACGGCCTACACCCTGAACAACCCCAACGTTGTCCGCCTGGAACCGCCCCTCGTGGTGGACAGGGCAGACATAGAAAGGGTTTTGGAGGCCCTGGAAGAAATCCTCGTCCGGAGGGGATTCTTCAGCGTAGCCCTGGACAGTACCCGCACCGCCCTGGCTTCCCTTTTTGCGAAGAAGGGAAAATAGTATAGCCTATGCCCGTATCCGGCAAACTAAAAACGAAGCCCGCCCTTTTCAAAGGCAACGGGAATGCCGGTATGGCGCTTCAGCCGGCCCTGCCGGCGTTTAAGAAAGCCGCCCTTCGGGGGCACGACAAATCTACCGGGAGGTTATAGGGGCATGCCTGCTGAAGTAGTTGTTTACACCACCCCCACTTGACCTGCGTGTGCCTCGGTGAAAGAGTTTCTTTCCCGTAAAGGCGTGGACTTTGAGGAAAAGGATATATCGCGGGACGAGAAGGCCCAGGAAGAAATGTACCGGCGCACCGGATTCATGGCCGTTCCCACCACTGTGATCGGGCAAGAGGTAGTAGTAGGCTATGATCCCCAACGCCTGGAGAAAATGCTCCACTAGACGCCCGGGAAGGCGTATAAGACCCGGCCGTAGTGGAAAACTTAGATCGAAATCGAGCCATAGCGAAAGGGGGACCTCTATGCCGGGTTTGATCCAGGCGGAATTGATGCAGCTGCGGGAGAACTTGAGTTCTGAGCTCCTCATGATCCAGAAATGCGGTGTCTATGCGGCCCAGTGCAGTGATCCCCAGTTGAAACAGCTCTTCAGTTCCCTGCAGCAAGCCCACCAGCGCCACTACAACACGTTAATCCGCCACCTGGGCGGCCAGCAACTAATGTAAGGGGGGAATGAGTTTGCCCATTCCGGGAATGGACGACAAGACCATGGCCAGCGATTGCCTCGCCGGCCAGAAGTTTTTGGCCTCCAGTTACAACCATGCCATTACGGAGTGTGCCAACGACAGCCTGCTGCGCGACTTCTTTAGCGTCTACCAGGACGAGCAAAACTATCTCAAGATGGTCTTTAATGCTATGCAGACCCACGGGTGGTACAATCTGCAGATGGCCAATGCGCAGGATATCAATCAGGTTCACCAGCAATTGAGGCAGGAATCCATGAGGATTCAGACCCAGGCCGGGATGGGGCCCGGCCCCGGTGTTTATCCCGGCCAACAGGGTGTCAGTCCGGGCCAAATGGGGCCGGGGGGCTTCCAACCAAGATACTGATCCCGGCCGGGAGGAGTTCGAAAAGCTAAAAGGCCTTGGCCCGCTTTTTGCGGGCGAGGGCCTTTTTATTTGTTGCCCTTGGAGGGTACGGGAACGCCGTCCTCCCGCCCGTAGGGCAGGGGAACATACTGCACCGAAGGCCGCCTACCGGCAGGCTGGGGATACAGCTCCATAAGCTGGTATATCTCCCGGGGAAGGCCTACCTTGACCGGCAGCCCCATTTCTACCAGTTCTTCTACGGTTATGGGATAATCGTGGGTCCAGCGGCCTTCGCTCAAAATGGCGGCCAATTCCTCGGCCCTGGCGCGGTCTATCTTTTCCGCCAGGAGACGGGTGATGCTTTCACGCACCTGTTTCATGGCTTTGCGGGCCATATCGGCGAGGATTACGGTGTGGTCGTCGATTTTCTCGATGGGCTTTTGGGCCAGCACCTGCAGGATGGAGGCGGCAGGGTACTGGCCGAGCTGGGGATCTACCGGGCCCAGGACGGCGTTTTCGTCCATGACGATTTCGTCGGCCGCCAGGGCGATGAGGGTACCCCCCGACATGGCATAGTGGGGTACGAAAACGGTGACCTTTCCCCGGTGTTTGAGGATGGCGTGGGCGATTTGTTCGGCTGCCAGGACGAGGCCTCCGGGGGTGTGGAGGACCAGATCTATGGGCATGTCGTCCGGCGTGAGGCGGATGGCCCGCAGGAGCTGTTCCGAATCTTCTATGTTGATGTAGCGGCTTAACGGGATGCCCAGAAAACTGAGGGCTTCCTGGCGGTGGATGAGGGTGATAAGGCGTGCTCCGCGTTTTTTCTCGATGCTCCGTATGAGGTGCAGGCGGGCTCCCTGGATTTTCTTCTGGTGCAGCATGGGCAGAAAAGCTGAGAGGAGAAAGAACAACCATATGAGGCTCAAAAGATCCACCGACATCCCTCCTGCGTGGTTAGTATACAATACGGGTTACTAGTTTATGCCTCTTGTTAAAGGAGCCGGACCGAGGGGCAGATGGCCCCCGGGCGGGGCTCGAAAAGCAATGAAACAGCGTTAAAGGGGAAATAAAAGGCGTTAAGGGGGTCTCCGGGCGGAAGGGCAGAGAGGGAACCTGTCATGTGAAACTTTCCCCATTACATAAAAACCCTCCAGGGGCGAAAATTTGCTGTTTGCCCCATTTCCCTTGACACCCCTGACTTGTCCCTGTTAAAAATCTTTGCAAGGAGGTCCACCGGTTGACATTGATGTAAAAAAATATAGGCATCCATCTACGGTGCAGCGGGGGCAAAGAGCGGTCTCAAAAGAAAAATAGATATAATTCCAAAAAGAAAGATAAGATATAACAAATAGTTTTTAACAGTTAACACAATATGTACTAGCTATTCGTAGTATTAACTTCAACGGCCGGGAGGTGGGAGGCGCAGGCTGCGGAGGGGTTGCGGTATACCGAAAATTTTCGTATAGACGACCATTACTTTCATGGAAGGCTTACGATGGGAGGGAAGGATCATGGCCCAAGGCAGGGCTCTGGAGTCTTTATGGAGAGAGGAGCAAATTATAGTGCCGCCGGCGAAGTTTAAGTTGCAGGCCAATATAAAGAACGCCCAGGTTTACCGGGAAGCAGCAGCCGATCCCCAGGCTTTTTGGGCAAGACTGGCCGAAGAAGAGCTGCTATGGCACAGGAAATGGGATAAGGTGCTGGAGTGGAACCCTCCCTTTGCCCAATGGTTTGTCGGCGGGCGGCTTAATGTGGCCGTCAACTGCCTGGACCGCCACGCTGCCGGTTTTCGCCGCAACAAGGTAGCCCTTATCTGGGAAGGTGAACCGGGTGATGCGCGTCTTTACACTTACGGCGAATTGTTGCGGGAAGTAAACAGGGCCGCCAACGCCCTGAAAAAACTGGGGGTGCGCAAGGGGGACCGGGTGGGCATCTACCTCCCCATGATCCCGGAGGCGGTTATTGCTATGTTGGCCTGTGCGCGCCTGGGAGCCGTGCACAGCGTGGTCTTCGGCGGGTTCAGTGCCGAGGCCCTGCGCGACCGCCTCAACGATGCCCAGGCGAAGGTGCTGATCACGGCCGACGGGGGTTACCGGAGGGGCAAGGTGATACCCTTGAAAGAGAACGCCGACCTGGCCCTGACAGAGTGCCCGTCGGTAGAGAAAGTTATCGTAGTGCGCCGTACCGGCGAGTCCGTTCCCTTCACCCCCGGTCGGGACGTCTGGTGGGAAGAGGTGGTGGGAGGAGCTTCTCCGTATTGTCCGGCTGAAGGGCATGATGCCGAGGATATGCTTTTCATCCTTTATACCAGCGGAACTACCGGGAAACCCAAGGGCGTGGTGCACACCTCGGCCGGTTACCTTCTGGGGGTCCACGTTACTACTAAATGGGTGTTTGATATTAAAGATACCGATGTTTACTGGTGCACGGCGGACATCGGCTGGATAACCGGCCACAGTTATGTAGTCTACGGTCCCCTGTCCAACGGTGCCACCACCCTGCTGTATGAGGGGGCGCCGGATTACCCCGACCGGGACCGGTGGTGGCAGATTGTAGAGAAATACGGTGTCAACATTTTCTATACCGCCCCGACGGCCATTAGAACCTTTATGCGGTGGGGCCCGGAATACCCGGCACGACACGATCTGTCCAGTCTGCGGCTCCTCGGGACGGTGGGCGAACCCATTAATCCGGAGGCCTGGATGTGGTATTACCGCCATATCGGGCAGGAGAGATGCCCAATAGTGGATACCTGGTGGCAAACGGAGACGGGTATGCATCTCATTACTCCTTTGCCCGGCATTACTGATCTAAAGCCTGGATCGGCGAGTTTCGCCTTTCCGGGGATCGATATCGATGTGGTCAATGAGCACGGCGAGCCGGTCCCGGTGGGCGCAGGATACTTGGTAGTAAAATCCCCCTGGCCCTCCATGCTCCGGACCGTTTACGGGGATCCCGACCGCTATGTACAACAATATTGGAGCCGCTTCCCTAATATGTATTTCACCGGCGACGGCGCTCGCCGGGACTCCGATGGTTATATCTGGTTGCTCGGCCGGGTGGATGATGTGTTGAACATTTCCGGCCACCGGATCGGTACGGCGGAGGTGGAAAGCGCCCTGGTAGATCACCCGGCGGTAGCCGAGGCGGCGGTCATCGGGAAGGCACACGAGGTCAAAGGGCAGGCAGTGGTGGCCTTTGTCACCCCTAAAGAAGGCGTCGAAGGAACCCCCGAACTGGCCGAAGAACTCAAAGCCCATGTGGCCCGGAAGATCGGCGCTCTGGCAAGACCGGATGACGTCTTTTTCACCGCCGAACTGCCCAAAACCCGAAGCGGGAAAATTATGCGCCGCCTGCTGCGGGATATTGCCGATGGTCGCGTCCTGGGGGATACGACTACTCTGGCCGATCCGGGGGTCGTACAGGAGCTAAAAGAGCGGTACGGCAGCGAAGAAGATTAAACTTCCCCCGCAGTCGAGGCCTGTGGGATTTGCCTTGGCTTTGCTGGGGTCGGTCCTATTCCCGGATCGCCGAGCCGAGGCCAAGTTTGAGGAGCAGCAGCTCAGGACCTACCTGTCCGTCGGAGCGGAATAGCCCGAACCCCGTAACCCCCACTGAAGGTATTTCCAGAGCAGCCCCCAGGGGCTGCTTTTTTGATGCCCTATTTCCGTCCGGGTTCCCTTAGTTGTGTATGCCAGCCGGTTTGACTGGAAACACTCTCTTGAGCAGGGAGGCTGTCTAAAGGGGGATATTAGAGGTGGACATAGGCGAAAGCCTGGTAGGGTCTTATTTCAAATACGTGGAAAACTGCAAGATCGTGGTTTATAATTGCCGGTTGGAAGAAGAGCAAGGTGAGATCGATGTCATAGCCCTTGACCAGGCGGGCGAAAAGGTCTACCTGTGTGAGGTGGCCACCCACCTGCGTGGAATGCTCTACGGCAAAGGGAATAATGCTACCTTGGCCCGGCTGGAACATAAAATCCGGCGCGCCCTTCGTTTTGCCGCTCAGAATTTCCCCGAACGGAAGTGTATCTTTATGTTGTGGTCCCCAGTTGTTTCCCGGGGCCTGGCCGGCGGCTTTACCCGGCTGGCATCCTCCGTCGCCGACCGGGGAGCCGAGGTACAGTTTATTATAAATAAGGAATATACGGCTCGCATTAGACGTTTGATGGAGGTGGCGAGGCAAAATATCAAAATTACCGACGAGCCGGCTTTCCGCCTGTTGCAAATTTTGGAGCACCTGCGCTAGCCGTTCCTGGATACCAAGAAAAAATTTGTTGAAGAATGGACAGGGGTAAGATATAATCATGGCGTGTACCAGGGGGCGCCTGCCTAGGCGCTTTCCTCTTTTGGAAGGGGGATGCTGGAGGTATGAAGGAAGCCGGGGTCGACGCCCGGGTGAAAATCTTGCAGCAGGCCGAAGAGCTCGGGGTAAAATTCGTTCGCTTGCAGTTTACCGATATATTCGGTGTACTTAAGAACGTAGCTATTCCGGTCGGACAACTGCCCAAGGCGTTAAATAACGAGCTTATGTTTGACGGTTCTTCCATTGAAGGGTTTGTGCGCGTAGAGGAATCCGATATGTATTTGTACCCGGATCCCTCGACCTTTACGGTGTTTCCCTGGCGGCCCCATGAAGGCACGGTGGCCCGCCTTATATGCGATATATACAATCCCGACGGGACACCTTTTATCGGTTGTCCGCGGAATACTCTGAAGCGTGTTCTGGCCGAGGCCGAGGCCATGGGGTTTACCATGAATGTGGGCCCGGAAGCCGAGTTCTTTTTGTTCCACACCGATGCCCACGGCCGGCCGACCCTGGAAACTCATGACCGCGGCGGCTACTTCGATTTGACTCCGGTAGACCTGGGGGAAGAGGCCCGGCGGGATATGGTAGTTACTCTGGAGAAAATGGGTTTCGAGGTGGAAGCATCCCACCACGAAGTGGCGCCCGGCCAGCATGAAATAGATTTCAAGTATGCCGACGCCTTGAAAACCGCGGATAACATCGTTACCTTCAAGTTCGTAGTACGCACCATCGCCCAGAATCACGGCCTGCATGCTACATTTATGCCTAAACCCATTTACGGCATTGCGGGATCGGGCATGCACTGCAACATTTCCCTGTTCAGAGACGGACAAAACGCCTTTTATGATCCCCGGGGAGAACTTGAGCTGAGCGAAACGGCGTACTATTTCCTGGGCGGCCTGATGGCCCATGCCCGGGCCATGGCGGCTATTACCAACCCCACCGTCAACTCCTACAAGCGCTTGGTGTCGGGCTTTGAAGCCCCTATCTATATTGCCTGGTCGCCCCAGAACAGGAGTCCCCTTATACGTGTACCGGCCAAGCGGGGTTTGTCCACGCGGCTGGAGGTGCGGCACCCGGACCCCTCCTGCAACCCTTATCTGGCCATTGCGGTTATTCTTAAGGCCGGCCTCGACGGCATTAAAAATAGGATTCCCCCGCCGCCTCCGGTCAACAGTAATCTTTTTCATATGAGTGACGAAGAACGGAAGCGGCTTGGCATTCAAACCCTTCCCACCAGCTTAGAGGAAGCTCTGGCGGCGCTACAAGGGGATCCGGTCATCCAGGACGCCCTGGGACCCCATATTTACGAACGTTTCATGGAAGCCAAGCGTATTGAATGGGAGCAGTACCGCACCTGCGTCCACCCATGGGAAATTGAACACTATTTGACCAAGTTCTAGGGGGGAGTGCCTGTGCGTTACAAAATTGCTGTTATCGGCGCCGGACCGGGAGGGTATGTGGCGGCCATCAGAGCGGCTCAACTGGGTGCCAAGGTGGCCGTTGTAGAGCAGGGACCCTTAGGGGGAACTTGCCTGAACGTAGGGTGTATACCCACTAAAGCATTGCTGGCCGGGGCCTCGCTGGTGGAAAGCATCCAAAGGGCGGAGCAGTTCGGCATAGAGGTAATGGGGTATTCCGTGGATTACGGCCGTCTTGCGGCTCGTAAGGATGCGGTGGTTGATCAGCTAAGACAGGGTATTGCCTTCCTTTTTAAGAAAAATAAAATCGATCTATTCCGCGGGAAGGCCTATTTGAAGGATAACCGGCGGATTAGGGTAAGGGCCGAGGGCGGCGAGGTCCAGGAAATCGAGGCCGAAAATATTATTATAGCCACGGGTTCCCAACCGGCCCTTTTGCCTTCCCTGGGATATAACGGGCGCACCGTGGTTACGAGTACCGACGCTTTAGGCTGGAACGCTTTGCCGGAAAGTCTGCTCATCATTGGAGGCGGGGTCATAGGGTGTGAATTTGCCACCCTCTTTAGCATCCTGGGAGTAAAAGTAATCGTGGTGGAGGCCATGCCCACTATTCTGCCTATGATCGATGCGGAAATAGCCCGGCGTTACCAGATGCTTTTAAAGAGAAAGGGAGTGGAGCTTAGGACCGGCACCCAGGTTACTGCCGTGCAGGAGGAAAGCGGCGGGGTAAAAGTCAAATTGGCCGGCGGAGAGGAGTTTTCCGTGGCACGGGTGCTTATTTCCATCGGACGCAGGTTTAACACCTCCGGGCTGGGGTTGGAAGAAGTGGGCGTAGAGCTGGGCCCGAAGGGTGAGATTGTAGTCGACGAGTATTTGCGCACCAAGGTGGAGGGTATTTATGCGGTAGGAGATGTGACCAACAAGGGTCAGCTCGCCCATGTAGCTTCGGCCCAGGGAATCGCTGCGGTTCAAACCATTATGGGACGGCCCACCAGGGTGAATTACGATGCCGTACCCAGTTGTATTTTCACCTCGCCGGAGATTGCAACGGTGGGCCTTACCAAGGAGGAAGCAGAGAAGCGGGGTTTAAAGGTCAAGGTGGGCAAGTTCTCCTTCCAGGCCAGCGGCAAGGCCCTGGCGGCGGGGGAAACCGAGGGCATAGTCAAGATGGTGGCTGACGCCGAGGACGACCGGCTCCTGGGCGTGCATATCATGGGGCCCCACGCTACCGAGCTCATTGCCGAAGGCGCCCTGGCCGTTTCCAGGGGGATCAAGGCCCGGGAGCTGGCGGAATGCATCCACGCCCATCCCACCCTGGCGGAGACTCTAATGGAAGCAGCAGAGGCCGTCCACGGCATGAGCATACACTCGTAGAAGGGAGAGAAGGGCATGGCTAGCCGCAAGCCGCCGTGGTTGCACAAGCGCATACCGGCCGGGGGAAGCCTGGAGGCCACCCGGAAGCTCTTGGAGGAACTGCAGCTAAACACGGTGTGCCAGAGCGCCCTGTGCCCCAACCTCGGCGAGTGCTTTTCCCGGAGAACGGCCACCTTTATGATTTTGGGCAAGACGTGTACCCGTAACTGCCGTTTCTGCGCGGTGGAAGGAGGCCGGCCGGAACCGGTGGATCCCGATGAGCCCCGGCGGGTGGCCCTGGCGGCGGCCCGGTTGGGTTTGAAGCATGTTGTGGTAACCTCTGTGACCCGCGACGATCTTCCCGACGGAGGAGCGGCTCAGTTCGCGGCCACCATCCACGCCCTCCGGGAACGGCTGCCCGGTGCCATTATCGAAGTTTTGACCCCCGATTTCCAGGGGGAGAGGGCTTCCCTGGCCAGGGTTGTGGAAGCCCGGCCCCATATATTCAACCACAATGTAGAAACGGTTCCCCGCCTTTACCCGCAGGTCCGGCCGGCGGCCGATTACCGGCGGAGCCTCGAGGTTTTAAGGACGGTAAAAGAACTGGCCCCGGATGTTTATACCAAATCCGGCATGATGGTCGGTCTGGGGGAAACGAGGGAAGAGGTAGAAGAGGTGATGGCGGACCTGCGGGAAGTGGGATGCGACATACTGACCATCGGCCAATACCTGCGTCCCTCGCCCCGGCACCTGTCGGTGGAGGAATTTGTGCCGCCGGAGACCTTTGAGTATTACGGGGAAGCAGCCCGTAAGATGGGGTTCCTCTACGTGGCCTCGGCTCCCTTTGTGCGCAGCTCCTACAATGCAGCCGAGTTTTCCCGGGCGGAAGGATTGCTATAACAAAACAGTTCTTCGTTTGCTCTACAGTACGGTTCGCCGGTTACCCTTTAATGCTCTCGCTTCCTCAAGATAATTGTAAATAGTGTACTTGGAGACTGCCAGAGCCTGGGCTACCACATCCACTGCCCCTTTAACCAGGAAAATACCTCGGTTATCGAGCATTTCCACGGCTTTCACTTTTTCTTCTTTGGTCATGACAGGTACCGGTTTACCAATTTCCTGCAGCACGCTTTCCACCACATTGTCAACCACTTCGTTGATGTCCCGGGCAAACTGCTCCTGGGTCCGTTCAAAGCCTGCTTCCGCCAGGTCCTTCAGTTGGCAGAAGTCTTCTAAAATATTTTTCGCCACTTGGAACTCGGTAAGATCGAAATTAATGCAGAGACAACCAATAATTTTACCGCCCTCGTCGCGAATGAAGATAGTCGATGATTTCAAAACTTTGCCGTCCTTGGTTCGGTTAAGATAGCCTATTAGATCTTCGGTAGCGTCGCCGTAACGCTGCAGGGCTTCCAGCACCAGATTGGTAACCGGCGCGCCGATTTCTCTATTAGTCACCGATCCCGCTTTAAAAATAAGGGATCTGGACGGCTCGCTGAGATCATGGACAACGACTTCGCAGTTTTTGCCAAAGGTTGCCGCTATGCCTTGGGCTAGAGGTTTCATAGCCTCCAGGGCCGGATGAATTTTGGCATCTCCCATGGTTAACCCCCTTGCCAGCCTTTTTAGGTTATTCATCCTTTGTTTAGTATTATACAAAAAAATACCTATCTGTTGAAGAAAAAAGGCCAAGCGTATTGTTCTTGTGGTAATTATTATTTCACCACAACTTTAGAATTTCCTGCTGCCTCTTACAGTTTTGTTGTAATGTTTATGTGGTTTTTGTAAGGAATTTTTGCTGGGGGTTGAGTATTTGCCGCTCTGCCGGCAGGTATTAGTTTCTGGTATGTTGGCCCCTCGCGGAAAGGCGGTGGCCTTCCGGAGTTGCAACGGGAAATTGCGAACGCACCCGGCGCTGGCTGAGTTATCCCCAGTTTTGATCCCGGCCTGTTTGGCTTTCGCTCGCAAAGGCCTCCTTCGCGGGCAGGACTTTTGCTTGGCTCAAGGCTCCGGCAGGCTTCCCGGCAGAATTTAAGCATC
>LDZR01001856.1_pt1 | contig 13179 bp, 15 predicted proteins | sample 615371 | NCBI WGS metagenome assembly LDZR01 (sample SAMN03408294, study PRJNA278302) | terrestrial metagenome | isolation source: oil reservoir sample K2 | place: USA: Alaska, North Slope, Kuparuk formation | collected 2013
TAGTGATAAAAGAGCAAAATTCGGATTTTCAGGTTTTTGATTATAAAAATTTTAAGGATTTGAAGATAACTCTTCTGGGTACTCATCAGATTTATAATGCTTCTCTTGCGGTGGAAGTCATTCAAAAACTTAAGAATATTTATGGATATAGAATTGAGGAAGAGGCAATAAAAAGAGGCTTAATGAGTGCGAAGTGGCCTGGGAGATTAGAAGTCATGAAAAAAAGGCCGTACGTAGTAATAGACGGTGCACACAATCCGCAGGGGATGACAGTACTGAAAGAAAGCCTGAAATTATTTAATTATAGGAGATTAATTTTGGTTATTGGGATGCTTAAAGATAAAGAAGTAAATAAAATGCTTAATATCATAACTCCTGTGGCAGATGTGATTATAACTACTACTCCGCTAAGCGACAGAGCTTACAGCGCAAAAGACCTTGCCAGCAAAATTTCTAGAAATAGTGTGTTCGCAGTAGACCAAATTGACAAGGCAGTGAATGAAGCACTAAAAATGGCAGGTGAAGAGGATATGGTCCTTTTTTGTGGATCTCTTTACATGATAGGCCATGTGAGGAAATTGTTAAGAGGAGTACTAAATAAAAAATGACTTTAATATAATGAAAGGTGTAGAGCCCGTGAAGAGAAGGTGGTTGTTATGGAAATTACAGGTAACACATTGCTGCAGGAGATAGATAAAGCACTAAAGGCAATGAAAGAAGCAGAGAGAAATTTAGAGATGTTAGAAAATGACAACTACCTTAAGATAAAATTGGCTCGACTGAAGTACGACTTTGCGAGACAGGAATATTTGAGACTTTTGAGAATTGCCAGGGAACAAAAGCTAAAATATAACATGAGCGAATTGGCGGAGAAAATAGTAGACTAATGACAAAAGCGGTCCCAAAAGACCGCTTAAGTTATTGTTCAGGGACTTTGATTTCCTCTTCGAAATCGCATTTAGAATTTTGCGAATGAGCGCAGCAAAAGCCATTGCAATTATGAATACATGTAATTGCATTACATTTCTTCATCGTAAATAGATTAAATTTTGTATGCTTTAAATCCTGCATCATTGCTATCTCGAAGTATGTCATAGTCATCGCCTCTCATACTTTTGATACTTATATTATACACTCTATTCATTTATCTGTCAATTGCAAGTAAGAAAATTAAAATTTCAAAATATGGAGTAATTTTTGGACCTTTACCCCAAATAGAAAAAATTTTTGCAATTATTTTAAGCTTTTTCTTTATTGAAAAAACAGAAGGGATATGGTAAAATAGACACTGTCGGGGCATGGCGCAGCGGTAGCGCGCGCGGTTCGGGACCGTGAGGTCGCAGGTTCAAATCCTGTTGCCCCGACCATAATAGTAATCATGCATGTTCCAGGACTTATCCACAGGCTAAAAAACGTGTGGTTGCAAAGCAATTAAAATATTGTGGTAATGACAACAATATATCAGAAAAATAAGGCCGCCCTACTGTTAAAATTAACAAGAGGGTGGCCTTTTATAATTTTTTTATTACAAGCATTTTGTCTTCCTTAGAAATTTCTAAATTATAAAACTTCCTGATTATAAAACTTCCTGCAAGACTCTATAGTTGTCTCTATAAGTTTTTCCTGACCGTTTATTTCAAATAAATGTATGGATTTAGACAAAGAGTCCTTGTATTCTTCTCTGCCAAGGTTGTACTCTGCAATTGCTTTTCTAAAGTATAAAAGCCCCAAGCTACTTAAGTAGAGTGGTGTGATAAGAAAAACAGAAGAGTACATGGTACTACAGGAGAGAGACCAATTGACAGACTAAAAAGGGAAAACTAAAAGCCGTTGCCTCCATTGGATAAATATCAAAAATTTCTGGAGGAACTAAGGAAGGTACACAAAGATGGTCTTTTGAGTTATGATGGTGTAAGATATAAAGTACCATGGCAGTACAGTAGTAAAGAGGCAGTGATGAGGACTACATCAGGCCAAGGCTTCTTGTTGTAGATGAAGTAGGGTATTTGCCTTTAGACAGCCTTGGAGCAAATCTCTTTTTTCAGCTGATAAGCGCGCGGTATGAAAGAGGGAGCATAATACTTACAAGCAACAAAGGATTTGGGGAATGGGGTGAACTAATGGGGGATCCAGTTCTTGCAACCGCGGTATTGGATAGATTGCTGCACCATGCTTATATAATCAACATAAGAGGTAACAGCTATCGTTTAAAGGATAGGTTAAAGACTGGTCTTTATTACGGTAGTCCAAATGGTAAGGCTTAAAATTAAAAAAACGCAGGGTGGGTCAATTTAAAACCGTTGAAAATGGGTCAATTTTAATTCGCTATTGACACCTCTAATATTTTTTAAAAAGAATTTCTACCATTTATTCTATAATTAAGGCAACAAAATGTAAAGCTATAAAACAAAAAATTAACAAACAAAGGGACACTTTCCTGTTTTCAATTCTACTCAAGACCACTCTGCTCATAAAATTTACACGCAATTCATTTTGTGAAATGATTTTTTGTATTCTTAAAGCTTTAATTTTACTCTCTCTGAAGATATTTTACAAATTTAACCTGTTGTAACTTACAGTTACAAAATTAAAATTTTTCACTGGCGATATATGAAAAAAGAAGAAAAAGAAAGAAAAATATAGATAACTTCGCTAAAACGAAATATTGGGAGGGCTCTTCAAAGATTTTACTGTTTTACTGGGAGAGGTAAGAATGTTAGGATAAAATTGAAAGAGGATTTAGGAGGTGAAGGAGATTAAAAAAGTGATAAATTTGCTAATAGTAAGGTTTTATAAAAAACGGGTAAATAAGTTAGGGTATTCTATTTAAAAAAATGTTCATAAGGAAGCTAAAGTAGTAAAAAATCATATATATTATTTCAAATTTTTGTATAAGCCTTCTTTCCTTTTGGTTTTATGAGGTAAACAACATGTTTTATATATACGATGATTTAATGAAATTTGCTAAATATCCTGATGTAATATATTCAGGCATTATAAGGAAAGTATTTATGACTATTATACCTGTTATAATATTTTCCTCTTTTCCTGCAAGAGTATTAATTGGACTTTCAAGCTTTCAAGAAATATTTATATATCAGGTAATTTTATTACTCGTATTTTCAGGAATATCACTTACACTCTGGCAAAGAGGGCTTGTAAAGTATCAGGGGAGGGGATAAAGTTTTAAGAGATGTACACTATGGTAGACAGTAGATTTAAATCGGTATGAGTTTTCTCTAAAAAATTAAGATTTTTCACTGGCGATATGTGGAAAAATGAGAAAAAGGCAGGGGTGGTTATAAAAATGGATGACAAAATAGTCCTTAAGGCAGAAAATTTGGAAAAGACTTTTGGGGCTGGCAAGAAGGCAGTAAAAGCGGTGGATGGGGTATCTTTTGCTGTAAGAGAAAAGGAGATTTTTGCACTTCTAGGTCCCAATGGTGCAGGAAAGACGACGACTGTGAAAATGCTTTTAAACCTTGTCTCTCCTGATAAAGGCAGTATACAAATATTTGGGGAAGATATGCCTAAAGTTCAAAAAGAGGTAATGAAAGAAATAGGGACACTACTTGAAGGCTCAAGAAATCTATACTGGCATATGACCGTCAGAGAAAACGTTTATTACTTTGCAAATTTGAGAGGGAAGTCTGCAAGAGAAGTAAAAGATGACATGGAGATGTGGGCAGAGAGGCTGAGGATACAGGACAAACTGGAAGAAGAGGTAGGCAAACTTTCAAGAGGGATGCAGCAGAAAGCCGCTATCATATGTGCACTTGCTACAAAACCAAAACTTTTAATACTCGATGAACTCCTCCTCGGGCTTGATATTATAACAAGATTTGAAGTAGAGAAGCTGGTAAAAGAATTAAAAGAAATATCTACCCTTATCATTTCTTCCCATGACTTAAGATTTATTGAGAAAGTGTCTGATAGGATTCTAATAATCAATAAAGGGAAAGTAGTAGCAGAGGGGACTGCCTCAGAGCTCAGACATAAAATTTCTTATGCTAAATATAGATTTACTTTGAGAAAAAATGAAGAAAGCCGATATTTAGAAGAATTAAAAAGCATAAGAGGTGTTGAAATAAGTTTTTATGAAGGGAATATAGACACAGATATATTGGAGCTTACATTTGAAAAGCCAGAACTCATATATGATGTATTTGATATTTTTAGAAAATTTTCTGTAATACCAGTTGAGATAGACAATTTGGGGGAACCCTTTGAAGAGATATTCAAAAGTTTCGTAGAAGGAGGGGAAAACAAATGAAGTATTTATGGGAAGCTGAATTGAGGAGGTTTGTGAAATTTATAAAGAATATGCCTACTGCTAATCTTCCATTCCTCATATTCCTCTACATACTCTTTTGGCTCATTAATTTTTCTTCTACTTTAGTTATAGGAAATGTAGAGAGCAGTAAATCTCTTACAGCTGCAAATATGCTGGGATACGTCATATGGTTTTTTGCAATGTTTTCAATATCTTCCATTGCACAAAATATGGAAGATGAGAGGATGCAGGGGACTTTTGAACATCTTCATCTTTCCTCTGTAAGCATAAAGAGTATTTTCTTGGTAAGAGCTTTAATACATGCCATAGAATCTATTGTAATCATAGTGATATTTATTTTGATAGTTGGATTGATTCACAGAGTAGTAGTTTTTACAAATGTTTATAGCCTTTTGGTTTTGCTTATACTTCTTCCTGGCCTTTATGGCTTTGCTTTCCTTTTAGCTGGCTTAGTCCTCATGATGAGAAGTAAAGAGGCGAAAAACTGGCTGGCAATACTGATATATGTTCTTTTAGTGCCACTACTCATTCCGGAAAGGATTTTGTCACCGGCAGTGAGGGAAATTTTCTCATATTTTCCTATGTTTCAAAGCGTTATGATGCTAAGGAAATTAAATATAGACAAAATTCCATTAAATCTCATGGAAGTTGATTTTGTAAAACTTGTGATAACCTCTATACTGTTTTTTGTGATTGGGCTTTTAATCTTTGATATAGCAGACAAGAAGGCTAAAAAGAAAGGAATTTTGGGAATGTATTAGGAAGAGGTAGATATTTTCATTACAAGGGATAAAGATTTTCTTGATGTTAAAATTGAAAAACCATTAATTTTGACACCGGTGCAGTTTTTAGAAAAGTTTGGCTAAGATGCAATACTGTGTTTATAGTTTTGCAATTATCCTGGCTATAGAAAATTACTCGGATTTTGTTAGGATAAAATTGAAAAAAGCTATAGTTTTACCAGGAATAGTACCTTTTCTACTTGTGATATTGGCTTATATTATTGAATGAAGGCAAAATTGGAAATTAAATCCTTTAAAACAAAGGAGGGTTAGGGTTGGGAGCGCTGATAAAAACGGTGGATTTAACTAAAGTATATCCCAATGGGATTAAGGCAAATGATGCGATAAATATCTTGGTAGAGGAAGGAGAAATTGTCGGTATTATTGGACCAAATGGAGCTGGGAAGACTACTTTGATAAGACAGATATTGGGATTGCTCCGTCCTACAGAGGGCAGAATAGAAATTTTAGGAGAGGATATATCTAAAAGACCAAGCATCATCAAGGATAACATTGGATACTGCCCTCAAAGTATTTTGTATTTTCCTTCGCTTACTGTTAAAGAAACAATTGAATTTGCTTTGAAATTTAAAGGGGTAAAAAAAGAGGAATTATCTCAAAAAGTTGATAAAGTGCTGAAAGAATCGGGGCTTGAAGGGTTTAAAAACTACGCAGGGTATATGCTATCTTCTGGTTTGATGAGGATGCTGTTACTAAACATAGCAATTGCGAGGGAAGCTCCAATTCTAATACTTGATGAGCCCACAGCTATGATTGACATAATTTCAAAAACACAGGTTTGGGAGAGAATATCCCAGTTGAAAAGTGAAAATAAAAGAGCTATTTTGATTGCAAGTCATGATATGAATGAAATAAAATCCCTCTGCGATAGAGTTTATGTAATAGTAAAAGGCAAAATTATAGCCGAAGGGTCCCCCGAAGAAATTTCAACTTTAATGAAAATGCCTGTAGAAATGACTTTTATTCCTTTAGATGGGGAAAAAGTTGAGTCAATTTTAGAATTTTCACATCCAGTTAGCTTTACTAAGCACGGGAGCGTGTTTGATGTCTCATTTGAGGAACTGGATAAAGGAATAGAATTTATAAATAAATTAAAAGAAGTAACAGAGATTAAGTATCTGGAATTAGAATCTCCATCATTTGAAAAGACTATTTTAAAACTACTGAAGGAAGGAGATAAAAATGAATAAAATTGCCACAGGAATACAGATGGAATTTAAGAGCCTAAGGATGTACAAGTGGCAGGTAGTAAGCAGCTTTTTGATTTTACCCCTTTCATACGTTTTTGTGCTTTTACTATTTGGAGGAATTAGAGGAGAAATAGTAGCCTATTTAGTTTCTGGTTATATGGTTGCGACCTTCATTGGAGCATTTTTAGGGTTATACGCTATAAGGATATGCAATTTAATGGAACCTCAGGTACTTGAATTATACTCCACCATGTCTGTGAACATAAAAGAAATAGCTCTTTCACTCGCTCTTACTTATATCATTTTTACACTACCGGTAGTAATAATATCGTCATATATCTCTGTAGTATTTGCCAGTGAAGTAAGTGCAGGCTTTTTAATAGCTGGTATAATACTTTCCCTTGTAGTGATTTTACTTATTGGGACTTTCTTGGGGCTTTTGATTAAAAACGTATTTATAGCACAGGGGATTATACCTTTGTTGTCATGGGTATTTTTGCTTATTGCTCCTGTGTACTATTCAGTAGAGCATTTAAATCCAATATACAGAGGAATACTCATGATAAATCCTGTAACCCATTGTCTGAATTTAATTAGATTGGGATTGGGGTTTGAAAGTGTGATCAATGTAACTGAAAGTGCAATTTACCTGGCGATTCTAATAATTGTCCTTGGTGCATATTCTTTAAAAGCGATAAATAGAGTGTACATCCTTGAAAGATTCTATTGAAAGGTAATTACTTTCTTGAGGATCTTATTCAAAAAATAAAGAGCCTCATAAAAAGGGAGAAGAATAAAAATGAGGATGAATTTTAAAATAATTTTTGTAATTTTAATTATTGCACTGGTGCTAAATATTTTAATAATACGCATAAATGACCTTAAAGTTGCAAGTGGAAGGGGTATAGTAACTTCTTTTGTGTGGGATAAAAAACTTGCTGACAATGTAGAAAATGGGATTAGAGTAGAGATTTATGGACCCAATTATGTTGATAGGAGTAGCAAATTGCAAACATACCAGATAAGATTAAGCCAATCTATTTACAAGAATGAGAACTGGATAATGTTATCTTCTATGAAAGTAAAAGTTAAGGCTCCTCATAATAAAGGGAAGGGCTTATGGGTGCGTAAATCCAACGCAAAAGCATTGTTTTTTGAAAAATATTTAATAGGGGAACCTTTTGTTTTTGGGATGTACAACAGTGGAGAAGCCTATTGGGAAATTGACACATTATTTTCTGCCCCAACCTTTTATAAGGAAAGGAATGAAAACAATGATATATCATTGGAGATGTACATGTTGCCTATAGCAGGTATAGGAGAATATTTGTGTGAAGGGAAGGTGTATGTTGAGATAACGTTTTATGATGTCTTAAATAGAATGTACATAAAAAGAAGCTGTGAAGTCCCGTATTATGTGAAAATTGGGGGTTAAATGGCTAAGTTCAGCTCTGTAACAGAAGTAGCGATATAGGGATAAGTATTGAGTATTAAGAAAAGAAAAGTTTCCCAAAGGCATTCCCCTGCATATTATGAAACTATACTGGTATGTGGAGGGATGCCTTTTGTATTTATATGTGGCTAGTATGGGAGAAGATTTTGTTGATCGGATTGATTTGGAAAAACACTCAAGAGATTCTGTTAGAATAAAGTCTTATAACAATAAACATCTTCCATTAAATATCTATTCTAAATACCTCTGTGGACCTCATAGGTTGATTTTAGATGAAAATAGAAAGAAAATTTACACTCTAAACTGTTATGATAATTCAATCAGCGTAATAGATAAAGAAAAGTTTGAATTTGAAGGATCGTGGTATGTAGGGCTTTACCCTGTTGATGGAGTTTTGTATAATGGCAATATCTTTATTGTAAATGCAGATTCTAATTCTGTTACTGTTTTCGATATAGAGGGAAAGAGAGTTATAGGGCAGTTTAAAGTAGGGAACTACCCGCAAAAAATAATCTACAACAGCAAGTATAATCTGTTTTTTGTAAGCAATATGAATTCAGGAGATATTTTATTAATTGAACCGGAGAATTATACAATTTTGGATTTCATAATAACAGGACCTAATCCTACAGACATAATTTTTTCGGAAGATGAAGAGTATCTTTATGTAGCAAATAGCTATTTTGACTCCGGAGAGAATGGTAAAATTTCTATAATAGATTTGAGAGACTTTAAAATTGTGAAAGAGATAAATGCAGGAAAAGTCCCTATAAAAATTTACAAGGAGAATGATTTTCTGTACATCTTAAACGCTCATTCAAACACTTTTTGCCGAGTTCACCTTGTCACAAAAGATAAAGAAGAGGTATACTGTGGAGAGGCACCCTCAGATTTTTGTTTACATGACAGATATGTTTATGTAGCCTCCTTAGGAGATAATAAGATTTACATTTTTGATGTAGCAAACATGGAAAAGGTGGGAGTTATAAAAACAAGAAAAGAACCCTCCGGTCTTATCATTGACCAGTAAGGGCTTTAATTATATAAGCATATACATCTTGAGATTTTTGTTTCCAGTTATCACATATAAGCTTCGCTTGCTCGCTGTTGACCACGTTTATGTTTAGCTCAATTAAGACTATTCCATTTTCTACAACTTTGCAATTGGCTATATATTGATTTTCGGCCTTTTTATAATAAGTTGCTATATACTGGGACTCTTGCTTTATCTTTTCTTTGTTTAAAAGAATGTATTCATCTATTTTTTGCCTTGTTTCGAAGGGGATTCTTGTAAAGAACAACTTCAGAATTTCTATTCCTTTTTCTGTTATGAAGTATTTTTCCTCTTCTATTTCTACGAATCCGCTTTCTACAAGCTCATCTACGTATTGTTTTAAGTAAAAATAGTTCATAAGTTTGTTGTCCAGAATGATTTTGCTGAGCTGTTCGTCTGTAATAGGCATGTTGATCCGGTTTAAGATATACAGGATTATAAGCTTATTTTCTGCCAATTCTTGTATTTCATACACTAAATTACCACCTCACATTACACTACATGTGGTACGTTTAAATTAATTCTATCACAAAATGTACAATAAAGAAAGAGAGTACAGGAAGTACTCTCTTTTAAGACCTTCTTTGCATATACTCTGATTCACTGCCTGCAGCGCCTTGCTGACCGCCTTGTGCAGGGGGAGAACCATATATGCTGATGCCTCTAGCCATTGCCGATTCTGCGAAATGAACCATTCGCCTTAACATTTGTCCTCCTACTTTTCCGCAGTCTCTACTGCTTATATGTCCCCAGTAATCTTCAGACCCTTGTTTTACAGGCAAACCCAATTCTGAAGCGATTTCGTATTTCATGTTGTCAAGAGCTTTATGAGCTTCTGGTACCATTTTTGGTCTGTCATTCCAACTTCCTCTTGCCATCGAAATCCCTCCTTTTATGATTAATTTGTGTACATACTGCAGAAATATACTTTGAAAAAATTTTAAAAAATAGATTTTGTTGTGCTAAAATATTTGTATAGCAAAAATTTTGGCAAAGGGTGGATAAATTTATGGACAAACAGGAGATTTTGGAGAAAAAGATAAAAGAGTGGGGAGCTTCTCTGGTGGGGTTTTCGAATCTTGAGGAGATTGTACCTGAGAATCTTTCTGATATTCCCTATGGAATTAGTATTGTAATTAAACTGTCTGGCAGGATAGTAGATGAAATAACAGACAAACCCACACACACCTATTATCATCACTACAGGGCAGTAAATAATCTGATTGATCTGATAACTTTAAGAACAGTGCTTTTACTTGAGAAATGGGGGTACAAAGCTTTGGCTGTACCTGCTTCTCAGTCGATTGCAGATCTGGGAGAGTACAGAGGGCTTTTTCCTCATAAAACTGCTGCTACCCGTGCAGGCTTAGGATGGATAGGTAAAAATGGGCTTCTCGTGACAGAAGAGTATGGGCCCCGCGTCAGACTAGGAACGGTTCTAACAAATATGCCTTTAAGGACAGGAACACCTATAACACAGAGCAGGTGTGGTAGCTGCAGGATATGTGTTGATGCCTGCCCTGCTATGGCTCTTTACGGTACCTTGTGGAAAGAAGGAATTCCAAGAGAAGAGATAGTAGATGCTAAAGCTTGCAGTGAATACATGAAAAATTTTAAACACATAGGTAGGGGGCATGTTTGCGGAATTTGCATGGAAGTGTGTCCTTATGGAAAGAGGAAAAAATCTGTTGACAGGTGAAAAGGTTTTTGATAAAATGAAGATGAAGTAACCAAAACGTTTTGGGAAAGGTGAAGAAGATGGCGGTTACAATAAAAGACATAGCAAAAAAAGCAGGAGTTTCCATAACCACTGTTTCTCGAGCATTGAACGGGTACCCGGATGTAAGCGAAGAAACTCGAGAAAAGATAAAAAAAATCGCTGAAGAATTAAATTATACTCCTAATTCTATTGCAAGAGGGCTTGTAACTAACAAGACCCAAACAATAGGTATGATTGTATCAGAACTCATAAAGCCGGGAGTATATCATCCATTTTTTCTTGAAGTACTTGCAGGAATAAAAGCAGGGCTAAAAAAGGACAGATATGACCTTATACTTTTTACTGTGGACCCAGAGAGTCAAGATGCCACTTCTTATGAAAAACTTTGCAATGACAGGAAAGTGGAAGGAGCAATTGTAGAAGGGTTGAGATTAAGCGACCCTTACATTGAAGAGATAAAGGGGACACAAATTCCTACAGTTTTAATTGACATACCGATTTTGACAGATAAAGTTGGATATGTAAGTTCAGATAATGTTCAGGCGGCTTTTGAAGCCACTAGTTATCTTATTAAATTAGGACACAAAAACATAGGATTTATAAACGGTCATAAAGATGCGGCTGTTAGCTTTGAAAGATTGGAAGGATATAAAAAAGCTCTTGAAAAAAATGATATCCCTTACAGAGAAGAGTATGTGATTTTTGCTGATTTTACACAAGAAGGCGGTTATAATGCCTTTAAAACCCTGATTTTTGAACACCCTGAAATAACTGCAATTTTTCACGCTTCTGATTTAATGGCAATGGGGTCCTACAGGGCGGCAAAGGATTTGGGAATGAGGATACCGGAGGATATCTCTTTGGTAGGATTTGATGATATAGAACTTGCATCACTTATCACGCCGGCATTGACGACTATAAGGCAGGATACTTTTAAGATGGGATATACTGCTGCAAAACATTTGCTTGCAATTATAAGAGGAGAAAAGCCTCAACATATAGTTATTCCCCATAAACTTGTAGTTAGAGATTCTGCAAGGAAATTGTGATATTTTTTTAAAAGTCATCCAAAACGTTTCGGATAAAATCTTTGCCAGAGGTCAGGAGGTATGCAAGTGATAAAAAAAGTAGAAGAATTGATGAGTGATGCTAAATGGCTTGTTTTTCAAGAAGAGTACAACAAACTCAATGGCAAATATGAGACGCTTTTTGCTCTTACAAATGGATACATGGGAATAAGAGGAACATTTGAAGAGGGAAGCGAAGGAGAAAGGCCGGGAAGTTTTATTGCAGGTATTTTTAACAGAGGAGAAGCGCAAGTTAGGGAGCTGGTAAATGTACAGAACTGGATGAGGTTGAAAATATATATAGAAGGGAAAGAGATAAGGCCTGATAGGTGTGAGTTGCTAGAATTTCAAAGGATACTAGACATGAAAAAAGGTGTTCTGTTTAGGAAAACAGTGGTGAAGGACGATAAAGGTCGCGTTACAAAAATTGAGGGGTACAGATTTGTAAGCAGAAGCAATAGACATCGTTCAGCTATCAGGTTTTTTATAACTCCTTTGAATTATGAGGGTGTAATAGGAGTAGAAAATCTCATAGAAGGAACTGCCTTAAATTCAGCTACACATCCTAAATACAGAGTGAAGCATTTAAAAGTAGTTAAAAACGAGAGCATATGTAAAAGTGGAATTTACCTTGAAACTGCTACTACTGATGAAAACAAGCGTATAGCAGTTGGAAGCACCTTGAGGATTTATAATTTAGAAGATATAAATAGAGAAAATATTGCTTTCTTTAGAAGATTTATCCCCTTAGGAGAAAACAGTGCGGAGTATCTGGAGTTTAAAGGAGAAAGAGAGAAAACAGTTGTAGTAGACAAGTTTGCTGTGACTTACACTTCAAGAGATGTTGAAAAGGATTTGTTGAAAAATGCTGTTGAAAATGACTTGTTTGATTTTGTATCTAGAGGGTTTGATGAAGAGTTGGAAAAGCATATTGCAGAGTACGACAAGCTCTGGTCTGTCGCAGATATAACCATTGAAGGGGATGAAGAAGCTGATATAGCATTAAGGTTTAATATTTTCCATCTCATGAGCTCTGTAAATGAAAAGGACCCTTGGGTAAGTATTGGTGCAAAGGGGCTTCATGGAGAAGGCTATAAAGGGCATGTCTTTTGGGATACAGAAATATTTATGCTGCCATTTTTCATATACGTATACCCTGAAGCTGCAAGGACTCTTTTGATGTACAGATACAATATGCTTGATGCTGCGAGGAGAAATGCGGCGCTAAATGGCTATAAAGGAGCGCAGTATCCGTGGGAGTCAGCAGACACAGGAATGGAGGAAACTCCTAAATGGGGTTTTGATTATAAAGGAAATCCTGTGAGGATATGGACAGGAGATTTGGAGCATCATATAACTGCTGACGTGGCTTTTGCGGTTTGGGAGTATTTCAGGGCCACAAATGACATTGATTTTATGTTGAATTTTGGAGCAGAAATTATTCTTGAAACGGCTAGATTCTGGGCTTCTCGGTGTGAATACGTAGAGGAATTGGACAGGTATGAGATAAACAATGTAATCGGTCCTGACGAATTTCACGAACACGTTAATAACAACGCCTACACTAATTATTTTGCAAAGTGGAATATTAAAAAGGG
>LDZR01000670.1_pt1 | contig 13150 bp, 11 predicted proteins | sample 615371 | NCBI WGS metagenome assembly LDZR01 (sample SAMN03408294, study PRJNA278302) | terrestrial metagenome | isolation source: oil reservoir sample K2 | place: USA: Alaska, North Slope, Kuparuk formation | collected 2013
CTGAAAGGAGGAAAAAATGGCTAATAAAATAATAATTGTTGAATCACCTGCAAAAGCAAAGACAATAAAAGAAATATTGAAAGGAGAGTATGACGTACTTTCCTCAAAAGGTCATGTGCGCGACTTACCAGAAAAAGAGTTTGGTGTGAATATCGAAAAAGATTTCGAACCAACATTCAAGATAATATATGGAAAAGAAAAAATTGTTCAGGAGTTGAAGAAAAAAGCGAAAAACAAACAAGTTTTGCTGGGTTCTGATATGGATAGAGAAGGAGAGGCCATAGCGTGGCATCTGGCAGACATCCTTGGTGTTGCTAACGAGAAAAATAGAATCATTTTCAACGAAATAACTCCTCAGGCTATAAAAAATGCTGTCAAAGAGCCACGAAATATAGATATGAACAAAGTACATGCACAACTGGCAAGACGTATTCTTGACAGAATAGTAGGTTATAAAATAAGCCCGCTGTTGTGGAAAATGCTTAAGACAAGTTCAAGTGCTGGGAGGGTACAATCAGCAGCTCTAAAAATAGTATGTGAAAGAGAAATCCAGAGACATAAATTTCAGCCAAAGAAGTTCTGGAAAGTGCAGGGTTATATCGGATCTCTGAAGTTTTACCTGACACATATAGATGGAAAAAAAATTGACATGCAACAGATAGACGAAAAGCTGGCAAAAGAAATAGAAAAAAATGTTAAGGTTTTAAAAGTCATTCAGGTCAAAACCAGAAAAATACAGAAAAAAGCCCCTTCACCATTCATTACAAGTACCTTGCAGCAAGAAGCAGCCAATAAACTCGGTTTTTCAGTGAAAAAAACTATGCAGATCGCCCAGCAACTCTACGAAGGTATAGATACGCCAAAAGGCCACAGGGCATTTATAACCTATATGAGAACAGATTCAACAAGGGTTTCTGAAATAGCAAAACAAAAAGCAATAGAGTTTATCACAGATAAATTTGGCAAAAATTATTTAGGGAAGAAAGTGAGAACAGAAAAAGCAAAACAAAATGTTCAGGATGCTCACGAAGCAATCAGACCTGTCAATATTGACCTGACGCCAGATCAAGTGGAAGGTGATCTTGGCAAAGATCAATACAGGCTCTACAAATTAATCTGGGAGAGGTTCATGGCCTCACAGATGGCAGACGCTATTTATGAAGAAACAACAATCCAGTTTCAATCAGATAGATATACTTTTGAATCAAAAATCGAGCGCAGAATATTCGATGGCTTTGAGATAATTCTGAAAAAAGACAAAGAGCAAGAGATAACTATTCCTTCGGGGGAAATCCGTATAAGTAAATGGCAAATAGAAGAAGATGAGACGAAACCACCCGCTCGATATACAGAAGCATCTATGGTACGTGCCCTGGAAACCAGAGGAATCGGTCGGCCCAGTACATACGCCACAATAATATCAACGCTCCTTGAAAGAAAATATGTCATTAAATCATCAAACCAGCTCATCCCAACAGTAATGGGTTTTGTAGTTAACCACTATCTGGAAAAAAAATTCCCTGAAATAGTAGACCTTCAATTCACAGCAAAAATGGAAGAGGCCCTCGACAAAATTGAACAGGGTCAGAAAGATTACAAAGAACTCTTAAGAGATTTCTACAACGACTTTTCGAAATATCTCAATGAAGCTCAACAAAAATGGCTTTCAATAGACATGAACACAAATTTGGAATGTGACTGCAAAAGCAGGTACAAACTTAAAGTCGGGAGATATGGTCTGTACCTTCTGTGCGAGAATTGCTCAAAAACAACGTCATTGGCTCTCGAAACGCCTGCTGTGTTTTATGAAAACACAATGTATTTTACCCATCAGGAAAAGGAATCTATCGAAACAGTGTGCCCGGTATGTGGAGGAAAGCTTGAACAAATGAGTGGCAGATATGGCAATTATATTAAATGTCAGAATTGCGGAAAAACGTATACAGGCTTTGCAAGAGGAAAATGCCCCAAATGCTCAGCAGTTGTTGAAAAGAAGATTAGCAAGAACAAAAGAATTTTCTTCAAATGTACCAGTGATAATTGTGATTTCATAAGCTGGTTGGAACCATCGAATGAAACATGCCCAGAGTGTTCTCAGAGACTATATTACAAAAAATACAGATCAAAAGAAGTTCTTTACTGTCAAAACTGCAAGAAAACTTTTCAACTAAAAACAAAAAAGTAGAATAAAAATGCACTTTGTATTGAATTAATGTGATTATCCCGATCAACCGGAATATTGGCTTTTTCTTTTTGACTTTCTTTTTGAAGTAAAAAATAATAATCTTAAATACAATCTTATGAAGAGTCTTATGAAAGGTATAAATCTATAAGCTTTAGATACGATTTTCTTAATATTAAGGTTACGTCAGTTTTAGATAAAAACATGCATAATATGTTTGAAAAATCTTATACTGTATATTTTTAAGTTAGATTAATGGGGAAAAAACAGCAAATGAAATATAAAACACTTTTATTGAGCAGTAATCCAGAGAAATACGTTTCTTTTCAAATATCAGACCAGACACCATTCGAAATCACAATGGATTTTGAGGTTGCATGGAGACTTATCAACAGAAATTTGCACAGTTATGCAAATATCGTTCTTGATGCAAAAAGTTTTCCCGCAGAAGTAATCAAAGACTTTGTATCCAGTCTTCGCAAAGAGATTGCCTGTGTGTATCCTATAGTAACAATCATTGCGCCAAATTCTGCTGAAAAAGAATTCATGAGCTGTGGTGCAGATAAAGTTGTTGAGAATTTTTCCCGCTTTGACCTCTCTCTACCAGTTTCAATGTGTGATCTGGAAAAACTTTCTCCTATGGCCTTCATAGAATTTCTTATACAAACAATTAAACTAAAAGACAAGATGCTGTTTGATCACTTGATCAATGTAAAAACGTATACAACAGTGCTTGCAAAGCTCTGCCTGGAAAGAGGTTTAATTACCGATAAAGAACTCGAATTTCTATCGATTGCTTCGTTTTTTCACGATATAGGAAAATTGTTCATCCCAGATGCCGTGATTCGCAAACCAGGTAAGCTAACAAACGAAGAATTTGACATAATCAAAATGCACACTTTACACGGAGCTTCTCTGTTTGAGAAAATTCTTCGCTACGAACCCAAAAATCAGCTTGTATATACATCATTTTTCGTGGCAAAATATCATCATGAAAAATTTGATGGTAGTGGATATCCATGTAAACTCAAAGGAGAAGAGATTCCACTTTCTGCAAGAATAGTTGCTATAGCAGACGTTTTTGACGCCTTAACTACAGACAGATATTACCGCTCAGCATACTCACCTTCAGAAGCGATAGATATAATGAAAAGTTGTGCTAACCATTTCGATCCAGAGATATTCAATATTTTTTTAAACAATATAGATTATTTCATCAGATGAAAAATCACTCTATAACCACTCTACCATTTTTTGAAAAAACCCGTTTTACAAACCCTGATTGAGCTATTGTCTCATAATCATGACCTGCATGTGCCGGGTAAATACCAAAGAAAATTAGTGGTTCATCAAAAATATTGACAGCCCGGTGAGCCCAGAATGGGGGTATATAAACAACCCTGTTTTCAGAAATTTCAGCCACTTCAAAATCTCCTGATTTTGTCTGGCAAAGGATCAACCCTTTTCCTTTTATTCCCAGGTAAACCTCTGCAGTATTTTCAACAGTATGATAATGCCCTTTTGTCATAAAGAATTCTTCATTTACTTTTCCAGGATAAAGTATTGTGACCAAAAATATGAGATGCCCTTGTTGTTCCGGAACAGGAGATTCAAAAACCTCATAAATTACCGGATTTTTACCTTCAAGCGATATATCGGTTGACTTAAAAATACTTTTTATATCTTCATATCTTCTCACAATATGATTTCCATTGAAATTGATATTATCCAAATTCATGGAAACAGTAAACGGTCTCACTTTGCAACAACTCCTTTCAGAAATCAATTCTTATATGTTTAAGCCTCAAATACTCATCATAAACATGATGAGAATTTTCTACTCCAAAACCACTTTGTTTCCATCCACCATAAGGATATGCAAATTCTCCTCCTGAAACGTTGTTAACACCGACTGTTCCACATTGCAGTAATTGCGCAGATTTTAAAGCTTTGGAAAGGTCTTTTGTATATACATAAGCAACAAGGCCATATTCTGTATCATTTGCTTTTTGAATAACTTCATCAAAAGTTTCAAACATCATTATAGGGGCTGTAGGTCCGAAAACTTCATTTCTCACGACTTTCATCGAGTGATTTACATCTACAAGCACGGTTGGTTCAAAGAAATAACCGTTCTGATATTCTTCTCCATCGGGTTTTTTCCCCCCGCAAAGTATTTTTGCTCCCATATTAGAAGCTTCTTCAACATATTTTCTTACTGTCTCCCATCCTTCTTTTGTGGTCATAGGTCCCATTTCGACAGAATCATCCAATCCATTACCCACTTTTATCTTTTTTGCTGATTCTACAAACCTTTGAACAAATTCATCAAACACCTCTTTATGAACGTAGATTCTGTTTACTGCGTTGCAGATTTGCCCGGCGTTTCTAAAAGCTCTTCTTACGCCGCCTTTAACTGCCTCATGTAGATCGGCGTCTTCGAAAACTATCATTGGGCAATTACCGCCAAGTTCAAGAGTTAATTTTTTGACAGTGTTAGCTGCAGATTTCATGATTTCTTTTCCAACAGCAGTGCTTCCAGTAAACGCTATCTTGGAAATAAGTGGGTGTTCAGTAAGAACTTTTCCAATCTTGCTTGCCCTTCCTGTAACTACATTCAGAACACCTTCAGGTAATCCTGCTTCAATGAAACACTCGGAGAACTTCAATGTTGATAGTGGCGTATAATAAGAAGGTTTCGCAACAACAGTACAACCTGTTGCGAGAGCTGGTCCTATTTTCCAAGATAAAAGAAGAAGAGGATAGTTCCATGGCACAATCGCAACAACAACACCAACAGGTTGTTTTATAACAATGCTGAACCTGTCTTTTTTGTTTGCTGGATAAGTTTCCCCAAGAATACTCAAAGCATTATTTGCAAAATATTCTATAGAATCTATAGAAGATGCTACTTCCTCTTTTGCTTCTCTGAGAGTTTTCCCATGCTCAAGTGTTAATAAATGTGCAATTTCATCTATTTTGCTCCTGGCAATATTTACACCGTGCTTTATAATTTCTGTTCTTTTAACTGGAGACATCTGACTCCAGCTATTAAAAGCTTTGTGTGCCGCTTCTATAGCCTGCTCAACTTCATCAGCGCTGAGAGAAGGTATTTCCCCGACAATGTTTTCAATATTGGCTGGATTTTTGACCTGTATAACTTCCCCAGAAGGTGATTCTACAAATTTATTGTTTATTATGCATTTAAACACATATATCCCTCCTTATTAAGTGGTGGATTCAAAATCCTTATTAAAGAATCTCGTTAAGCGCAATTCACTGTTGAAAACATTGTTTATTTCCTCACTGTCTGGGTATGTTGTTTTAAAAAGACGTGTAATAAATCGCGTTCGATCAGCTCTGTGCTTAGCTTCGTAATATTCAACAGGTATGTTGTTCTCGGTATAGGTTATACTTCGTAGAAAAAATAGCGGTGAACCTTTTTCCACATTAAGAAGTTTTGCATCTTGCAGATCAGCAGCAACCGCTTCGATAACCCTTTCTCCCCATATTAATCTTATCTTGTATTCTTGTTCAAGTATTTCATAAAGTGATCTATTCTCAAGATCTTTCTCTAACAGCTTTGGACAAATTTTGCATGGTATGTATGTGGTTACCGTAAGTATTGGATCATCATTCACATATCTGAGTCTATGAACCCTCATGACTTTCTCACCTGCCAGTAAATTCAAATAATAGGCAAGAAAGTCATCTGCTCTTATAATCTCGGATGATAAGAGTTTTGTCTTTGGATTTAAACCCTGGGATTTCATATCTGCATAAAAGCCTGTCAGCTTAGAAACAAGATGTTCATTTATTTTCGGTTGGATTACTATTGTACCTATACCACGCTGCCTTTGAATCAAACCTCTGTTAACAAGATTCCCCAACGCTTGTCTCACGACTATTCTGCTTACCTGAAAAGCCTCACATAACTCTTTCTCACTTGGTAGAAGATCCCCAGGTTTGAGATTCTGAGATATCCATTTGATTAATGCTCGCTCAACTTGGTAATAAAGCGGTACAGGAGAATCTTTTTTCAAAGGTTCTGAAATATGAAATTTCACGATAAAAGCGCCTCCTAATTATTCTAAACCGGATTCAGAAATAATCTTCTCAATATGCCTATATACTTCATCGTCCATTTCCCAATCTAACGCTTTCACATTCTCTTCAATATGAGATGGGTTCGTTGCACCTGCAATAATTGATGTTATAGCCTCGTGTTTCAATAACCAATTTATGCTCACCTGACTCAAAGGCTTTCCAATTTCCCGGGATATTTCCATTAATTTCCTCACTACACCAATGTATTTCTTAAACTCTTCACCTGATAACTTGGGATTGGCTGATCTGACATCAACAAAAACCTCATTCTCTAAAAACTTTCCAGTCAATATTCCCTGCATTAAAGGACTGTAAGGGAAGAAAGCAAGGCCATTTCTCTCACAAAATGGTAATATTTCCTTTTCTGATCTGTATTCAAGAGGAATACTGTGATAACTCGTGGCATTTCTTTCAAACATATTATATAATCCTTGCATACTACTTATATAAGGTAACACTTTGCTTGCTATATCCCTGGAAAAATTCGATAATCCTATGTACCTGATTTTGCCTTCTTTTTGCAACTTGGTTAAAGCATCTAAGGTTTCCTCAATAGGTGTATTGGGATCGGGCCAGTGAAGCTGATAGAGATCAACATAATCCGTTTTCAATCTTTTCAAACTTTGATCTATTTCTTGAAAAACACTTTCTGGTTTAAGGCATCTCTTTATTCGCTTATGCTCATCCCAAACCAAACCACATTTCGTGGCAATCAATATCTTGTCCCTGGGGAATCCTTCAATTGCCCTACCGAGAATCTCTTCAGCATGTCCAAACCCATAAACAGGGGCTACATCAAAAAAATTAATACCTGCTTTCAGGGCCTTGTGGACAACTTTGATGGAATCTTCGTCATTCGAACCTTGCCATACATTTGATCCAGAGAGTTCCCAGCAACCAAGGCCTATTACTGAAATCTGTTCAGGAAATCTACTGGTCGATCTATATTTCATAAACCCTCCTCCTTTTCCCCATGATATGTAACTCCACCAACCAAAATTACGCTGGAATAAGAAGTTTGTTCTCCTGTTCTTACAACTCCCTTAGACTCTCTCACTCTATCCTTAAACTTCTCATGTGGTATGTACTCAATTTGAACATTTTTTGGAAAGATACTCAAGAGTTTCTGATGATACTTTGGAGAGATCATTTTTATCTCTTCAGCAATCAAAACTTTCTCTATCTCAAGCTCTTCGAGCAGTGGTATGATTATTTCTACAATCTTCGGTTTTCCAGCTATTAAACTGAGATCGACGCAAAACACATCTTCACTAATGGGAAAACCCGAATCAACAATAGATAAAATATCACCGTGCCCCATTGAAGCTATAAGATAGGATAATTCCCGGTTTAAGATTCCATTTTTCTTCACATCAATCCCTCCTGAAAAATCAATCTATTTTTGCAAGTAGGTCGAAACTTTCTAATAACGAGTAGTACGATTTTTGGAAAACTTCATACATCTTCTCATATCTTTTGAAGTACATGGATCTCGGTTCAACTAAGCAAAGGTCTTTTACAAAATTCTTGGCATCATTTATCGTAATAATCTTTGTACCAATTCCTCCGATAATAGCTGCCCCGATGGAAGTTGCTTCTTCTGGAAACTTTGCCACAGCAATGGGCTTTTGAAAAACATCAGCTATTATTTGCCTCCAGTTTCTACCCTTAGCACCGCCTCCTATTAAACGAATCTTTTTGAAGTTATATCCACCAGATTTTTCAAATACATCGAGTATCATTTTTAAATTAAAACTAACTCCCTCGAGAACTGCTCTCAACATATCATTTTTATTGTGCGTTACTGAAAGACCAATAAAGGCACCTTTTGCATTGACATTCCAGTGTGGACTTCTTTCTCCCACAAGATATGGCAAAAAAATCAGTCCTTTTGCACCGGGATTTGTAGAATCAACTAAATCATCCATTATGCTGTATACATTCAGATTTAATTCCTTCGCCAGCTTTTCCTCAAATTGACACAGTGCGTTTTTCGCCCACTGATATGATCCCCCTCCTGACTGCATTGTTCCTGTTGGGCAATAAAAATCCGGAATAGGGTAACAGAAATTAAAAGTTCTCGCTTTAGAATCAAAAAACGGTTCTGATGTACAGGTACTTATCCAGCTTGATGATCCCAGATAGACATATGCTTCGCATGAATCGAAAACACCAGCCCCAATTGTTGCTGCAGAACCATCACCAGCCCCTCTTACAACCAGTGTTTTTTCAGACAATCCGAGTTCTGACGCGACAGATGGTATTACTGTTCCAACAATAGATGTAGAGGCTGAGACTTCGGGGAGTTTTCCTATGTCAATATTCAAAATTTCTGCAAGTTCAGCTGACCACTGTTTCTTCCTTATATCAAAAATTAATGATAGGGATGCATCTGAAAAATCAGTGCCAGCAATACCTGTCAGTTTGTAAATGATGAAATCTTTGGCAAACAAAAACTTAAAGGCGTTACTGTAAACATCAGGTTCGTTATCTTTTATCCATGAAATCTTTGGGCCCGCATAAGTTGGAGTTATCCTTGACCCGGTTATCGAATAAACCTTCTCGTCTCCCAGCTTTTTCAGACGGTCGGCCTGTGTAATGCTCCTCTGGTCTGCCCAGATTATTGCAGGTCTCAACGGATTTCCATTTCTGTCAATTGGGACAATTCCCATCATCTGCCCGCTAAAACTAATAACTTTCACGTCATCTGAATTTATTTTTGAAAGTTTGAACAATTTTTGAGTTGAAATCTTAACAGATTCATACCAATCATTTGGATCTTGCTCTACCCAGTTAATATTGAAATAATTCGTTTCATACGGATGAAAAACACTTGCTAAAAGCTTACCATCGTTTTTGAAAAGAGTTGCTTTGTTTCCTGTAGTCCCCAAATCATATGAAATTATGTAACTCATAGGTCTTGTCCCTCCTCATTAGAGAAAACTGATCTGTACATCAGTTCAATCTCTTTTTGCGAGGGCATGGAAGGAGATGTTCCATATCTTGTTGTAGATAGAGCAGCGCCAGTAATGGCGAAATTCACACATTCTCTCAGAGAATAGTTTCTCGAAAGATACGATGCAAAAATACCTACAAAAGCATCTCCTGCCCCTGTAGTGTCAACAGTATTAACTCTAATGGCTGGAATAATCTCATGAGAGATTTTTGAACAGAATACGCCTTTTTCGCCAAGAGTTATAATAACAGTATCAACAAATTTTTCGAGCTTTGCAGCAATTTTCGATACTTTATTACAATTTGAGAAACTTTCAGCAAGCAAACACGCTTCTATTTCATTCGGAATTAATATATCCACATATTTCAGTATCTCATAGTCAAATTCTCGAACAGGCGCCGGATTAAGCACAGTAACAGCTCCAGATCTTTTAGCAAGTTCAATAGCTCTGTAAGTTGCCTGCAAATTAGATTCAAATTGAGCTACGAAAACATCACATTTTTCAAATATTTCAGAATTTTTTTCCACATCTTCCAACGTTATATCAACACAGGCATTCGGTACAACTGATATTGCATTGTTTCCGTTGGTTTCATTTACAATTATCAGTGCAACACCTGTTCCATAAGTTTTTGATTTTAATAAATATTTCTTACAAAGATCGTATTTTTCAAAAGCCTGCTCAGCTAAAATGGAAAACAAATCCTGGCCTATTTTGGTAATGAACAGAACATCTGCTCCAGATCGTTTTGCAGCAACAGCTTGATTAAAACCTTTCCCACCTGGTCCCATTTTAAAAGATTCTGAAAAAACAGTTTCTCCAGGATTTGGAATATGAGACGAAAAAACTGCCAGATCTACAACAAAACTTCCCAAAACACTCACGCGATTCACGTTCACTTCTTCCTTTCTGAGATAGAAATCTTCTTGAGGTCTTCTGAAAACTTTCTAACATCAACCAAAACATATTCTGGAACTTTCACAAATTCTTTGAAAAGATCTACAGGTATAGTTATATGGCTTACTCCGGTTTTTACAGCCGATAAAATCTGATTCGCATTTTTCAAACTCGCCACGATTACTCTGGTATCTGAATGGTTTTTTGAGATTATTTCCATAAACTCGCAGATCCTTTTTTCTGGGTCTATTCCTTTTTTACTTGCTCTGTCGTAATAAAATGCCACGAAATCAACATTTAGAGTTAACGCCGTTATCAATTGAGATAATTCATAAACAGCTGTTGCACACACTCTGAATCCTTTTTTCTTCAACAAAACACTCAGTTCGTAATTTTCTTCCACCCACGGCAATTTGATCACAAATTTTTTTGTATCCAGACACTCAACAATATCCTCATAAGATTTCTCTACATGTAAAAAAATTTCAGGTACTTTTATCTGCGAAAAGAAACCAATCAACTCAAATAAACTTCTCTTCGCACATTCGCTGAAAATTATCGTGGGGTTGGTGGTGATACCTATTTCAAACTTTTCTGCCAGATCTATTGATTGTTTATCGCATCCATCTATGTATATCTTCACATCCTCACCCCCTTCTGGCCTTGACGTACTGATCAAAGAAAACAGCTGCGATTATGATCAATCCTATTGCCATTTGCATAACAAAAGGATCTATACCAAGAAGATTTCCTCCGTTCCTCAAAGTTTGAATCAGTAAAGCCCCTATAACAGTTCCAAGCGCTGTGCCGGTACCTCCACTCAAACTCGCCCCTCCTATCACAACTGATGCAATCGCGTCCAGCTCATAGCCCTGGCCAGCAGTTGGAACTCCTGCTGCCAACCTTGAAGCCAGCATAATTCCTGCTATGCCACTCAGAAGGCCTGATACTGCGTATGCACCGTAGTAGTTTAATCTAAGGCTTATACCAGACAATCTTGCGGCTTCTTTGTTGCTTCCAAGAGCGTAGAGGTTTCTTCCAAATTTTGTGTATTTCAAAACGATCGTGACAATCACAGCCATAACAACCCAGAGCCAGACAAGTTTTGGAATGTCGAGGATGTTTTCAGAAGAGAAATTAACAAAACTGTAGGGTATACCTGTTATCATTCGACCAGATGAAATATACATAACAAGACCCCTAACAAAAGTCATCATTCCAAGAGTGGCTATAAATGGAGGAACTTTCAAATCATGAACAGCAAAACCATCCCCGACACCTACAAAAATTGAGACCAGTAGGGCTATAACAACTGCCTGAAAAGTGGAAAATTGAAATTGTAGCCTGGAAGAGGTCAGCATGGCGAAAATCATTCCAGAAAGTCCCACAACCGAGCCTACAGATAAATCTATTCCACCTGTAATTATGACAAAAAGCATTGCGAGGGCTACAACACCATTTATAGAAGTTTGTCGAAGTAAGTTAGTTATATTTCCAAAAGACAAAAAAGTGCCTTTGGTAGCAAATGCTAAGAAAACTGCCAAAACCAGAAATATAATTATAAGGTTTCTCTCAGCAAAACTTGTTCCCCGAATGACCATTTTCGATTTTTGTTTCACGAAGCACCCTCCTTTTTTCTCACATTACTCATAGCCAGAGTTAAAAGGCGTTCTTCAGAAAAATTGCTTCGTTCTAACACCCCAGCTACCGCACCATTCGAAATAACTATTATCCGATCACATATTCCAATAAGCTCAGGTAAATACGAAGATATAAAAATAACACTTTTCCCTTGATTAACGATTTCTCCTATGAGCCTGTAAATCTCTGCTTTTGCACCAACATCTATACCATTCGTTGGCTCATCAAGTATCAGTACCTGTGCAAAACGACTAAGCCATCTTGCCAGAATGACCTTCTGCTGATTGCCACCACTTAATTGATAAACAGATTGGGTGATGCTTGAAGCTTTTATTGAAAGTTTGTTTATAAGTTCTTTCGAAATTCTTTTTGCTTTTTTCTGATTTACAAATACAAAAAATTTCGATAAAATGTCCTGGTAATTAACAATATTTACATTGAACTCAACACTCTGTGGTGGAAACACTCCTTGATTTCTTCTATCTTCTGGTAGATAACCTATACCAAGTTTTATCGCGTCTTTAGCGTTATTTATTGCTACTTTTTTCCCTTTCACAAATACCGAGCCAGCATCAATTTTATCCGCACCAAAGATTGCCCTTGCTATCTCTGTTCTACCAGCCCCCGCTAATCCGTAAAGACCAAGAATTTCACCTGAATGAAGACTAAAAGACACCCCTTTGAATTTTTTGCCAGTTAGCCCTTCAACTTTCAAGATTTCTTCTCCTATCTCCACCTTTTCTTTGTAGTACATCTCTTCTATTTTCCGTCCCACCATGAGTGGTATAAGGCTGTTTACATTACCTATCTCCTCTGTTTTATATGTGCCCACTACTTTTCCATCCTTAAGCACAGTCACTGTGTCACAGATTTCAAAAACTTCTTCCAGATTATGAGATATGTATATAACCCCTATATTTTTCTTCTTCAGTTTTCTAATCAGATCAAACAAAAGTCTTTTTTCATTATCAGTCAACACCGCTGTTGGTTCATCAAATATAACCAGCTTTGGATTGAAAAGCATAACTTTTGCAATAGCTATCATTTCTTTATTAGCAAGACTCAGAGATCTTGTACTTATATCAACATCCACCGCTAAATCTATTTCATTCAAAAATTTTCTTGATTCACTTCTCATTTTTCTCCAATTTACAAAGCCGAAAAAACCTGGTTGGGATCCGAGGAAAAAATTCTCAGCCACACTGATGTCTGGAGCTATCATAACATCCTGATACACTGCATAGATACCCAGCTTTCTGGACAGAACAGGATCATTCCTTTTTATCTCTTTGCCAAGAAAATATAACTTACCAGAATCCTTACTGTAGGCTCCTGTTATTATTTTTATCAATGTTGATTTTCCAGC
>LDZR01001748.1_pt1 | contig 13148 bp, 6 predicted proteins | sample 615371 | NCBI WGS metagenome assembly LDZR01 (sample SAMN03408294, study PRJNA278302) | terrestrial metagenome | isolation source: oil reservoir sample K2 | place: USA: Alaska, North Slope, Kuparuk formation | collected 2013
ATGCCCTCGGGTCCGCCTCCGCTTTCGGCCTCGTTAAGTTTGGCTACCGCTCGGGTTTAGTCGCTCGCTTTCAAGCCAAAGCATGGCCACCCCGGCGAAAACTGGGGATACCTCAGACCTACGGCCTGTGTTATAATTGAGGCGAAAGGAGGTCAGTTCCCCCGCATGCCAGCACATAAAAGGAAACCCCGCCGGAAACTCAACCTAAAGCGGCTTCTGCTGCTCCTGGTGGCCGTGGTGGTTCTGGCGGGTATCGGGTCCGGTGTAGGTTTGGCCTTCGACATCCTGCGAAGCCTTCCTTCCTGGGACCCCAACAACCTGCGCATGGATTTGACTACTTCTCTTTACGATAAAGACAATAATCCTTTCGCCACCCTTCACGGCGAACAGAACCGCCTTCATGCTTCCCTGGAAGAAATTCCTAAACACTTACAGGATGCCGTTATCGCCGTAGAGGACGTCCGTTTCTACCAGCACTACGGTATAGATCTGCGGAGCATCGCCCGGGCCGCCGTTACCAACCTGTTGCACCGCCAAATCCGGGAGGGCGGCAGCACCATTACCCAGCAGCTGGCCAAAAACGCCTTTATCGAAGACTGGGAGCGGACCTTCCGTCGCAAGATTCAGGAGGCCATCCTGGCCCTGCAGATAGAGCGCGTCTATACCAAGGAGGAAATCCTGGAGCACTACTTAAACATCGTGTACCTGGGGCCGGGAATCTACGGTGTTAAGGCCGCAGCCGAAGCCTACTTCGGCAAGGATGTAAAGGACCTGACTTTAGCCGAAAGCGCCCTTTTAGCAGGGATAATCCAAAGCCCGGCCCGCTTCTCCCCCCTGATCAAGGGCAACGAAAACGCGGCCAAGGAACGCCAGGCCACCGTACTGGCCAATATGGTAAAGTACGGTTTCATCAGCCAGGCCGAAGCCGACCGGGCTCTGCAACAAGAACTGGTCTTCAACGGCAAACCGCCTACGAGTACCCCTAAGTATCCCTATTTCGTGGACGCCGTCATTGAGGAAGCCAGTCGTCTCCTGGAAGAAAACGGCATCAGCGCCGCCGAGCTTTTCCGGGGCGGCCTCCATGTTTATACCACCCTGGACCCCAAGGTCCAGGCCAAGATGGAGGAAGTATACGCCAACCCGGCCAACTTCCCCAAGAGCCCTTCCGACCGCATTGTGGAGAGCGCCATGGTAGTCCTGGACCCCCATACCGGCGAGATAAGGGGACTGGTAGGAGGTCGGCAGTACACCGCCCGTCGAGGCCTCAACCGGGCTACTCAGTCCGAGCGCCAGCCGGGATCCACCATCAAGCCCCTGGTGGTCTATGCCCCGGCCCTGGAGAAGGGCTTTACCCCTGCTTCGGTCATCGACGACGTGCCCACTACTTTTCCCGGCCCGCCCAAACCCTTTGCTCCCCGCAATTACGACAACCGTTACCGCGGCCTTATCAGTATGCGGGAAGCCCTCCGCTGGTCGGTTAACGTAGTGGCCGTCAAAATGCTCCACACCATAGGCGTGGACACGGGCTGGGAATACGGCCGCAAGCTCGGACTACCCCTGCAGGAGGGCGACCGTAATTTATCCCTGGCCCTGGGGGGAATTACTTCGGGGGTCACCCCCCTCCAAATGGCCGCGGCCTACGGAGTTTTTGCCAACGGAGGTGTCTACATAACCCCCCATACCGTCACCCGGATTACCGACCGGCACGGCCGCGACCTGGTGGTCAACACCCCCCAACAGCAGGTAATTATGAGCGAGCAGATAGCCTATCTTATGACCGACATGTTGCAGACCGTGGTCAAATCCGGTACAGGCCAGCGTGCCCAGATCGGTCGGCCGGTCGCGGGAAAAACGGGCACCACTTCCCTCCCCGATTTGCCCGCCTTCAGCGGGCTGTCAGGGGTAAAGGATGCCTGGTTTGTAGGCTATACCCCCGAGCTGGTGGCCGCCGTCTGGATGGGCTATGACCAGACGGATGCCCAGCACTACCTCCGGGGAGTAGCCGGCGGTGGTCATCCGGCCCTTATCTGGAAGCAGGTCATGCAGGAGGCCTTAAAGGGAGTACCCGTGAAGGACTTTCCCCGGCCTTCGGGCATTGTGTATGCCGATGTCGATGCCAAATCCGGCCTCCTCCCCAGCGACTTAACGCCCAAAGAGTTTATCGTCAAAGAAATATTCACGGCCGATACCGTACCCAAAAAAGTGTCGGACGTATGGGTGCAGCTCGAGGTCTGCGCTACCACCGGCCAGCTGGCCTCACCCCACTGCCCTCAGGTTACTACCGGCGTCTTCCTCCGGCGCCCCGTGCCCTACACCGGTTCGGTGCAGCCGGAGGATGCCTACCTGGAACCGCCTAAGGAAGTCTGCACCCTCCACAGTTCCGGGGAGGCCCGGACCGTGCTCATATGCACCGACCCTCGCCATGGAGGGAAACCCGTTTTGGCCAACGTCCCCGGCCCCGGCCAGGAGGGCGGTTGCCCGCCGGAGTACGTTCAGAGCAAGGAGTTCGCCCCCGGAACCGCTCCTACCGAACACTGTAGACTGCCTGAACACCAACTCGGAGAAGGGGCCTCCGGAGAGCCGACCCCACCGCCGGCCCCTGAATTACAGGTGCAGGTGGACGTAGAGCTGAGCTCCAGCCGTCCGGAAGTAAAATTAAGCTGGCGGACCGGGGGAGAAGGGGAATATCTCTATTCCGTGGAGAGGCGGGAAAACGGGAGCCGCAAGAACCTCACCATTACGCGGGACACGACTTACGTGGATACGGGGGTTAAACCGGGAAGCACCTACACTTACCGGGTGTCGGCCGTTGATCCTGTTACCCAGATGAGTACTCCTTCCAAAGAAGTAACCGTAAATATACCGGCCGGCCTGAACCGCCAAAGGCCTCAGGAAAACTAGCCGGAAACTACTTCAGTTCCACTACGGTTACCCCGCTACCTCCCTCTCCGGCGCCCCCAAACCGGAAGCCCTTCACCAGGGGGTGGGAACGGAGGTAGTCATGTAAGGCCGCCCGCAGTGCACCCGTCCCTTTGCCGTGGATGAGGCTTACCACCTTAAGTCCGGCCAGGTAAGCCTCATCCAGGTACTTATCGGTCTGCAGGCAGGCCTCGTCTGCCGTTAGGCCCCGCAAATCGATCTCCGGCTTTACGGCCTCCGCCGCAGACGCGGCAACCACCTGCCACGTGCCGGAGGATTTCTTTCCCCTCGCCCCCTCCTGGAGGGAGCGCAGTTCATGGACTTTGAGGTTAACCTTTAAATTCCCCACCTGGACGATCACCTCATCCTCGCCCGCCGACCGGCTAAGGACCACGCCCTTCTGCTTTAAAGGTACAACCCATACCTCCTCCCCAGGGGCCGCCGCTGCCGGGGCACCGCCGGGAGCCTCGCCGTAGGCCTCGCCCGCCTCCTCTACTTCCTTGCTCAGATCCGCCAGCTGCTGGCGGGCCCAATGGAGGGCTTTGATCTTCGCCTGTCGCTCCTCTTCGGCCAGGGCCTGCTGCAGCCTTTTCATTAATTCCCTCACTTCCGCCCTTGCCCGGCGCACTATGCTCCTGGCTTCCTCCCGGGCCTTCTCCACCATCTCGGCCGCCCGCCGGCCCGCTTCTTCCAGCTCCCTTTCCATCTGCTGGTGCAGTTGCCTGGCCTCCCGCCTTAATGCTTCGGCCTCCCGGAGGGCTTGCTCGCTGGCCCGGCGGTCTTCCGCCAGGCTGCGGATCATCCCGCCCACCTGCTTCTGTTCTTCGGAAAGGAAACCCTCGGCCCTCTCCACCACTTCCTCCGGCAGGCCCAAGCGGCGGGCGATGATAAAGGCATTGCTTTCCCCCGGGGTGCCTATGAGCAGGCGGAAAGTGGGCCTTAAAGTCCGGCTGTCGAATTCCACGGCGGCGTTCTCCACCCGGGGAGCAGTATAGGCATAGACCTTTAATTCGCTGTAATGGGTAGTAGCCACTACCTTGGCGCCGAGGGCGGCCAGGTAGTCGAGGATGGCCACCGCCAGGGCGGCCCCCTCGGTGGGGTCCGTGCCGGCTCCGATCTCGTCCAGCAAGACGAGGCTGCCGGGTTCCACCCGCCGCAGGAGGGAAACTATATGGCTCATATGGGAAGAAAAGGTACTCAAGGACTGCTCGATACTCTGCTCGTCCCCGATGTCGGCAAACACAAGGGAGCTTCCGGATATCTCCGCCGACCGCGCCGGCAAGTGCAGCCCGCACTGGGCCATGAGGGTAAAAAGCCCGATGGTCTTGAGGGTAACCGTCTTCCCGCCGGTATTGGGGCCGGTGATGACCAGGATGTCAAAATCCTCTCCCAGATACAGGGTGACGGGAACCACTTCCCTCGTCAGCAGCGGGTGACGGCCGTCCTGAATTCGCCAGCGCCCCGCATTGTTTATAGCGGGCGGCACTCCTTCCATCCTGTGGCTTAAAATGCCCTTGGCCAGGATAAAATCAAGGCGTCCCAGGGCATCCAAACTCTCCAACAGGGGCTCCTCGGCTTCTCCTACCCTATGGGACAATGCGGCCAAAACCGCTTCCACCTCTTGTTCTTCCGCGGCCAGCAAACGTCGCAGCTCGTTATTAAGTTCCACCAGGGCCAGGGGCTCGATGAAAAGGGTGGCCCCGCTGGCCGACTGGTCGTGGATCAGGCCGGGCACCTGGTGGCGGTACTCCTGTTTGACCGGAAGAACATACCGGTTGCCGCGTACAGTGTAGATATTGTCCTGCAGGTATTTCTGCATCTCCGGAGACCGCAAATAGGAGTCCAGGCGTGCCTTTATCTCCTCCTGCACGGTCCTTATACGCCGCCGTAGCTGAAAGAGACGGGGCGTGGCCTCGTCCTTAACCTCCCCGTCTTCGCCGACGGCTTTGACGATCTCTTCCTCCAGGCGGCGCAAATCCCCCACCCGGGCGGCCAGGCCTTTCAGGAGGGGAAAAGGGCCTTCCGCCTGCAGGACGGCCTTCTTAAAACGCCTGCCGGCATTCAAGGTGCTCGCCACGGCCAAGAGCTCTTCCCCCCTGAGGGTGGCCCCGGCAGCCGCCCGCTCCACCAAGGGCCGTATATCCCGGATAAGACCGGGAAGGCAGCCGGGGTGGAGGCGCAGGAAATCACAGGCCTCCGCCGTTTCTGCCTGCCTCCTCCGAACTTCTTCGATGTCGGTGGTAGGCCGGAGATTCAAGGCCAATTCCTTGCCCAGAGGAGAGCTGCAGCACTCTTCTAAACGCCGGAGGATTTTTCCGAGTTCCAATACTTCCCAGGTCTTCTCCATACCATACTCCTCCTCAGGACACTCCCCGGAAGTAGTGTCCCCGGGTAACATGCCCGCCCAGCAGTTCCTCGAGTTCCCCGGCCAGGTCCGGCAAAGCCTCCCTTTCTCCCCGGTCCAGGCAGAACAGGGCCTGGCGGTAAAGGGAGGTTACCCTTCGTATATAAGGGGCCCTTTGGTTGTGGACCTCCAAGCGCACAAAACTGAGACCGGCGCCCTGCAAAAGGCCCAGGTGTTCCAGCAAATCGAGAGTCTTGGGGTTATACAAATAGAAGCGGCAGTTCATATCGGTCCGTATGGGAAAGATAAGGCCGAGGCGGTCCTTCAGACCGAAGACTTCTCGCCGACAGGGTGCGGAACACCCTTTCCCCGGCTCTTTCCCGCCCAGGCGGGCTCCCAAAACGCAATGGGCGGAAACGGCCAGGGGTAGGGACCCATGAACTATTACTTCCAGGGGAAGGAAGGGACGGACCCCTCTTATTTCGTCCAAGTTTAACTCCGGCGAAAGGGTGACTCCCGCCAGGCCGATAAGTCTCAGCGCCTCCACACAAGAACTGTTAAACACATTTAGAGGATAGTCCCCCCAACCCCCTACACCTAATTCCTTCAATAGCCAGAGACCGCCCAGATTGGCCACTAAGAATTGCCGGCAACCGACCTCCATAAGCTTTTCTATCCTACGGCGTATCCGGCCCGCTTCTACCTCATGCCACAGGCGGGGTAAGGCCGGAAGCAGTTCTATACCGCGGCGTGCCAACTCCTCTCCCAGGCGGGCCACCTCTGCGGGAGGAGGAGCTTCCCCTCTCTGCCACAATTCACCGCTTAAGTAAATGCGGTCGGCCCCGGCGTCGGCGGCAGCCCTCGCTCCCTCCAGATCCCCCACCGCCACGGCTAAGCGGGGAAGGACGGGAGCGGGGGCCCCGGCCGGTCCGAGGCCCCGTCCGGCCTCGGCGATGGCCGCCTCCCCCAAAGCCTTTTCGAAATCTTCCCGGGAGGGCACCCGCCGCGGCCAGCTTGCCAGCCGGGCAGCAGCCAGGGCGGAAACCGCTTCCCGGCGCACACCGTTGATGACGCTCAACGGAACCATAACTTCCCCTCGGATATGAGCTTTCAATTCCTTCAGCTCATAGGGCGTGTTCCCCAGGCGGTCCAGCTGGTCCCGCAAAGTTTCTACCGTCAAAGGGTGCTTGCGGGCAACTTCCGAAGGCACCGGCGCCACCGCCTCACCTGCCCGGCCATCGGGATCCGTTACTCGGAGCCTCAAAGGTTCACCCGGTGCCGCCCATACCTCCATGTTTACCGCGATCTTCCTTCCCTCCCGCGGAGAGGTGTAACTGCGGCGTACCCGGCTGAGGAGCTCTACATCGCTGGTCTTAAAAAGACGGTCTCCCGGGCGCGCCGCCGGCGGCAGGGCCAGGCATACTACAGACCCCGCCGGCGCCTCATCCACCGGCCGCCCGTCTATTTTTATCTCGGAGATGACCGCCCCGGGATGCCCGCCGCGGCGCACCCACACCTCCACCCCGTCCCCCTTCTTAAGGGGAACCTCCAGCTTTACGCGGTATAATCCCCCCTTCTCCCGGGCCAGGATCCTCCCCAAAAAAATGCCCCGGTTGCTGGGCCGTCCGTAACTCATGAGCTGGGAGCCGGGATCTCCCAGCAAATAACCAGTAGTGAAATAGCGGTTAAAGATCTGGGCGATATCCCGGGCTTCCTCCGGGTCTACAGCAAATCTCCCAGGATTCTCCAAGAAGCGGTCGATGGCGCGCCGATAGGCCCGTGTGACAACCGCCACATATTCGGGGCGGCGCATACGTCCTTCAATTTTAAAGGCGTTTACTCCCGACCTTATAAGGAGGGGCAACATTTCCAGGGTGCAGAGGTCCCTGGTACTGAGGAGGTGTTCGGGCGCCGCCTCCACTTCCCGGCCCTTCCCGTCCACCAGCGTATAAGGCAGCCGGCAGGGCTGGGCGCAACATCCCCGGTTGCCGCTCCGGCCGCCCACCATGCTGCTCAAGAGACACTGGCCGGAATAGGAATAGCAGAGGGCACCGTGAACGAAAACCTCCAGTTCTAGAGCACACTCCTGCCGGATACGGCCGATATCCTCTAGGGATAGCTCCCTGGCCAGCACTACCCGCTTAAATCCCGTTTTCTCCAGAAGTTTGGCCCCTGCGGCATCAGTTACCGTCATCTGGGTGCTACCGATGAGGGGGAGGTCGGGTAGCAGCCTGCGGGCCGCCCACGCCAGGCCCAGGTCCTGGACTATAACCCCGTCAACCCTGCTCTCTCCCAGCGCATACAGGTAGTGCAGGGCCGGTTCCAGTTCCTCCTCCTTGAGCAAGGTGTTCACCGTGACGTATACTTTAACCCCGCGCTCGTGGGCATAAGCCACGGCTTCCCGGATCCCTTCGAGGGTAAAGTTCTCCGCATACTGGCGGGCATTAAACCGGCGGCCGCCCAGGTACACGGCGTCTGCGCCGTTGGCCACTGCGGCCCTCAGGGCTTCTTCACTGCCCGCCGGTGCCATGAGTTCCACCCTGCCTTCCAAAGTTGGACTGCTCCCCTTTACGACTTCGTTTTGGCTAGATTATCCCTTTAGAACCTTCTTCTTGCCAAGGGTCTTATCCTAACCTTGTTATTCATTGTAACATAATCCCTTCCCCCGCCAAAAGGTTCCCCCGACTGGCCTGGATCCTGAAAGGCCCTCCCTGGTCCTCCGGTCATCTCCGGTGTTCATACCGCCTCCCGCGGGCCTATGGGCCTCCTCATTAGTAGAAGGCAGCCCTTCGGCCTTTACCGCCGGCACCTCACCGGGGGCTCTGGCCGCGGCGTCCTAACAAAAAAGATCGTTTTCCCGAGGGAAATGCTCCCGCAAGAAAACGATCTTCCCTTATTCCCCCAAAAATAAAGGGCGCGACGGGGCGCGCCTCAGTTCTGATCCACCCTCCTGACAACGGCGGCGGTCCTATCGGCCCGGCCGTCCTCCTTTACAAACCACTCCCAGTTAGACCGCAAACTGTTATAGCGTTCCTCCAGCCTGGCATAAGCCTCATTTAATTCCTTGGGGCTTAGCACGGCCCTTCCCGGCTCGCCGCTTTCCCACGCCATTACCGCCCTCGCCATAAATAATTCCCCCCTTGAAATTTTACCCGTTCGCCCTGTGGGATCATTTTAACATACTCTTTATTTAATTTAGGCTTTCTCCCGCTATGTGGTTGCTTTTCAACCCTCAACAGCTCCTAGAAAGGAGCGAACGGTTTGTGAAACTTTAGCCTTGCATATAAACTATATTGCAAGTTTCGTGCCAGTTTATACAAGGGCCGGGAACTTTCTTTCCCCGGTTTCCCAGAGCTTTGCCCTTCTCCCCGGGGGTCCCCACGGGCAGGGTGTTCAAATAATCGAATCCGGGTAGGCCATGCAGCCTCTACAAGGCCGTAATAAGAAAGGCCCTGCTGATCGGGGCCTTTGGTTCGGTTTTTTGAATTACATCCGGTTTTCCGAATACCTCCTGGCTGTTTTGGGCGATAGGCGGTACCTCTTTAGCATTTCGTTCAGGGTGCTCCGCTTTAACCCCAGAATCTCGGCCGCCCGGGCCTGCACCCACCGGCTCTCTTCCAGGGCCTTCAGGAGGAGTTGGACTTCGTAGGCCTCCACCGCCTCCCTGAAGGTCATTCCCTGGGTGTAGGCCCAGCCCGCGGCCTTGGCCGCCCTGTTGCGCAGGTCCCGGGGCAGATCGGCCAGTTCTATCCTATTGCCCTCGCATAGTATGACGGCCCGCTCGATGACGTTCTCCAATTCCCGGACGTTGCCCGGCCAGTCCGCCCGGATCAGGGCGTCCATGGCTTCCGCCGTAAAGCCCTTTATATCCTTGCCCACCCGCCGGCAGGCCTGTTCCAAGAAATGGCGGGCCAGCAGGGGGATATCGTCCCGACGCTCCCGCAAGGGAGGAAGCCATAAGGTAATTACATTGAGGCGGTAGAACAACTCGGGCCGGAAACTCCCCTCTTTAATGGCCGCTTCCAGGTCCCGGTTGGTAGCCGCAATAACCCTTACGTCCACCCGGCGCGGCCTCGTTTCCCCTATGCGGATAAACTCGCCCTCTTGGAGGACGCGAAGGAGCTTGGCCTGGAGGGATAGGCTTATATCTCCAATCTCGTCCAAAAACAGCGTCCCTTCGTGGGCCTCTTCAAACAGCCCCTTCTTGGCCGACACGGCGCCGGTAAAGGCTCCCCGGGCATGGCCGAAGAGCTCGCTTTCCAGCAGATTTTCCGGCAGGGCGGCGCAGTTGATACTAACAAAGGGGGCTTCGCTGCGGAGGCTGCGGTAGTGGATAGCCCGGGCCACCAATTCCTTCCCGGTGCCGCTCTCTCCAAGGATGAGAACGGTGGCATCGGTAGGAGCCACCTTTTCGATGAGGCGGTAGACCTCCTGCATGGCCGGGCTCTTCCCTACCAGCCGGCCGAACTGGCCACGAACCGTTTTGAGTTCCTGGCGCAGCCGCAAGTTGCTCTTTTGCAATTGCAAGATAAGATAGGGAAGGCACATCTCGTTTTCCGCCAGGCCCTGATATACGGCAATGGCCTTATCCCGGCAGGAAGGATAACCGCACGCACCGCAGTTGAGCTCGTCCTCCGGGCCCATCTTCCCCAGTTCAGCCATTATGGCCCGGATGTCGGCCTCGCTGGGCCGCGGCAGGTGCACCCTCCGGTCCCGGAACTCCCTGCGCAGGTCCAGGCCCTCTAAAGCCTCCTCTGCCCCTTCCGGCGCCCCTTCCAGGCCCCGGCGGGCGAACTCAGCCACGATGCGCCGGCGGCGGAAGGAAGAATACTCGTTTTCGGCCATGGGCCCGTTGATACACCCTTTACAGAAGAGCATGTCGGCCACCTGGGGCACCATTTTGCCTTCGTTAACGGCCCGCAGGAATTCCAGGCATTCCTCCCGTCCTTCCACCACCAGCACACGGCTTTCCAGAATGTCCGGCAGGATCCCGGCGCTGCGCACCAGGCCGCCCCCTATGGGATACAGCCGGCCAAAGTGGGGCGGGGGGTTGTCGAATTCCCCGTCCTCCTGGGCTGTAATCTCTATTCCTCGTTGCCGCAACATTTCCCGAAACTCGGCAAAGGTAAGGACGGCATCCACGGCCCCGGCGACTTCCTCATCCCGGCTTTCGGCTTTCTTGGCCACACAGGGGCCGATGAATACCACCTTAAAGGCCGGACCCCGGGTCTTTTTTAAATACCTCCCCAGGGCAACAGCCGGGGAAACTATAGGCACCAGCTGAGAAATCAGCCGGGGGAAAAACTTCTCCACCAAGTTGACGACGGCGGGACAGGGAGTTGTAATGAGCCCCTGGCGGTCCCCGACCTCCTGGAGGTACTTCAGGTACTCCCGGGTAACCAGGTGGGCACCGAAGGCCACCTCGTGAACCTCGGCAAAACCCATTCGCCGCAGGGCGGATACGACTTGGCCGGGCCACGCGGGATGGAATTCGGCTACAAAGGAAGGGGCTAGACAGGCCGCCACCCTTTCGTTCTCCAGGTAATTGTTGACCTTGTCTATTTCGCTTTCCACCTGCTTTGCTTTTTGGGCGCAGACCTGCACGCAGTGGCCACAGGCTATGCAGAGCTCCGGTACCACCTCGGCCTGTCCATTCACTACTTTAATAGCTTTAACCGGGCAGTTACGAATACAAGCATAGCACATACGGCATTTACCTGTGATTACTTTCACAATGCTAGACATGTTTTACCCGCCCCCTTTAAGTTTCCCAACAGTATTATACGATACAATTCACAGGAAGGCGAGACAAAAATTTGGACACCCCAAAATCCCCAGGCGTTTTTCCTGGGGATCCTTTAGTTACCGCTCTTAACGCATTCTAATGGTCTCCCGCTAACGCGATCCCGCGGGTAATATTTAGTGTGCAAATCCCTGTGAGTAAGGGCATTAGCCCAGCCGCCGAACCACCGCTCAAAAGCCCTGGCCACAAAAACATTATCCTGAGGCTTGTGTAGCTGCTCTGCCCGGTCCAGCCTGTAAAGACCCTTCATGCGTTCCATGCGGGTACTGGTATCATTGGGAAGGGGTTGTCCTCCGCCCCCCAGGCAACCCCCCGGACAAGCCATAACTTCTACTGCATGGTAGAAAACTTCTCCCCTTTTGATGCGCTGAAGCAGCCTTTCCGCCTGGGCCAGGCCGTTCACTACGGCAAGTCTTAGGGGTTGTCCATTGATTTCTACCTCCGCCTCCTTAATTCCCTGCATACCCCTTACCGGGTAGAAATTCACCCGCCCCATATCATCCGTATTGCCTAAATAGCCGTAAAGGAAGCGTATCACCGATTCCATTACTCCACCCGAGGCCCCATAGATCACCCCGGCGCCGGAACCCACTCCCAAAGGATTGTCAAACACTTCCGGTTCCAGCTCCGTGAAAATAATCCCCGCTTCTTTAATCATCTGCACCAGCTCTACCGTGGTGAGGACAAAATCCACGTCTCTGACACCATCCGTAGTAAATTCGGCCCGCCTGGCTTCGAATTTTTTGGCCGTACAGGGCATAACTGATACACAGATCACTTCCCGGGGATTTTTGTCTATTTCCCGGGCATAATGTTTTTTAACCAGGGAACCAAACATTTGTTGCGGCGAACGGCAAGTAGACAGGTTATCCAACAAATCTCCATGAAATTGCTCGGCATATTTCACCCAGGCCGGACAACAGGAAGTAAACAGGGGTAACTTCTCCTGCACCCGGAGGCGTTCGTATAATTCTAGAGCCTCTTCGGTAGTAGTCATATCGGCAGCAAAGGTAGTATCGAAAACCCGGTCGAAGCCTATTTTTTTAAGGGCGGCCACCATTTGTCCTGTGGCCTTTTCCCCCGGCTTGAGCCCAAATTCTTCTCCTATAGCTATCCGCACGGCCGGTGCCACTTGTACTACTACTAGTTTAGTGGGATCCTGTAGGGCCTCCCATACCTGGTTTACTTCTGATTTTACGGCCAGGGCACCGGTAGGACAAACAGCCACACACTGTCCACAGTTAAGGCAACCCACTTCGGCCAGGGGCCTGCCAAAGGCAGTGGTTACCTGGCTTCTAGAACCCCGGAAGGCAAAATCCCAGATTCCCACTCCCTGGATCTCTTGGCACATGCGCACGCAATCGCCGCACAGGATGCACTTATTAGGATTATTCGTAAGGGCCGGGGAGGTGCGATCCACCGGTAATTTTTTATCCCGTCGCCCAAAGCGCACTTCTATAATTCCTAGCTGGCGGGCCAATTGTTGCAGTTTGCAACTGCCGCTGCGCTCACAAGTGCTGCATTCCCTCTCGTGATTGGCCAGAAGCAATTCTATAACCATACGGCGCAGGCGCCGGGTACGGGGGGTATTGGTGTAAATTTTCATACCATCAGCCGGCGGAGTAGAACAAGCGGCCATCAACCCCCGCCCCTCCACTTCCACCATGCACATGCGGCAGGCGCCGTAAACGCTCAATTCCGAATGGTAACAGAAAGTTGGCAATTCAATGCCGGCCCGCCGAACTACCTCTAGAAGGTTTTTTTCGCCGTTAATTTCTACCATTGTTCCATCGACCCATACTTTGGCGACAGACATTGTTTCACTTCCTTTCCACCACGGTTTTCTCCCTCAAGGGGGAGCAGGCCTGGCGTATCCCCAGTTTTTGCTGGGAAGGCCTGCTTAGGCTTGGAAGCGAGCGACTAAACCTGAGCGGTAGCCAAACTTAAGCTTGGCGAAAGGCGGAGGCAGGCCCGAGGCTTCTGAGAGGCCAGAGGCCGGCAACTGAGGCAGGATGCTTAAATTCTGCCGGGAAGCCTGCCGGAGCCTTGAGCCAAGCAAAAGTCCTGCCCGCGAAGGAGGCC
>LDZR01001859.1_pt1 | contig 13053 bp, 12 predicted proteins | sample 615371 | NCBI WGS metagenome assembly LDZR01 (sample SAMN03408294, study PRJNA278302) | terrestrial metagenome | isolation source: oil reservoir sample K2 | place: USA: Alaska, North Slope, Kuparuk formation | collected 2013
CCATCTTTCTCGACGTATTTCCAACCTCCACTATTTCTCCTGTGGCTTCTATAAAATCCCCCGCATACACTGGCGCCAAAAATTCTACATTGTCATAAGCCCTAAAGAGTCCTTCATCCCCATCATGCCTTATTAAAAGCTCCGTTGCCACATCACCAAATAACTGCAAGATCCTTGCTCCGTCCACCAGATTTCCTCCGTAGTGAGCATCATGCATGCTCATCCGCACCCTTATCATTGCTTTCACCCACATCCCTCCTTTCTACGCGGAAATGTTATTTTTACTTTTTATCTTTATGCAAAATCTATGCCATCAAATTTTTACCTAAAAAATCTTCTATAGAACTTATTTAAGACATGATTTTTCTACTTGAACTTTGTCTCAGTTGCCTAAATTTAAGCAAAGCATTTTTCTCAAATTTTAATAGCCATATTAAACCAAAAATTACTTTAAAATCTGATAAAGTATAGGAAGCATTACTGGCACAAGAAAACTTAAAACTATTCCTGAGAATAGAGGAATTACCATCATATTTATTCCCTGGACTTTTATAATAGGTGCCAAACTCACATCCATAGTCGTTGCTCCCCCTGCAGCGGTGGGAAAAAATCTATTTACTCTTGCTAAGAAAGGCACTGTTGCTATTGTAAAAATCTCTCTAAAAACATTTGTTAAAAAAGCTATTGACCCTTCTCTCGGTCCCAATGTTTGAAAACAAAATGCTGAAGTTACACTGTAATACCCCATTCCTGTTGCAGGTAAAATTACTGACACAAAAGGTTTATGAAAAAGCCAGCCAAAAAATACTCCACCTATTAAACTCCCTATATATGAAACAAAAGGCAATAATAAAATTTTTATTAATTCTTTTCGAGTTTGGTAAAAAATATTATAATTTTCTCCGGCACTACACCCCGCCGCCAGATAAAGAAAAATAAGAATAATACTAACCATATCTTCGACAAAGGGTTCCAGTAAACTAGCGATACTAAAAAAGTTAAATAATCCAACTATTCCTCCTAACCCTAAGATCCCTATAATTGTCATCACAGTTCTTCCTCCTTGGGAAGTTGAAATAACAAAATTAATATTTTTTTCTTTTTGCTCTACCTCTACTGTATCCTCTTTTCTTCTCCTCTCTGTTATTAAATAGAAAATGTAAACAAACAAAATACTACCAATTGTAGCAAATAAAAAAAGCAAAAAAGAAGTAACCCCTATTTCACCCATTGAATTACGCACCTCTTTGTCTAAAGTCAAATTCATGCCTAACATAAAAAGCAACGCATAAAAGGCACTATCAAAAAGAAGCGAAAAAAATTTTTTTAATGTTGATAAATCTTTTTTTGACGCAAAAATTCCAATTATTAATCCTGTTGGAAGAAAAATAAAAGGTAGAGCCATAAAAGGTATGCTTTCCACTTTCTTCCCCCCTTTTTTAAAAGAAAATTTTTTAAATAAACACTTTTTTAACATCTTCTGAAGCCGTTAAACCTAATAAACCACCATATCTCAGTTCAAACTCTAAAAAGTCTCCTACTTTTAGCTTTCCCTTATAATCTTCTACATCTAAAATTAAGTGATCAGAAGAAGCACCTAGAATTTCGATTCCTTCTTCTCTGGGAATTAAAAATTCTGGACTCATAAAATCTGCTTTTCCTACCCCAAGCACAGCTTTCTTTCGTAGACCTTTATCAACAAATACAGGCTTCCTTCCAAAAGCATCCACAAAAATTTCCCCTTCAGGAACCGAGGGTTTAGTACGGATTTCCAAAATTTCTGCTCTCAAAACAAATCCATCTAATTTTACTCCCGGGAAAGGCTTATTCCACAATTCAGAAAGGTCCCTTCCCAACAGAATACCTTCTCCTACGCGAAGGTTATTTACTCCCTCTGGCAAACTTTTCTCCAAAAGCAAAGGAAGAGAAGAAGTAGCACCTCCAGAAATTATCTCTATCCCTATACCTTCTTTGCGCATATTTTCGGCTATCGTAACCAATTTCCCTGTATTTTTTTCATCAGGAACAACTCCACCATAACACCCCATATTAGTACCTATTCCTATGATTTTAACATAGGTAAATTTTTTAAGCTCTGGTATAATGGTTAAAACATCTTCTGCAGGCCACCATCCTTCTCTAAGGTCACCTACATCAACCATTAGAATTGCTTGCACTTCTTTTTTTATTTCCTTTGCGCTTTCTTCTATCATTTCTAAAATCTTTAAGTCAGATACTAATACTACATCCGCAAACATAACACTTTCTGGTATTTCACTGGGGGAAGGTGGGCGAAGAAGCCAAAGAGGTACTTTATATCCTTCCATTCTTAATTTTCTCAAATGATTAATTCTTGAACTTCCAATGCCTTTGCACCCTGCAGCTATAAATACACTTACTACAGGTAAAAGAGCATTGCACCCTTTTACTACTCCTGTTACAAATATCCCATTTTCCTTACAAAAATTTACTACTGTTCGTGCATTATTATAAATAGTTTCTAAATTAACAAGAAGTTCTGCCATTTTTAATAATCTACCTCCCCTATTTATTTCGCCGTTATGTTTAATCTTCCAAGTTTCTGTATCTGCTTAATATAGTGCGTATAGTTCTCTATGTCTCCTACTTCTGCTAAAAATTCCGCTACCGTTATTACCCTTTCTGTCTAGAATGCTTAATAGGTAATAGTTGCTTATAAAGCCAAGGAAAAAAATAAAAAGGAAGTATTAAAAAATCAACATCTGCACTTTTTCACCCCAAATCATGCTTTTTGATAAAATGTAACGCAAGTAATATCAGCACCTTCCAATGATAAGAAAGGAAGAAGCAGGGGATAACCCCACTTCTCCTCAAATACTGAAAATTATTTCCATCCATTAAGAAGCCACTGTAACTGCATTATTATCACTATTTTCATCACTATCTTTTACATACTCAATTGTAAATCCAGTGAATCCGTAGATTATAGACACTAAGGGATTGATCAAATTAAGAAACGCATAAGGTAGATAGGCAAAGGGATACACTCCAAGAGTTGAGTACATAAAAGCACCGCAACTATTCCAAGGAAAAAGTGGTGACGTCAAAGTACCCGCATCTTCTAATACCCTCGAAAGATTTTTGGGATGTAATTTTAGTTTTTCATATAAGGGCTTGTACATCCTTCCAGGTAGAATAATAGCCGTATATTGATCTGCACATGTCATGTTTACTAAAATAGATGTAACTATGGTAGAAAGGATAACCATTCCTGTTGTTCGTGCAAATTTCATAATAGCTTCTAAAATCACTTCCAGGCATTTTGTTCCTTCTAAAACTCCTCCAAAAGCCAAAGCAATAATGATGAGTGCAACTGTCCACATCATTCCATCTATACCGCCTCTGCTAAGTAGTTCATTTATCATATCATTTGGAGTTTCTATCGTCACACCATAGTGTATAATATTAACTACTTCTCCTAACGTCCGCCCCTGCAAAAATGCAAAAAACACACCTATTAAAGTCCCGCCAATCAAGCCGGGTATAGCTGGGATTTTAAATACAATCATCAGAATGACAAGTAAAGGAGCGACGAACATTATTGGGCTAATCCAAAAATTTTCCTGCAATACTTTTAAAATTTCGTTTATCTGAGTATAGTCCAACTGTCCCCCAGCATATTTTGCTCCAACGACAAAATAAAGAATTAAGGATATAATGTAACTAACCCCTGTTGTATAAACCATATGCCTGATATGTTCAAAGAGATTGCTACCAGCAACAGCAGGAGCCAAGTTGGTAGTATCTGATAGGGGAGACATTTTATCACCAAAGTATGCCCCCGAAATTATAGCTCCCGCAGTTATATGTGCCGGAACTCCCAATCCTAATCCAACACCTAATGCGGCTATTCCTACAGTTCCGGCAGTTGTCCATGAGCTACCTGTGGCTAAAGATACAATAGAAGACATCAGAAATACTGCCGGCAAGAAATAACTGGGTTTTAAAATCTTTAATCCGTAATAGATAAGGGTAGGAACTATACCGCCTGCTATCCATGAACCTATTAAAGCTCCTATTATCATGAGAATTAAAATTGCCTGCAGACCTACTGTAATAGATTTTATTATAGATTCTTCCATATCTTTCCATCTATACCCTATTACTAGCACACCTATCAAAGCTGCAATTACTGTTGCAGCCAACAAAGGAATATGGGGATCAGCCTCCAAATGAACGATCCCAATATAAAGAAATATTGCTGCACAAATTATCGGTATTAACGCCACCATTAAACTAGGCTTTTTAACAGTTTCCTTCAACACTATCTCCTCCTAGATTTTAGTTTGATTTTAAATTAATTACAAGTTTGTTTTATCACCTCCTCAATTTTGGATAGAGAGGTTTGCCTGTGCAAAACTTAATTTTAGGTTAGTCCTACGGCACCTAGACAACTCTTACCTTAACTTTTATTAGTTTTAAGATAAGCAAAACTCCCCGCCATCTTACTACAGATGTGCACATAATTTGAATTTCGCTTGCTCTAACACCTTCTATTTTTTATTTTTTCGCAAATTTCATGCCATAAAGACAATACACTCCAAACTTTCATCAGCTCGACCAACCCTCTGAGAAATTACCTGCTTAAATATTATTTTTCGCTTAAAATTAGGCACAACTTAAATAGTTATTTTGAGTGTTTTTATTTTATACTGGAGTGTTTGTCGTGGGATACCCAAAATTTCTGCGGCTCTACTTACATTCCCATTTGTCCTTTTCAGTGCTTTAGAAATAAGTTCATACTCTATCCTTGATAGAAAAGCACGCAGGTCTCCTACCTCTTCAATAGTATCCTCAATACTTTTTTCTTTCATTTCAACGGTATTTTTTACCGTTATTTCTTTTTCTCCTGCTATAAAAGCATTTTTTAAAATATAGTCGGGGAGGTCATGTAATTGAATTATTTCACCCTCGCAAAAATTAGCCGCATATTCAATTACACCTTTTAATTCTCGCACATTTCCCGGCCAAGATAAACTCATCAACACTCTTTCTACTTCTCCACTTATTCCTTTTATGTTTTTCCTCAATTCCCGGTTAAATTCCTCTATAAAATGCTTCACCAACAGCGGAATATCACTTTTTCTTTCCCTTAAAGGCGGCACGCATAAACTAATTGAGTTCAAACGATAAAAAAGGTCTGGCCTTAAAATCTTTTTTTCTAAAGCTTCCTGAGGAGGAATATTAGAAGCACTGATAACTCGCACATTCACTTTTCTTATTTTACTATCCCCTACACGCCTTATATATCCCTCTTGCAAAAAGCGCAAAAGCTTTGCTTGTAAATCGAAACTCAAAGAGGTAATTTCATCCAAAAATAACGTTCCTCCATCAGCAAGTTCTACCAAACCAGGTCGATTTTCTGCACCAGTGAAGCTTCCTTTCACTGTTCCAAAAAGTATCGATTCCATTAAATTTTCAGGAAGAGCTGCACAATTTTGAGCAATAAAAGGTCCATTCTTTCTTGGACTAGCATTGTGAATTGCCTGTACCAAAAGTTCTTTACCTGTTCCCGTCTCACCGTACACAAAAACAGGTGAATTACTCCGGGCGATCTTTTGAGCTTTATACTTTAACTCCTTAATTGCTTTAGACTCACCGATAATATCATCAAAAGTGTAATAAGCCTCTTCATTGCTCTTAGTTGTTTGGTGCATTTTATTTCGCACTTCTTCTCGCAAATCAATCACTTTTGTCATAAGATTTTTTATTTCGGAGAGGTTTTTAGAAATATCAATAGCTCCGCATATTTCTCCATCGATTACAATGGGGAGAGTAATAGTAAAAAGGCTGACTTTTTGTCCATAGCAATTTGTAATTTCCTGCTCATGTCCGACAACAGGTTCCCCTGTCCTTAAAACTTTTAAAATTGTACTTTCTCTATTAGAAAGGGATGGAAACATAGCTAAAACGTGTTTTCCAATCGCTTCATCTATAGGAATTCCATCAATTTGAGAAGAAGCTTTATTATAATAAATTGTATAACCCTCTTTATCAGTGATTTGTACACCCCAATCAATGTTTTCTAATAATATCTCCAGCGCTTTTTGGTAAAATTCCTGAGGTAATCCTTTTAACCTCAAATCCATCTTACTCCCCCTTTGAGAGTAAAATTAAAAGCAAAAACACCGAAAATATTTTCAACATGTAAGTATTTCTTCATTTCTAACAAAAAAGCGCTATTTATGCAATGAAAATATTTTCACTGCATAAATAGCGCTTCATGGGAGGTCCCATGACAGTGGTAAACTTTGTGTTTACCACCAAGGATGAGCTCAAGAACAAGCTCACCCTTTCGGCAGCCAAACCTTCTTCAGCGAGTATTGGAGGTTCTTCTCCTTAACACCTCGCCAAATACATGCTTGGCCGCTCCTCTATTTATGCGCTATTAAAATATCTATTTTTGATGTAAAGCTTATCAAAGTGCAATTATATTATATCACATTTTGAAAGCGGGAGCAATAAGCCCTTAAATATAAAAAAGAATGCCCGGAGGCATTCTCAATCCAAAAGTTCCCTATAAAGCTTCATAAGGCTTTCATTTATATTGTCTATCTCAAGCATTATGCCGGTTAAATCTTTTCCATCTTTCCTGTCTAGTATCTCCTGTAGCTTATTAAATGCCTTTTCACTTCTTAACTTCATCTCTTCTAATTTATTGTTAAGCTCCAATTTAAACTTTTCTTTATCCTCAACCTCTCCTTTTATAAGCTCTTCCTTATCAAAATCGTAAACATCGTACCTTGAAGGAATCAAAGTCTCTATGCCAAATTGTGCTTCTATCTTATCAGCCAGTTCTTCCTGTGCCTCATCCTCGCCGTGCACTATGAATATTTTCTTGGGCTTTTTCTTAAAATTAGAAATCCATTCCAGTATACCTCTTTGGTCGGCATGACCTGAAAAACTCTCAATATATTCAATTTCAGCCTTAACGTGTATATCCTCTCCAAGTATCTTCACATCTTTTTCTCCATCTAAAAGTTTCCTCCCTAAAGTGCCTTTTGCCTGATACCCAACAAAAAGGACTGTGCACTCCGGCCTCCATAAATTGTGCTTTAGATGGTGCTTTATCCTACCTGCCTCACACATGCCGCTAGCTGAGATAATTATCATGGGCGTCTTAATCTCATTCAAAGCCTTAGACTCTTCCGCACTGTGGGTAAAGTGCAAATTGGGAAAATCTAAAGGCATTTCTCCTTTTTTGATGTATTCCCTCGTTTCATCATCCAAGCACTCTGGATGCTTTGCAAACACATCTGTTATTGATGTGGCAAGAGGACTGTCTACATACACAGGGATGTTGTTCAAAAATTCTATCTCATCTTTATACAAATCCCTCTCTTTGTGAAGCTCATATAATATCTCCTGTGTCCTTCCAACAGCAAAAGATGGAATAATAACATTTCCCCCTCTTTTAATAGTGCGGGTTATAATTTCCATCAACCTCTTTGCCCTATCCCCGACCTCCTCATGAATCCTATTGCCGTATGTAGACTCACAGAGAACATAATCAGCCTCATTTATAGGAGTTACATCTCTCAAAAGAGGCACCTTTTTATTCCCTAGATCTCCTGAAAACACTATTTTAGTCTCTTTTCCCTTTTCATTTACCCACACTTCAATTATAGACGAGCCAAGCATATGCCCAGCATCATTAAACCTCACTTTTATATGAGGTGCAGGCTCTATCACTTCCCCGTAGTCAACACCATAAAATATGCTTATAGATTCTTCTGCCTCTTCAGCCGTATAAAGTGGATCCCTCAAAGGCTTTCCAGCCCTTTTCCTCTTTCTGTTCTTCCACTCGCTTTCCATTTCCTGGATGTGCCCGCTATCCGGCAGCATGTACCTGCACAGGTCAACTGTAGCGTGAGTTGCGTAAATCCTCTTTCTGTACCCTCTTTTGTAAAGCACAGGAATTCTGCCACTGTGGTCTATATGAGCATGGGTTAAAAGTACGAAATCGATATCTTTTATATCAAAAATAAATTCTTGATAGTTTAGCTCGTCTTCTACTTCTCCACCCTGAAACATGCCACAGTCAACTAAAAACCTAGCATTTTCCGTCTCCACAAGATAACATGAACCTGTAACTTCCTTAGCAGCTCCCAAAAAAGTTATTTTCACAGTAAATCCCCTTTCATTTTAGAAATTATAGTTATTTTCAAGCCATTTGTTCACATAAGACATATACATTACAAAATCCTCTAGTCGATTTTTTAGTATATCTACAATCACTTTTTCATCAATCCTAGTGTAGTCATGGACCAATATATTTCTGAAAGAAATCATATTAGCAATATTTTTTGCAAAGTTTTCTGGCAAAACACCTGCCTTATTTAACAGCAAAATTGTTTCTCTATAGGTATCAGGCTTTTCCAATCCCAGAGAAGAAATTATTATATTAGCGATATCAATTACATTCTCTATACATATCTGAATTCCTCTCTCTATCCCCCAATATTTCAACATATCTTCCTTTATGTTTTTCTCATTCACTTCCTGAGCTATTTTTTTCAACAATATTAAGTTTTTTTGTAACTCATTTATTTTAGAATTTATCAATTCCATTATATTTTTGGTCATCCTTCTCCCTCACATTTTCTTTAATCCACTCTTTAACAAATTCCATTTGCACTTTCCTAAAATATTCCATATCCATATATTCTCTTAAAGTCTGCACTTCAAAATTAACTCTCACCTCTTCACTTTCTTCAAAAATAATCTTCCCATATTTTATAACCTGGTGCCTTAACACAGGATTTGCTTCATTTAACACCACCAAGTCCACATCGTCTCTTTTAAATATTTCTATTAGGTCACCAATGAGTTCCAATTTTTTAAACGGTGCATAATCTCCACCTAAAAGCACTGCAATATCAAGGTCACTGTTCTTTTTATTAGTTCCTTTAGCATAAGAACCAAAAATATATATCAATTTTATGTCATACTTTTCTTTTAAATACTGCAAATTCCTCTTAAATACTTCTTCTACTTCTTTTAAATTACTCTGGACCACTACAGACACCTCTTTAAAAAAGCATACTTATCATCTTAATTTTATTACTACTTCTCTTCTATAATAGATTCCATTTCATTTACAAATTTTTCAACATCCCTTTTCAGACTATTTACAGTTTCCGGAAAAATCTCTAACAATCTTGCTATTCGCTCAGGTATAAGATTAAATCCATAAATATTTCTAAAAACATGTCTAAATCCCCTAAATTCATTAAGCAATAATTTAGTACCTGCACTTATAAAAGCTGGTCTTGTACCTTCTATCGGTACACACATTTGCTCAAGCAATTCTAAATGCCATTCAGCTCCAGATGGAATAAAACCATCTATATTTTTTGCAATAATTCTAAACATATTTTCAACAGCAGTATAAAAATCATGAAAAATAGAACCAACAGCTCTTAAAACAAAATCATCAGTTAGTTTTTTCTTCAAAGTTTTACTGTTAAACATCCCTCTGTCTTTTAAAATATCATACAATTTTTGTATATTATCAAGTTCTATTTTAAGTCTTGCTGAAATAACTTTTATTTTATTAACATCCATTACCCTATTTCTCTCCCCTCTTTCTCTATTTCTTTTAACAAAGCTTCCGTAGTGTCTCGTTGTGTAACTATACTCACTTTATAAGGCCTTGCAATATTCTCTATCTCAAGAAACATTGTCCAGTAGTTAAACCTATCATCATCCCAGCCATCTATAAAAATATCAATATCTGAAAACTCCCAAAAATCAAACTCCCTTGCCAGTGATCCGTACAAGACAACTTTACTCACGTTGTATTTTTCTTTTAAAAATTTAGCAATCTTATAAGCTTTATCTAATGCTTCCCTTTTTCGTACTTCTAGTATTTCTTTCTCTTTTTCACTCTTTATCCGCCAATTTTCACGTATTTTTCTTTTTTCTTCATCAGAAATACTCACCCTTATCACCACACAAAAATTAGTCTTAATCTGCGCCTTTTACAACTGCAAGAGGAATAAGCTTTGCAACAGGTATAGTAATGCCTCTCTCTTCAAGGACAGAAACTACTGCTTCTACATCTTTATACGCAAGAGGAGATTCATCTACAATGTCTTTATAAGAGCGGACATTGTACACCACATCTCCCATAGACCTTTCAAATTCCTCTTTGCTTATCTTCTTAGCCTGATTTCTAGAAAGCCTTCGTCCTGCTCCGTGATTTACAGAATAAAATGTCTCTGCTGCCTTTTCTGTTCCGACCACCACATAGGAACCTGTACCCATACTGCCGGGAATTAAAGCAGGATGTCCTGTATCTCTATAGGAAGGCGGGTTTTGCGGATGTCCTGCCGGCAAAGCCCTTGTAGCTCCTTTCCTGTGAACAAGCATCCTTTTTCCCCCATGTACTTCCCACTTAGCGATATTGTGAGCAACGTCATACACAAGTTTAAACCCCATCTCTTCTTCCGATTTTTTTAAAACATCCTCAAAAGCCCTTATCACATCAAACATGATTATCTGCCTGTTTGAAAAAGCAAAATTCACCGCAGCCGCCATCGCCTTATAGTAATTCTGCCCTTCCTTTGACTTTATAGGGGCTGCTGCAAGCCCTTTTTCCGGTACCTCAATCCCATACCTCTTAGCTGCTTCCCACAGAATCTTTGTATAATCCGTAGCAATCTGATGGCCAAACCCTCTGCTTCCCGTGTGAATCATCACAGCAAGCTGTCCTTTAAAAAGTCCAAATTTCTCTGCCAGATTCTCCTCTAAAATCTCCTCAACTTTCTGAATTTCTATAAAGTGATTGCCTCCTCCTAAAGTCCCCAGCTGTTCTTCTCCTCTTTCCTGAGCTTCTTCTGATACCGCCGAAATATCGGCTCCTTCAAGCTTCCCACCTTCTTCAATGTATTCCAAATCAGACTTTTTGCCAAAACCTGCTTTAATCACCGCTTCAACTCCATTGTGCACAACATCGTCAAAAATTACCCGGGTAATACCCTTATGCTTTCCTTTTTTGCCTATCCCGGTCGGAACGTAATGCTCAATTCTCTCAATCAATTTATAGAGGATGTCTTTTGTAAAATAGTCTGCTTCAAGGTCAGACCTTACAAGCCTCACACCGCAATTTATATCGTACCCTACTGCACCAGCTGAAATCACCCCTTTTTCTTCTATAGCCATGACTCCCCCTATTGGAAGCCCAAAACCTTCGTGAATATCCGGCATGCCAATCACCGGTTCTACTACGCCAGGGAGGCTTGCAGCATTAACAAGCTGCCTTAAGGATTGGTCATCTCTCAAAAGCTCTTTTAGACTATCATTTACATAGACGACAGCGTCAACCCTCATCTTCCCAAACTTGGGAATTCTCCATTTATTTATCCCATCCTTCACTAATGTATAGCCCTGGATAATGTCCACAGACATCTTCCCACCACCCTTATTTTCTGTGATTTCATTATACCACAATCTAGAATAGAAAGCATGAAAAAGGGCCCATTAGGGGCCCATTAAATTTTTTACAAGCTTCTTTTCAAAAGGTCTAAATGCTCTAAGCTTACAGGCACTTCGCTTATTAACTTCAAATTCACCTTTCCCTGTTCATCTACTTCTACATTGTGGAACAAAAATACTCCTCTGTCCAAGTCAAAAGTGAATGTGCCAAGCTTTTTTCCTTTTAGATAGGAAGCAATCTTTTCATTTTCCTGATTATCTAAACTGGGAAAAACTCTCCAGTTTAGACGGTTGGGGTATTTGTATAGTCCGCCTTTCAGGCTGTCCCAGCCCCAACTGGCGGTATTTGGGAAACCTAGCCCCTGCCCCAAGAAGCAGGAACTAACGCCTCTACAGGTCTCCCCCACTTGCCCTGAATTAACATCCTCTTCAGGACAGAAAAGTCTCTTCGCACCTTCTCAGGGGAGAGTGGTGTTACCACCGCTACCTTGAGAACTTGCCAGAAATCATAGGCACTAAAACTTGTTCCATACAGAGGTTTTAGCACCCTTTCTGACTCACTCTCAAGGCTTTGTATAAATTCTATTGCTTTCTTTATCTCTTTTAATTCTTCTAATTTCTCTACAGTCAATGTGTTGAGAAGTTTTATATAATTGTCTGGTATTCTTTTTTCTAATCCAAGTCCTTTTTTCCATCCCGCCTGTACTTTTGCATATACGTACTTTCTTTCACCTACATTTATCTTCAAGAAAATACCATTTTCATTTATCTCTATTCTTGTGTTGAGATTTCCTTTCCTTTTTTCTTGCTATTTAATTTTTCATATGCTTTTCCGTTTATATGACGTTTCCTAAGTTTCTCAAATAACTTTAATTTGTCTTCCTCTTTATCAAAAACAAGTTTAGCTTGGATTGTTAACATGTTTTTTGCCACCTCTTTGTCCGTAAATTCTTGCCGTAAATGAGGTGACTATTGCTATTAAATCTTCTGCCAATTCTTTGTTTATCTCTTCTTTATTCTCTTCTCCATTTAAAACTATAAGTTCTACCCCAAAACTTTCCATGAAAAATTTAAGATATTCAAACCCAAATCTTGCTAGTCTATCAGGGTATTCTACTACAACTTTCTCAACTTCTCCTCTTTTAATCTTGTTCAAAAGTTTCAATAGTTCTCTCCTGTTTTCATTTACTCCGCTTGCTATTTCAGATATCACTTCATACTGCCAACCTTGAGAATTAGCGTATTCTTCAAGTCTTCTAATTTGATTCTTAAGATATTCTTCTTGCTTTTTTGTGGATACTCTCGCATATAAAACTACTTTTGGTTTCGGCTTTTCTTCTATCATACCTAATAACTTCTCTATGTCTTCTTTTTTGTATCTTCTTCTTCCTTTTGGTGTTCTAACTGGAGTTATTAACCCTTCCTTTTCCCAATTTATTAATGTTCTTCTACTGATATCATATATCTCTTTAACTTTTTGCATACTCAGCAGCATCTATTATCACCTAGTTAAAATTATATCTTTTTGCATTATTATTTTTAACTGTTTTTGTCTCCAATCACCGCAAATTCTTC
>LDZR01000855.1_pt1 | contig 13051 bp, 10 predicted proteins | sample 615371 | NCBI WGS metagenome assembly LDZR01 (sample SAMN03408294, study PRJNA278302) | terrestrial metagenome | isolation source: oil reservoir sample K2 | place: USA: Alaska, North Slope, Kuparuk formation | collected 2013
GTGTTACGCACGCCGCCAGCGTTTACCCTGAGCCAGGATCAAACCCTTCATCCTAAACTCTTGGGCCTCCTCTATCTACTTTTCAAAGAGCTCTCTTTCATCCTTCAGCGTTGTATATATTACCACATCACTCTACCTTTTGTCAATTTCTTTTCTATGAACTTATTTGAAAATTATTGTGAATTGATAATTTTTTAAATCCTTTATTTTAAAAACTTCGATCCAACATTTAAACAAATGAAGCTTTAAAACAAAGATCTCGCTTAAGTTATACTAGTGTTGATATTTATATTAATTTCAATGAATACTATATCCTAATAATTATTTATTAAAATGGATTAATTTTATCGGATTTAATTTTAAAAAAATAGATGCTTTTCAGCATCTATTTATAATCATATTATTATAATAAATTTACGCAATTAGCTTTGTACTTCTTCCATGAATATAATCTCGCCTTTTAATAAAGCTTCTAAATCTTCAACTGTGTATACTTTAATTGGCTCTATACCATTAAAGGATGTTGCATATTCGTTGGTGTAAGCACCAGTATTGATAAAATATACTATGTCGTTATAATCAATATTAATTGGCAACTCAATTTCATCATAGATAGTATCTACACTATCACAGGTAGGACCAGCTAAAGTCATAGTTGTTGTTTCGGAATACTCTTTGCCTTCCACCAACACTTCATACCTGAAATTTTCAATGGTTTCCATCAAACCGTGAAAAACTCCTGTATCTAAAAACACCCAGTTTTGTGTACCTTTTCTACTTCTTAAAAGTACTCTTGATGCAATTATTCCAGCGTTACCAACCATGGACCTTCCAGGTTCGGATAAAACCCTTAAGCCTTCCACCCATCCAAGATACTCTTTGATCGATTCATTTATTATTTCTCCAATTTCTTCTACATCAGGCACCGGTTTTGTATGTTTTACTGGAATACCACCGCCTAGATTCAACATTTTTAAATCAATCTTTTGCTTGTGAAGTTTTTCAAAAACCTCGCTAGCATTCAAAATTGCTTCCTTCCACTTGTATTTGTTGTATGATTGTGAACCAACATGAAAAGATACCCCATATGGTATTAAACCTTTTCTTTTTGCATATTTGAGTATGTCTATTAAATGATCGGCATCAGTTCCAAATTTACCCGAAAGTGGCCAATCTGAATCATTTGAGCTCATTGACAATCTTCCATATACTTTTGCGCCCGGGGCATTTCTTGCAATCTTTTCGACTTCCATCTCTGAATCTACTGCAAAATATTCTACTCCATTATCCCATGCAAATTTTATGTCTTTTTCTTTCTTTATTGTATTTCCAAAACTCATTTTATTTGTGGAAATTCCCAAGTTCATTAATTTTTCTATTTCCCCTTTTGATGCAACATCAAAAGAAGCTCCTAAATCTCTCAGTGTTTCTAGTATACTAGTATGAGAATTAGCTTTTACGGCGTAAAAAATTTCGACATCATTGATTGAATTTTTGAGTTTGTAATAATTTTCTTTCACATAAGTAGTATCTAACACTAAAAAAGGCGTTTCAAGAGTTTTTGCCGCTTGCCTTATTAGTTGCGTTAATTCCAATTTATCCAACCTCCCTAAGTTTTTTTGGATTTACTACCTTTAGAAAATCTAGAATTATTTTATTTCTAAAGTTTATGGTTTTTAGAGAATCCCAACTTTAAAAATTATAAATTTACAATTGAATATTAAATACACAAAAAGTAACGCTCAAACATTCTTTTAGTTAATATATAATTATGCTAAGTTACATTATTAAATATCCCGAAAGGTATTCACAAAATTCCTTTGTAGTGGTATAATTTAAACGAATAGCAGTTAATACGCCGAGGTGGCGGAATTGGTAGACGCGTAAGATTCAGGATCTTATGGGCTTTTAGTCCGTGCGGGTTCAAGTCCCGCCCTCGGCACCATCCACCTATCCTTAAGAGGCGGAATTCCGTTTCTTCAGAAAAGGTGGTTTTTTATTTTATGAGTTAGTTTTGATATAATTTAAATAGTTATCAGAAAATCAAAAGGAGGTCCTTTACATTAATGAGAAGTGTTTTTCGTGATTTTACTGATTATTTTTTTGAAATATTGGCTTTTCCAAAAGAAAAGTGGGATTTGTTTTGGCAGAATTACAAGAGAACTTTAGATTTTATAAATCTTTATCAAGGCAAAATGGGGATCAAAGATGATGAGATTGTTGAAAAGTTTAAAAAAGTTGGAAGAAAGGAACTTGACAAGGCTTTTTGGTACAAGCAAGAAATTATAAAAGACTTAAAAGCGGATATTATCAATGACCTGACAAAATCCTCTAAAGAGTTTCAACTTGATAGAGGAGATTATGCGATTTATTTAACTGTATTCACGGGGGATAGCCCTTACGAATTTTTAGAATCATTCAAAGGAACAATAATTGGTGTAGATATACTTTATTTTTATTTCAATAGGCATAAGATCGAACCAAAAGCTTTAATAGAAGAAGCAATAATGAAATTCATCAATTCTACAACACCCAATAAGAAAAAAGCTGACTTTTGGATTTTATACGATAAGATAAAAACACTTGTTAGTGATAAAAATTATAATGATAAGATGAGTATTTTACAATTAATTTCTCAAATGTTATCTGAAAGAATACCTTATTATAATTGGGTAGGTTTTTATCTAGTCGATGAGGCAGATAGCAATTCTCTTGTGTTAGGACCTTTTGTTGGAGAACCAACAGAACACACAAAAATAAAGTTTGGACAAGGAATCTGCGGACAAGCGGCAAGCACAAAAGCAACCTTCGTTGTTGATGATGTTAGCAAAGAAGAGAACTATCTTTCATGCAGCCCAAAAACCCAGGCAGAAATAGTTGTTCCCATATTTGCTAAAAATGGAAATATTGTTGGTGAAATAGATATCGATAGTCATGAAAAAGCTCCTTTTGATCAAGATGATCGATCATTTTTGGAGGCTATTGCTAAGCTACTTTCTGAAAGATTTTGGTGAAAAAGGTGATTATGTGAATATTGATGAAATTAAAGAGATTTTTAAAGATCATTCTCCAAAACCTATTGGGGTGGAAAATTGTTTTTCTGTATTGATCCCTTTGATACAAAAAGACAACTCTTTACACCTTTTATACGAATTAAGATCAAAAACCCTAAAGAGACAACCTGGTGAAGTTTCTTTCCCAGGAGGGGAAATTGAGACCAACGAAACACCAAAAAATGCAGCAATTAGAGAAAGCTGTGAAGAATTGAACTTGCAACCACATAACATAGAAATATTGGGAGCAGCAGATTATCTTCTTACTCCCTTTAATTATTTGATATATTCCTATGTTGGCTTCTTGAATATAAACGTTAACATAATAAAGCCTAATGAAGAAGTCGAAGAAGTTTTCACGGTACCTTTAGAATATTTGTTATCGCATGACCCTTTAGTGCATAACACTTATCTTACAAACGAAACAGATGAAGGCTTCCCTTATGATCTTATCCCTAATGGAAAAGATTATAACTGGAGAGTTGGCAAATACCCTGTTTATTTTTATATTTATAAAGACAAAATTATTTGGGGTATTACCGCCAGATTGACTTATGAGTTTATTAAGAAATTAAGGCATTGATGATTCAATTACAGAGTATAAAAGTTAAATCATTTACATTTGTGCCAGTAGGTCCTGTTATAACTAGGCCGTCAATACTTTGTAAGGCATGATATGAGTCGTTGTCATTCAATACATTTTCAACATCTATTCCTTTACTTTGCAATCTATTGACCGTTTCCCCATCAACTATTCCACCTGCTGCATCCGTTGGGCCATCAGTTCCATCTGTTCCTACCGAAGCAATCAAAACTTCTTGATATCCTTTAATACCTCGAGCTGCAGATAAAACCAATTCTTGATTCCTTCCTCCTTTACCCTTTCCTCTAACATGAACAACCGTTTCTCCTCCTAAAATTATTGCACAAGGAGTGTTTAAAGGTCTTTCCTTTTCTTTTTCCTCTCTAACTATGGAAGCTAAAAATGAGCCGGCTTCTTTTGCTTCACAATCAAGCGTGGTTGTTAAAATTATAGTATTATATCCCAAATGTTGAGCAATCTTAGCAGCACTTTCACAAACCTTAGTTACACTACCAATAATCCTTGTTTCAACGTTATTTAGATGTTTTGGAGTCTCACTTTTTAGAGCCTGTAAGATTTTTTCTGAAAGTTGTAAGTCATACTTTTTTATTATTTTTTCCACATCTTTGATGGTGGTAGAGTCAGGGTATGCAGGACCAGATGCTATGCTATCCAATCTGTCCCCTAACACATCAGATAAAACAAGAGAATATATTTTTGCAGGTTCAACTAATTTTGCAAAATTTCCTCCCTTAACTCGAGATAGATGTTTCCTAACTGTATTTATTTCCACTATATTTGCTCCAGATTTTAACAACATATCTGTTACTTTTTTTATGTCTTCTAAAGTAACACCCTCAACGGGAAGCTCAAAAAGGGCTGAACCTCCTCCTGAAACAAGAAATAATACAACATCATCTTCACGTAAATTTTCTACCAATTCTATAGCTTTCTTTGTAGATTTTATGGTATTTTCATCCGGAATCGGATGACCTGCTTCATATATTTGAAGACCACCTATAGCACCTTGAGAATGGCCATATTTTGTTATAACTATTCCATCTTTTACCTTATTCTTTAAAAATTCTTTTGCTGCTTTGGCCATTCTCCAGGCAGCTTTACCTATAGCAACTATATGAATATTATCTTCTAAACTCAAATTCTCAAGTTCTTGTTGAATAGCTTTTTCAGGTAAAACAGAATCTATTGAACTTTTTATTATTCTAAAGGCATCTTCACGTAAATTTTTCAAACAATCAACTCCTTACAAAATCATTAAACTTATAATCCATATAACGATTGCTGCCGTGACTCCTTCTATTAATGTCCCCAGCGTTTGAAGCCTATAAGCTTGATTAACACTCATTCTAGAAAATTGTGAAACAACCCAGAAATAACTATCGTTGGCATGAGATACTACCATGGAACCAGCTCCAATGGCAACAACAGACAATGCTATTGCAGCAGGTGTGGTCAAACCTAGAGAGCCCATCAATGGTGCCATTAACGATGCAGTAGTTATTATGGCAACGGTTGAAGATCCTTGGGCCGATTTAATCGCTGCAGCTACGATAAAAGGCAGCCAGATACCTAAATTAGCTGTTGCTAAACCTTCGCCTAATACATTTGCAATTCCTGAATTTTGAAGGACTCTTCCAAATGCACCCCCAGCTCCTGTTATCAAAATAATAGATGCCGCATTCAACAATCCTTCACCTACCCAACCACTTGAAGAAAGCATCTTTTTATCTAATTTTTTGGGTAAAGCGAAAGCAATTAAAACTCCAATTAAAAGAGCGATTACCGGATTACCTACAAAACCAAAAAAGTTTCTAATAGCTCCGTCTCCAAATGGTCTGGTTGGGAAATCAGAAATTGATTTTAAAAGTATCAATATGATAGGAACAACTATAGGCATGAAAGAATTAAAAGTCGAAGGGGCTTTCTTGGTTCTTTCCTCTATTTCGGAATCGCTTAATTCTGGTTCTGGATCAATATATATTCTTTTCCCCATTATATTGGCGTATAGTACGCCTATGAGCATAGCGGGAATAGAAACTATCAACCCAATCAAAATAACCATTCCCAAATCAGCGCCTAAGATCCCAGCGGCAGCTATAGGCCCTGGTGTAGGAGGAACCATTGTATGAGTTGCATACAACCCAAGACTAAGGGCAAGACCGGTTGCTGCAAGAGAGAACTTTGCCCTCTTTGTAACAGCCCTATTCAAAGGTGAAAGGATTACAAATCCAGAGTCACAAAAAACAGGGATGGAAACTATATAACCTATTATCGCCATAGCCAACGGAACTCTTTTTTCCCCAGTTAATTTTAAAGTAGCTTCAGCCATCTTAAACGCGCCGCCAGACTTTTCAAGGAAGGTACCGATTATGGTGCCAGCGGCGATCACGATGCCTATACTTCCAAGCGTTCCTCCAAAACCACTGGTAATTGAATCAACTATGTCTGTCAAACTCATTCCAGAAAAAATACCAAACAAAACAGCAGTAAACAGTAAAACTAGGAAAGGATGCAGAGTTAATCTCGCAGTTGCAAAAACTATAAAAACAACAGATAAAACCAACAAAACTATAAGCCATATACCCATTCATAATACCCCCTTTTTATTTTTTTTCCAAATACATTCTTTTATCTGCTATTTCAATGGCTTTCTCAATATCAGAAGCTTCTTCAGGAACCAAGCAGTAGCCAACACTGATAGAAGATATTATCAAGATATCGTTGATTGTTATTGGGGTTTTAACAGCTAGTTTTATTCTTTGAATTATTTTATCAATACTTTTAATCTCTGATATTTCATTTATTATTATAACAAATTCGTCTCCTCCGTACCTAAAGATTAAATCATCAGATTTAATAGAATTTTGAATTCTCTTTGTAAGGAGTTTTAAAGCTTGATCTCCAACGGTGTGCCCAAAATTATCGTTAATCTGTTTAAAATTGTCAAAGTCCAGAAAAATAACCACCTTTTTTGAACTATCAGATTTATGTTGAGAAACATATTCTTCAAAGGCTTTCCTATTGTACACTTGAGTTAATATATCTAAATCGGATCCTACAAACATTTCATTCAAAGAAAAAATCGTTTTTAAAACTCTATCTATATCTTCCAGAAAATAATTTATCAATTCTTTTTCAAATTTGGATATTTTTACTTCCTTAAACCAATCCACATTCAAAACACCTATTATTTCATTTTTTACCATAATCGGTATGCCCAGCCAGGACTTGGACAAGCTATGTTTTTGATTCCAAAGGGTACTCTTTTTAGTGTCTTTTATGAAAAGTATTTTTTTGGTATTGAATACTCTTTTTATGTGTTCTCCGATAATCTGTATTTCTTTGGCTACTTCTTCTAAAGGAAGAAAGTCTAAATTCTTTGACCAGAATAAAAATCTCCATTCGTCATCAGGTGGAGTTATTAAAAAACTCCAAGAATCGGCTTTTAAAAAGAGAGGTAACTTTTCTATAATAGATTTAAGTGCATAATCCTTTTCGACCTCATTTTCTAAACAAGTAATAGCCGTTTCAAAAAGAGTAGCGTTAAATCTACTTCTTATAACTTTTTTAGGGTCAGGGGGAATGAAAATAGGTGCTTTATCATTTTTATTAGCGATTCTTCTAACATAGATAGCAGTTTTTATCCCTATATAAAAAACATAGACCAATATTAACAAAATTACAATGTGAATAATTATATATACCATACTATCTCCTTCAAATATTACATTTATCGTATATTAATCTTTTTTTCCTAAACATTATATCACGATTCTAACCCTTTGGATAGAATTCTGATTTTTCTATAACTTTTTATAATCCACTACAGCAAAAGTCCATAACTTGTAGTTTGAACTCTTTATCCATTCAGCGGTTATAGGCATAGCAAATTCCGGAGCCAATCGCCCATTTAATATCCAATATTTTGACTCTTCGTTGTTATATATACCTGGATTTACCAAAATCTTCAGCTTTAAAGCGCTGTCTACTATATCAACAAAATCTATGGTATCTTCATTTTGAAGGAGACGTTTTATCTCTTCTAAAATTTTTTTAGATGGTAAGGGTTTAACATTAATCAGTGCAATATTCTTTGAAAGAGGACCAATAATTTTAACGTTTGCAATGTCTCTTTGAACATTGTAAAAATCAAGCACATCGTGAATCACTTCGTTGGCAATGATATCAGCTCTTGAATGATAATTTCTATTAACAGACATTTTTAATAAATGTTTGTACTTACAACCTTCTCTTATACTATTCTCCCCAATTTTTGGTATCTTTACATTATAGTATTGCAAAATCTCCCTTATCTCTTCTTTGTTCAAATTTAAAATAGGAGAGTATATCCCACCCAAAAACTTAATCCCCGTATTGCCCCATGAATCAGATAAGTTGGCACCTGAAGCAACTATCCCCTTATAAGAAAACTGCTTTACCTTCCCGATTTTCACAATTCTTGTACATTGATTACAATTTGGACCATGGTACATTATCCTTTCTTGTTCTTCTTCGCCTCGTGAAAAAAATAATTTTAAACCCAACTGTTTGGATAAGGTTAAAACAGCTTCTAATCCTTTTGAGTAAGAATAACCACCAAAACAAACGTTCACTAAAGTAATCTTACTTTTAGGAAAAATATCTTTTGCAAGTAGGGCTACGACGGTACTGTCCATGCCTCCTGAAAAAGCAATATACAAATGTTTATTACCTATTATCTCTTTCATTTCTTTTTTGATAGAATCTATTTTTTCTTCAATCGTTGGTGTCATTTCTATCTCCCGTTTATATTCTAATTTTTTCTCTTTTCAGAAAAAGTCTGAACTGATCAAAGGATAAAGGCTTACTAAAATAATAACCTTGTACCTCATAGCACCCTTCCTCTTGAAGAAATAATAACTGTTCTTCACTTTCTACCCCTTCTGCAATAACTTCAAAGCCTAAGCTTTTCGACATTGAAATGATACTTGATACTAACCTTTGAGACGTCTTATCATGTAAAATATTATCAATAAAACTTTTATCTATTTTTATCTTATCAATATCCAATTTATTTAAATAGGAAAGAGAAGAAAACCCTGTTCCAAAATCATCAAGGGCAATCTTTAATCCTATTTCTTTTAAAGCCTTTATTTTTTTCTGAGCTGAATAAAAATCTTCAATGAACAGATCTTCCGTAAGCTCAATTCCTAAGTAAGAAGGATTTAAATTATACTTATGCAACATACTTTCAATGTTATATAAAAAATTCTCTCTTTCAAAAAATGATTTTGAGACATTGAAAAAAATTCTTACGTTTTTATTTAATGATTCGTTTATAACGCCTGAACTCTTTATTGTTTCCTCCAAAACAAACTGATCGATCCTATCCATAAGCGCATTCTTTTTAGCAATACCCAAAAATTCATTTGGTGATAAAATAGAACCGTTCTCTTTTTGTAGCCTAATTAATGCTTCAGCACCTATAATATTCATCGAATTTGTATCTATTTGGGGTTGAAAATACATTAATAGTCCCTTATTTTCCAAAGCCAAATTTATCTCATCTTCCACTTTCTTTTCAAATCCAAAAATTTTCGATAATTCGGGTGAATAAAAATTGATAGTTTTTTTCTCTGAACCTTTTAAAGCTATTTTCGCCTGATTTATTAAATCTTCTGGATCGGTTGAATCTACTGGATAGTTACTTACACCTATCTTCATTTTCAAAAAAATTCTTTCTCCAAATATTTGAAAAGGTTTTGATAAGTTATTTAAAAGGTTGGCTGCGAATTTTTCTAACTCATCTACATCTTCAAAACTACCAAGCAAAGCAAACTCGTGTTTAGAGATCACGGAGACAAAGTATTTTTTATCAACAATTTCGATAATTTTCTTTGCCACATCTTTTATAACTCGATTCATCGTTTCTAAACCATAAAAATCAATTAATTCGTGCAATTCATCAATTTCCACTATCAAAAGAGCAAGTTTATTTTCTTTTGTGTTTTTTTGTAGAATCTCTTCAATCCTTTCCAATAAACCTTTCATGTTTGGCAAACCTGTCAAAGAATCATGTTTGAGTACTCTTGTTATTTCTTCTTCTTTTTTAACCCTATTAGTAATATCCGTATTTATAGCCATATATCCTATTACTTCGTTGTTGTATCCTTTAATTTCGAAGAAATTTGAGTAAAGGAATATGACTTCACCGTTCTTTTTTCTATCTATTATTCTACCGCTCCAAAATCCTTTTGATTTAAGTTCTTGCCACATCTGCTCATAAAAACTTTTATCGTGCATATTTGAAGCCCAAAAGTGAGGATCTTTCCCGATAACCTCATCAAGAGTATAGCCGGTCATTTTTAAAAATGCTTTGTTTACCCTCACTACTTTATTGTTTTTATCAGTTATCACTATGGCCTGAGGAGAATTGTCAATTAACTCTTTTGGGAAAAATGTATCAGGACTCATCAAACCAAAATTCTTCTGGGGATTGCGAACCAAAATGTATAAAACATCTTTTCCGTCCCTTCTTTTTTTCTTTCCTATTAAATCAAAAGTATTAAAACCTTCTCTGTTGCTTTTCAAAGAAACTTTCAACGTCCACTCTCCTTCGTATTCACTGCTATTAACTTTATCGATAATTTTTTGGACATCTTCTTCTTTTATCAAACCTAATGACTCATTTAGATTTTCGGGAAGTTCGTGTTTTCCAATACCGGTGATTTGTTTTAAATTTTCTGAATACAAGATCTTACCGTTTGATAGATCTATTCGCATTATAGCTCCTGTATACATCTCTGAAGCGGATTCATACATATCCAACAGTTCTTCTACTGACTTTTCATCATTTTCCACTATGACCTCTCCTAGTTAAAAAAATATTTGCTGTGAAACCTTTATAGTTATATATAATTAAAATCTGTATGATAAAATATACATTGATTATATTATACTCTTTTTAATTATAAATAAAGATAAATCAAAATGTTTAAAAATTGTTTCTTTTTTTACAAAAGATACCAAAAGAGGTGATTGTGTTGGTGAAAATAGAAAAAGAAAACTCTATATTTAGTTTTTCTAAAACAAATACTCCCGTAGCTAAAGTTAAACCAAAAGAGAAAATCTGTATAGAGACCAAAGACGCTTTAAGTGATGAAATAAGATCTGAGAACCAGTCTTTCGATTCAATAAACTGGGAAAAAGTTAATCCGGCTACAGGTCCTATTTTCATTGAAGGGGCAAAAGAGGGAGACGTTTTGGAAGTTAATATAGAAAATATAAAAATAACTCGAGATTATGGTGTAATGTTAACGGGCAAAGATATGGGAGCCTTAGGTGATTCTTTTGAACGAAGTTTTATCAAAATAGTACCAATAAAAGAAAACAAAGCTTTTTTGTATGACTATGAAATCCCTTTAAAACCGATGATAGGGGTTATTGGTACCGCTCCTAAGGAAGGGAATATACCTTGTGGTACACCTGGAGAGCATGGTGGAAACATGGACTGTAATATCATTGGAGAAGGAACTACCGTGTATCTACCTGTGAATGTTGAAGGAGCATTATTTGCTTTAGGCGATTTACATGCAGCTATGGGAGATGGGGAAGTTTGCGTGACAGGTGTGGAAATCCCCGCTGAAGTATTTGTTTCATTCAATATAATAAAAGATAAAAATTGGAAATTGCCTATGGTGAAAACTGAAAAAAATATTTATTCATTAGCTTCAAAACCATCTTTAGATGAAGCTTCAATTACAGCCACAAAAAACATGGTACATTTTTTGAGTCAAGAATATAAATTGAGTAAAGAAAAAGCTATATTCTTACTTAGCGCTACTGGAAACCTTCAAATTTGTCAAGTAGTTGATCCTTTAAAAACTGTAAGAATGGAACTATCTTTAGAATTTCTAAAATAGACACTATAAAAATAAAAGGAGAGTAATTCAGTGACGGCGCTTATAAACTTCGTAATAATAGCAACACTGGGAAACATATCTAAAAGATTTTTACCTGAAAATACGGGAAATATTCTAACAACTTTGATAATCAATTTTACTCTTCCCATGACTATATTTGTAGGTATAACTTCGTCTCAAATAGATTTATCTAAATTATTTTTTGTCCTGATAGGATTTTTAGGCAGTTTGCTTATCTTTTGGGGAGGAAAATTTTTATTAAGAACTTTAAAAATCAAAGATGTGAGAATAAGCACCGTAATACTATTAGCTTTTTGTGGAGTGAACATTGGCCTTTTCATGTACCCTTTGGCTGAAATGTTATGGGGCATTGCATCCATAACCTACTTCGCACTTTACGACTTAGGAAACAGTTTTATAGTATTTGGAGTTGGTAAGTCTGTTGCTGAAGGAAAAGGAGGCAAATTCCATATTGTAGACTTATTAGAATTTCCTCCTTTTATAGCTTTAATTTTAGCTTTTCTTCTAAACAGCGTTACTTTGCCCGTATTTATTCTATCTCCCATGATGGTTATAAAAGATGCCAATAATTTTTTGATAATGTTTTTAGTAGGTTTTTATTTCAATATAGTATCTCTAAAAGCCAACAGAAGGATCTTAACAATTTCTGTAATCACAAAGTATTTGTTGGGGATTGTAGTTTCATTATCCACTTTACTGATCCCTGTTAGCACGGAATTACAAAGAATTTCTCTTTTTCTTTCTCCCTTGCTACCAAGCGCAATGATGTCGATCGTTTACTCAGTAAAAAACAACTATGACTCCGAACTCGCTAGTAGTTTCGTGAGTCTTACAACCCTTATTTCTTTCATAATTGTATTTGTTGTAACAGCGATAATGGGGTTTTGATCAAAGTCCTTGGCTTTCCAGCCATAAAACGATTTGATCGACTACCTTATCTTCAAATTTCAATGTTTGAAAGTTTACAAGCTCGTGAGACATATCTTCGATGTAAAGTATTTCTAAATCATTTTTCTTTTTCAATTCTTTTTCATATTCTTTTAAGAGTTCGTAGGGGGTCTTCAAATCTTTTGTGCCATTGATTATTAATAGCGGAACATCCATATTCACAAACTTTTCTACCATATTTCGACTCAGCTCACTCCATCGAATTAAAAATTCTCCTCTATAATTATCTAAATATAGCTCGTTTGGGTCTATTTCTCCTTTTTTCATACTTTCGTTTACTTTTTTACCCTCCGACAAAATGTCTTCCAACATTTCTATAACACTATCTAATGAATTGTTGATATTTTGTTTTTTATAATAATCTATTTGATATTCTATTTGGTAAACCATTTGATCTGTAATCTCTAACAAAGCTGGAGAAAGAGCAATGGCGGCGAATACTTCTTCTCCTTCAATTATATAAGGTAAAAAAGAAGCCCCTTGACTGTGACCAATAACGATTATTTTATCTTTATCAACTTCTG
>LDZR01002598.1_pt1 | contig 12999 bp, 13 predicted proteins | sample 615371 | NCBI WGS metagenome assembly LDZR01 (sample SAMN03408294, study PRJNA278302) | terrestrial metagenome | isolation source: oil reservoir sample K2 | place: USA: Alaska, North Slope, Kuparuk formation | collected 2013
CCTTAAGCCTTTAAGCCAAGCAAAAGTCCTGCCCGCGAGGGAGGCCTTTGCGAGCGGAAGCCAAGCAGGCCGGAATCAAAACTGGGGATACGTCAGGGTACCCCCTACTTGACAGAGGCCATAGCTAAAGGGTACTTAGGACGGCATTTGGGGGTCCACTCCCGAAAATAACTTCTCTCCAGGCCGGCATTGTTTTTGCTCGCATGCCGGCCCGTTGTTTTTATCCCTTTGCTGGTGCCGCACCACGGGCACTTCCCTGTACCTGCCGCCCTTGCCGCTCCGGACTACGATTGCCCCGCGCCTCTCGCCTATATTCACGTCCTCCAGCCTCAATGAGACTGCCTCCGACACCCGCAGGCCGCAGGAAAGCATCAGCCTTATCAGGGCCGCGTCCCTGGGGTCTCTTTCCCTCTCCACTTCCCAGAGGAGCCTGTTCACCTCGGCCCTTTCCAGGGCCTCCGGCACCCTTATGGCCTCCGGGATGCCCTTGGGGAAGTCCGGAAGCCTGGGGTTCAGGCCCTGGTCCACGCACCAGGAGAGCCAGGACTTCAGGGCCTTCATGCGGCGGTTGACTGTGTTGGGCCTGAGGCCTTTGGCGTTCCGCATCCAGCCCTGGTACTTGCGGAGGTCCATGCTGGTGATTTTCTCGGGGCCCAAGTCTTCCCCGAACGTCCCGGCGTACCACCAAGCGAAGGCCAGGAGATCCTTGCGGTAGCCGGAGAGGGTGTGGGTGGAGGAGCCGGTCTCCGTACGGCCTTTCTTTGAAATGTGGCCTCATTTATGCTATAATGTAGCTACTAGAGGTGATTTTATGGAGGCGGGTATCAGAGAGGTCAAGAACCGTTTTAGCGAGTACCTCAGGCGCGTGAAACAAGGGGAAACCCTCCTTATTACCGAACGCAACATACCCGTTGCTAAGCTGGTTCCTATTAGAGATAATGAACAGTTACCTATTTTGACCCTGATGGAACAGGGAATAGTTTCCTGGCGTGGAGGGAAGCCACAAGGAATGGCCTCACCGCCAGCGATCCGCAGTACTGCTTCTATTGCAGCTTTGGTTGTAGAGGACCGTCGATGATCTGCTACTTGGATACCAGTGCCCTGGTGAAGCTCTACGTCCGGGAACCAGGCTCAGAGATAGTGCGCAAGTTGGTGGACGAAGCTGCTGTGGTAGCCACCAGTAAAGTTGCCTATCCAGAAGCACGTGCCGCCCTCGCCCGGGGTTTCCGGGACGGGTTACTGGAGGAAAAGGATTACCACCAGGTCATCGCTGCTCTGCAAAACGACTGGCCGAGCTACCTTGCCTTGGAAGTATCAGATTCCCTCGCCTGGTTTGCCGGGGAACTGGCCGAAAAACACCGCCTTAGGGGTTTTGATTCCATTCATCTCACCGCCGCAGTAACCTTGAAGACACGCGTAAGAGGCCGCGTAGTGGTAGCTTGCTTCGACGACCGGCTGTGGGAAGCTTTATGCGCTGTAGAGCTCGAAGTGGTGCCGGAAGCAAAGCCTTCTCTGTTCTTGGGCGGGTGACCTATAAAGGTTCTGGAGACGCAGGATCGTTGCGGTTCCATCGGTGCTGGCAAAAACGAAGAAGTCATGGCCGAGGAGGTCCATCTGCAGTACGGCCTTCTCCACGCTCATGGGCTTTACGGGGAAGCGTTTGACTTTTACTACCTTTTGGTCTTCACCCTCCTCTGCTTCCTCCTCTTCAGGCTGCTGGTTGACGATCCTTTCCTTTAGTTCGCTACCCTTAAGCCTTTTCTTTTTAATGAGCTTGGTCTTGTGCTTCTCCACTTGCCTCTCGAGCTTCTCCAGCACCAAGTCCACAGCACTGTGTGCGGTCTCCGCGGTTTCTTCCCCGCGCAGAATATAATCCTCCACGAACACCGTCACTTCCACGGTGTACCTGCCCCGATTTGCCGAGACGGTCACCTGGACCTTATATCTTCATCGTCCAGGAGCCTCTCCAGCTTCTTCAGCCGCTTCTCCGCATACTGGTAGAATACCTCTGGAACCTCAAAGTTCCGGCCTTGGATGACTAAATGCATTATACTCACCTCGCCTGTTTCTGAGATTTCACAGCGAAGATGCATACAATTAAACTCTCAAGCAAAAAATATTCAGACCACCGCAACGCTTTGGATTACAACTCCTCTGGGCAAGCTAAGCTATCCAAAAGATCCGGGCCCTTGCTTTAATTTTTCATGTGCTCAGGTACATCCGAACGGTTGTGGTTCTCATGCCCTTCTACGCAAACGCAGTTCCGCCCGTTCCCTTTGGCCCGGTAGAGGGCGCTGTCAACCCTCTGCGTGACGGTGTCCACCGTATCGCCCGGACGGTAGCCCGTCACGCCGAAGCTGGCCGTCACCCGCCCCACGCCAGGGATCTCCATTTCGCTCAACCTCTCCCTCAGCTCCTCTGCGAGTATAGCCGCCCCTTACACCCCGGTATCAGGTAGGAGTATGACGAACTCCTCCCCTCCCCAGCGGGCGAGACAGTCTGTCTTCCGCAACCGCTCTAAAACTTTGACCTAATAAATCCATTTCTTTTTTATGTTCCCGGTGCTCAAAACAAATAGCGCCAAACTAAACCCGATAAGAGCCAGGAAACTTATAAAAGGCGACATGTGGCCATTACCATTAATGGCGGACTTCAATATGTCGGTTCCGTAAGTGAGCGGGGCAGCATACGAGAATGGCCGCAAAATCAGAGGTAATTCTTTTACCGGAATAAATAACCCGCACAGAAACACCATGGGAAATCGGAAGAAATTAGACAAGGTCTGGGCTTCAAAAACTTCACTCACCGACACGGCAATAAACAAGCCCAGAAAAGTGGAAGTCACCGCGGTCAGGACAACGCTCATTATAGCTTGAAGCCAGTTAACCCCGGAGAGATCGACTAAAAAAAGGGCGAAAACGACCGGTACAAAAGCGTTCACAATCCCGAACAGAATGGCTCCCGTTGTCTTGGCCAGCATCAAGAGGTTCCTGGCTAGGCCAGTTAGCATATTTATTGTGCTGGTCTTGCCGGCTCCATTGGGGCCCAAAAATAGCCGGAAGCATAGCCCAAGTCAGGTACCCTGATGTACAGAAAACCGTTAGGGTAAGTGATGACTTGAAATTCTCCTTCGTATTTGCCCAGGTTGCCGGGGTAAGGGATGCTGAAGCCTTCCGGCCACGGTTCCGGCTGGCCTGAAGCGTTTACATTGCACAGGGCCACTCCATCAGGGTTGGTGTCCAGGGCCGATCCTCACCTGTGTTTCCCGCTCAAGCTTTTTCATCTGCCTTATGGCCTTGGGGGAGAAAATAATCTCAAATACCAAGTTTCTTCCAGACATCTTCAGCCTTCACGCCTACAACCGGAGTGATACCCAGCACCTGCTTTAAGATTAAAGAAAGTAGTCCACATCGGAACGTAAACGAGGCGACGGAGCTGCCCCCATGAGGAAAAAGGAAGCGGCCCCGTTCAGCGTCAAGGAGGTGAGGAGGTTTCTGGAGGCCGCCGCAGTCGAGTGTTTTTTTCCCTGTAGGGGTCAAATAGGGGTCAAACGAGGTAAATTTTAAAGCCTCCCGAAACCGGGAGGCCTTGATTCTCTTTGGCTGCGGGACCTGGATTCGAACCAGGGCAACATGATCCAGAGTCATGTGTGCTACCGCTACACCATCCCGCAGCGTCCGACGTAAATTATGATACCACGGCGTGCGTCCTTCGTCAAGGCTTTGACTCCCTGACGTATCCCAGTTTTGATCCCAGGCCTGTTTGGCTTTCGCTCGCTCCGGAACCCTTCGCGGGCCAAACTAGCACTCGGCTCAAGGCTCCGGCAGGCTTCCCGGCAAATTCGACCTCCCGTCTCAGTTGCCGGCCTCTGGCTTCTCAAAAGCCTCGGGCCTGCCTCCGCCTTTCGCCTCGCTAAGTTTGGCTACCGCGAAAGCTTGTTCGCTCGCTTCCAAGCCTAAACAGGCCTGCCCTGCAAAAAGTGGGGATAACTCAGTTTGACTCCCCGTCGGCCCCTTTGATATTCTCCCTTATCCAGGCTATGGCCTGCTCCAGCCGGGTAATTACCCTCTCTTTCCCCAAAAGCTCTAATATCTCGAAAAGGCCGGGACCCATGGTCCGGCCGGATACGGCCAGGCGGGTGGGATGGATGAGCTGGCCGGCGGGGATATCCAGCTCCGCGGCCAGATCCCGATAGGTCTTTTCCGTAGTTTCCATGGTAAAGGCCTCCAGCTCCTGCAGCCGCTCCTTGGCCTGCTGCAGCAGATCAACTACTTCCGGCCGGGCGAAGAACTTGCGCACTCCTTTCTCTTCGTACTCCGTTACCTCGGTAAAGAAATAGCTGGCCGCGTCTGCCACTTCCGCTAAGGTCTTAACCCGGTCGCGTACGGCTTCCACCACAGCCCGGACGTAGGGATAATTCTTATCCGGCAAAGGATCGGCCACCAGGCCTCGGGCCTGCAGAAAGGGTAGGGCCATCCTGGTAATCCTGTCTAGATCGCCTTCCCTCAGATAGTGACCGTTCATCCACGTAAGCTTTTTAGTATCATAGATGGCCGCATTTTTGGAAACCTTTTCCAGGGAAAATTGGCTTATTATGGTCTCCAGGGGCACGATTTCCTCTTCTCCCTCGGGTGACCAGCCCAGGAGGGCCAGATAATTGATGATGGCCTCCGGCAGGTAGCCCGCCTCGCGATATTCCTCCACCGACGTGGCCCCGTGTCTCTTGCTTAACTTGCTGCGGTCCGGCGCGAGGATCATGGGCACGTGGGCGAAAACAGGGAGTTCATACCCCAGGGCCTGGAAGACTAAGATCTGCTTGGGGGTGTTGGACAGGTGCTCCTCCGCCCGGATAACATGGGTAATCCCCATTTCATGGTCGTCTATCACGGTAGCGAAATTATAGGTAGGCATGCTGTTGGACTTAACAATTATAAAATCATCAATGGTGGCGTTGTCAAAGGCCACCTCACCCCGTATAACATCGGACACCACCGTAGTCCCGGTGTCGGGCACCGCCAGCCGTATGGTGGGCCGCCGGCCCTCGGCTTCCAACCTGGAGCGCTCATCGGGGGTAAGATACCGGCACCGGCGGTCGTACATGGGGGCCAACCCCTTGGCCTGGGCCTCGCGCCGGCGCTCGGCCAGCTCTTCCGGGGTACAATAACAAAGATATGCCTTGTCCTCAACCAGTAGCTTTTCCGCCGCACGGCGGTACAGCTCCAGGCGTTCAGATTCCAAATACGGACCTTCATCCCAATTCAGGCCCAGCCATTCCAGGGAGCGCAGAATAGACCGGTAGGATTCTTCCGATGAACGGTCCAAGTCCGTATCGTCGATGCGCAAAATAAAGGTCCCTTGGTGACGCCGGGCGAAAAGCCAATTAAAAAGAGCCGTACGGGCTCCACCTATATGTAGACTTCCCGTAGGACTTGGTGCAAACCGGACGCGAACGGACAATGTGCTTCACTCCTCGCATATCAGTTCTCGGTACAGATCTACCAGCCGCCGGGCCATGGCAGACGAAGACAACTTGCGGGCATTTTCCGCCGCCCTCATACCCATCCGGCGGCGTAAATTCCCATCGAGAATTATTTCCTTTAGGGCGGCGGTGAACTCCTCCTCCTCCGGTGGCACCAAAAAACCGTCCGCCCCGTGTTCCACCATTTCCTTCACGCCGTAGGCGGCTACGGCCACCACCGGCAGGCCAGCCGCCTTGGCCTCGGCGATAACCAGGCCCTGGGTTTCGGTCAGGGAGGCAAAAACGAACAGATCGGCTCCCCGGTAAACCCTCGGCATGTCTTCGAAAGGGAAAGCCCCCAGGAAATGGACCGCCTCCAACACTCCCAGGCGCCGAGCCTCCTCCCGCAGGTGCCCTTCCAGGGGGCCGCTGCCTACCAGGACCAGGTGGGCAAAGGGGGTAGCCTGCCGCAGGCGGGCAAAACACCGCAAAAGAAAATCCAGGTTTTTCTCTTTGCCTAGACGGCCCACGTGGAGGAGGACGACCTTCTCCTCCCCTAACCCGATCTTGCGGCGCAGCCAGCCGGGGTCGGCCCTTTGATACTCTTCCACCACAATCCCCGTGGGCAGGGGTTCAATCCTGGTCTTAACACCGTTCTCCCGCAGAAAAGAGGCTATTTCCGTTGTAGGAGCTATGACCAGGTTACACCGGTTGCAAAAGTTTACGGCATACCACCGGACAACCTTTCGGGCTAATCCGGGGGCCAGGGGGAAGTAGTGGGCGTACTGGTCATAGAGGGTGTGGTAGGTAAAAACCAAGGGCAGCTTAAGCTTCCGCGCCGCCCCCGCCCCCAGCCTGCCCACCATAAAAGGCGAATGGACGTGGATTACATCCGGCCCAAGCCTCGCGAGCAGTTTCCCGAGCCGGGGGGCCCAGGGAATGGCCAGGGCGAATTCTTTAAAATTAGGGGCCCGTACGGAAGGGAAGCGATAGATGTGCTCTTCCGGTCCGGAAGCCCCATAGCTGGGAGCAAAAATAAACACCTCGTGTCCCGCCCGTCTCAACTCCCACGTGAAGGTCGCGATGGAGCGAACGACGCCGCTGCGGTATGGAAGGTAGCTGTCGGAAAAAAAGGCTATCCGCAAGGCAGCAGCCCTCCACCTACCCGCATTTGCTGAAGCCGCAGTTGCAAGTAACACACCCTTCCTGGTGGCGGAGGCGTGAGCCGCACTCAGGACAAATACCCTGTCTTATCAATTCCTCCTCGCTGGGCCGCTCGCTTTCCTGCCGGCAATCCTCCAGGGTGGCGCTGATTTCTCCCCAGGCCGCCGTCAAATTGGCTTCCAGATTGGTGCCGAACTCCTGCCAGTTCTTAAGCTCCCGGCCCAATACCAGGCCGATGATGTCCGGGCACGACTTGCCTATAATCCCCTTGTCCGTGGCCCGGCGCCGCAGGAAATTCGGACAGCTGACCGAGGTTAGCTGGTCGATGATGGCTTCCGGGGCAATATTGGCCCGTAAGGCCAGAGAAATGAGCCGGCTGACGCCCTCGGTAAACCCGCTGCAGCCCCCCGAGGAACCGGTGGTGATAAAGGTTTCGATAAGTCCCTTCTGATCGTAGTTGACGGTAATATACATCTTCCCGCAGCCGGTCTTAACCTGCTCTGTCACCCCAATGGTGCGTTTCGGGCGGGGACGGGGATAGGTCTTATCCCTGCCGCGGTCCCCTTCCTTGCGGTCTTTGGCCCGGGCTCCGGTCACTAGGACCTCCTCTTCCCGGCTCCCGGAGCGGTAAACGGTAACACCTTTACACCCCAGCCGGTACGCCAGCTCGTACACCTGGCGCACGTCCTCTTTAGTGGCCGTGGGAGGAAAATTGACGGTTTTAGAGACGGCATTGTCGGTAAATTTCTGGAAGGCCGCCTGCATGCGGATATGCCACTCGGGGCTGATCTCCAGGGCCGTCACGAAGACCCGCCGCATATGGGGGGGTATCTCCGTGATATCCCTCACCGAACCGATGGCCGCCACCCTCCGGATGATTTCCCGGCCCACCTCAGGCGAAAAGTTGGTCCGGATGTACTCTTCGAAAACCGGATTCACCTCTATGAGGCTCTCACCGTCCAGAACGTTCTTGGTGTAGGCCAGGGCGAAGACCGGCTCGATGCCGGACGTGGTGCCCGCGATCATACTTATAGTTCCCGTGGGGGCGATGGTGGTACACGTGGCATTGCGGCGCTTGGTGCCGCGGTAAATGCTCCTATCGATATTGGGGAAACTCCCCCGTTCCTCCGCCAGGCTCTGGGAAGCCTTGGCGGCCTCCCCCTGGATAAAGCCCATGACCTTCTCCGCCAGTTCCACGGCTTCTTCCGAGTCATAGGGGATGTGCAACTTAAACAGCATATCGGCCCAACCCATAACCCCCAGGCCGATCTTGCGGTTCCCCCGCACCATGGCGGTGATCTTCTCGATGGGGAAGCGGTTGATCTCTATTACATTATCCAGAAAACGTACCGACCAGTAAACCGTTTTGGCCAGCTTGTCCCAAAGAATCTCGCCGTTCTCCACCATGTGGGACAGGTTGATGGAGCCTAAATTACATGCTTCGTAGGGGAGGAGAGGCTGCTCGCCGCAGGGGTTGGTTGCCTCGATTTCCCCCAGCTCGGGAGTGGGATTGCCTTCATTCAACCGGTCCAGAAATACTATGCCCGGTTCTCCGTTGGCCCAGGCATGGCTGACGATCTTATCGAACACCTCGCGGGCCTTAAGTTTTTCATACACCTTATCCCCGAACTTTAACTCATAGTAATCGTCCCGGGCCACCGCTTCCATAAATTCTTTGGTCAATCCGACGGAGATATTGAAATTGGTTAATTCCTTATTGTCTTCCTTACAGGAAATAAACTCCAAAATATCCGGGTGGTCTACCCTGAGGATCCCCATATTGGCCCCCCGGCGGGTGCCGCCCTGCTTGATGGCCTCCGTAGCCGCGTTGAACACCTTCATAAAAGACACGGGCCCCGACGCCAGTCCTCCGGTGGAATGCACGGGACTATTCTTAGGACGAAGGCGGGAAAAAGAGAAGCCCGTGCCGCCGCCGCTCTTGTGGATAAGGGCCGCATCCTTCAACGCGGTAAAAATATCTTCCATGCTGTCTTCCACCGGGAGGACGAAGCAGGCCGACAATTGTCCCAGGGGACGGCCCGCATTCATAAGGGTAGGACTGTTGGGCAGGAAGTCCAAACTCACCATAAGATCATAGAACTTCCGGACGTATTCTTCCAGCTCCTCGGGCGAAAGCTGGGGCGCAAATTCTCTCTCCGCTTCGGCCACCGCCCTGGCCACCCGCAGGAACATTTCCTCCGGCGTCTCCACAGGCACACCGTTTTCCTTACGCAAATATCTCTTTTCTAGAATGAGGCGCGCATTTTCCGTTAACTCCATTATCCTTCCTCCATCTTCTTTCCAAGAAAAACATCCACATTATCTACAGATTTATCCACAATATCCACCAGATGGAGGTTATGGCAAAGGAAGGTAAACCCTAAAACAACTTCCTTCACCCACCCGGCTGGTAACCTCGATCCTTCCACCGTGGCCTTCTACTATGCGCCGGCTCAGGGTAAGCCCCAGGCCTGTACCGTGTTCCTTGCTAGTATAGAAGGCCTCAAAGATCTTTTCCAATTTGTCCGGGGGTATACCCGGGCCGTTATCCTCCACGCCAATGACAACCATTCCTTGCCCTCCTTCATGACGGGTCCATACCTTTATGTAACCTCCAGGCCCCGCGGCTTGAACGGCATTGGAAACCAAATTCAGGACAACCTGCTTAATCTGGAGGGGGTCGAGGAACAGGAGGGGCAGATTCTCTTCCTTGTGGAACTCGAGTAGAACTTCGTTCATGAGGGCTTCCTGCTCGGCCAGGAGCAGGGCCTCGGATACCACTTCGTTAATATCGGCTATTTTAAGCTGCGGTTGAGCCGGCCCCGCCAGGGACAAGAATTCCTTGATAATGGCATTGATGCGGTCCAGCTCCTCGATCATTATCTGGAAGTACTCCTGCTCCGGCCCCCGGCGGTCGTATTTCCCCTGCAGGAGTTGTAGAAACCCCCGGATGGATGTGAGGGGATTGCGGATCTCATGGGCCATTCCCGCAGCGAGCTCCCCCACCATGGCAAGCCTTTCCCTTAGGTAAGTACGTTCGTCTATGCTACCCACGGAGTCGCCCATAGTTTTCCCCCCTGAGCCTGCCATCCTAACCCAAAATAGTTCCACAAAGAAAAGGCTTTTTCCTGCCGTCCCTCCTGCCAAAACTTATTTTAACCTTACCCTAAGGGTACGCAAACGATTAATAGCCGCCGCAATTTCCTGGGCCCGGGGGCAGGCGTAATCTCCAGGGTGCTGCCCGTAGAAGGGTGATATAACATCTAAGCCCTTAGCCTCTATATCCTGCAGCACCATGTTTATTAGCTCCCGCAACGTACGCCGGTTGTCGCAGTACCGCTCGGCCAGGTACCGGATGATGTCACCGATGGCCCGGGTTTGAGAGGGGTCTACTAGCTGCTCCACGTAAGCGAGATCGATGTCCTCATACCCGAAGGTGATCTCGTCCACCCCGTGGGCCTTAATCTTGGTCTTACCCCTGCGGGAGGGGTTGAAGCTCTCCCTTAAAGGCACTCGGTGATGGACGCCGCCGAACTCCCCTCCCTCCTCGCGGCGGTTGGTGACCAGCTGCCCGGCGATCTCCTTGGCCTGGCCGGTGACGTCCCGCGGCCGGTAGGCATCCATCATAATAACTGTATCTGCTACATCGAAGTAATCCCCCGAGCCCCCTACTACGATAATCGTAGATACGCCCATTTCTTTCAGCTGCCGGACCCTGTCGATGAAAGGAGTAATGGGCTCCTTTTCTTTAGCCACCAGGCGCTGCATACGCTCATCCCGGATCATGAAATTAGTGGCGCTGGTGTCCTCATCCAAAAGCAGCAGGCTGGTACCTACTTCCAAGGCCTCGATAATATTGGCCGCCTGGGAGGTGCTTCCGCTGGCATCCTCCGTAGAGAAGGAGGTAGTGTCCTGCCCGAAGGGGAGGTTATTGATAAAGGGGCTGATATCCACCTTTTCCACACGCCGGCCGTCCTCCGCCCGGATCTTGACGGCGTCCGCCACCGTGACCACCCGTTCCCGGCCGTCGCCCGGGACGTGGTTGTATACCCCGCGCTCCAGGGCCCGCAGGAGGGTGGACTTGCCGTGGAAACCGCCGCCTACAATAAGGGTTATGCCTTTAGGTATGCCCATGCCCCTTACCTTGCCAGCATGGGGCGCCTCCAGCTCCACTTCCAGAGAGGGCGGAGCCTCGAAGGGCACGGCCTGGGCGGCAGGCATGGGAAGCTGGCTTACGCCGCTTCGCCGCGGCAGAATAGAACCGTTGCCCACGAAGGCCACCAGCCCGGCCGGCGCGAGCTGCTCCCGCAAGGCCTCCTGATCTTCGGCCACGGCCACGTGATGGCGGGCCGCCTCGGCATCATGAGGCCGGCGGCAAAGGAGGCCTGCCTCCACGATCCGGGGCAGGTCGCCCAGGAGCATGTCCGCCGCCTCCCGGCCGCTAATGGTGCGCCCCCGGGCCGGAAGGCCCACGGAAAGCCGGGCTTCCACGTACTCGGGGGTAACCACCATGGCCGTCCGGGGGAGGATCTCCTGTCCGCCGCTGTCGATGGTTATCAAACCGCTCTTGCCGGTGCCCCGCCGCCGGGGGCCCAGGCCGGCAATGGCCCGGGCCACCCGCCGGGCCAGGAAATCCTCCAGGGCTACCCGGCGGATTTTCGAGCTGTAGAGATCCTGGGGCCAGGCGGCTTTGTCCTGACCCACCCGTACCCGTATCCGTGAGGGACTTGCAAAGGGATCCCCCTGGATGTAATCAAGATAGAGGGTAAAATCGCCCAGGGCATAAACGCCCGCCAGATCCTTATATGCCTTGTACCCCTTGCCGTCTATAAGGTTAAGCAAGCGCAGAAGCTGTTGCCTGTTCTCCATATCTCAGCTCAGTCCCCAACCTCGAAAATGTAAAAACGATATAGTTTTATATTAGCATTTGTCCGCGAGAATAAAATTAAGCCTCAAGCCGGTTTTTCCAGGGCCAAGTCCACGATTTTTTGAATCAAATCGGGAAAGGAATACCCGGCGGCCCGGGCGGCATCCGGCACCAGGCTCGTGGCCGTCAACCCCGGTACGCTGTTCACTTCCAGCACATGGGGGTAACGGCCTTCGACCACAATAAAATCCACCCGGGCGAAACCCCGGCACCCCAGCAGTTTATAAGCCTCCGCCGCCAGCCGGGCCGTCTCATCCTGAACCTCCTCCGGCAGCCGCGGCGGGATGAGGTGGTCGCTCAACCCGGGCGTGTACTTGGCCCGGTAATCGTAGAAACCGGTATGGGACACTATTTCGATCAAGGGCAGCACCTGGGGCTCCTCGTTGCCCAGAACGGCCGCCGTCACCTCGGGTCCCGGCAAAAACTTTTCCACCAGAACCCGGGGATCGTACTGTAGCGCCCCGGCCAGGGCCGGCTCCAATTCATCGTAGGAGCGGACGATATAAGTGCCGATGGTGGAGCCCTGGGTGGGCGCCTTTACCACCGCGGGCATTCCCAGCTCCCGGTTAATCCGGTCCAGGATGTCCGGCAGGGCCTCCTGCCGGCACTCTTCCGCGGAAAAGACTAAAAAAGGAGCCGTGGCAATATCAGCCTGTCGTAACAACCGTTTGGTGCAGATCTTATCCATGGTAAGGGCGCTCGCCAGCACGCCGCTGCCGGTATAGGGGATGCCCATTACTTCCAGCATGCCCTGCACCGAACCGTCTTCCCCGGGCTTGCCGTGGAGGGCGATAAACACCAAATCCGGCTTTATAGACAGGAGTTCGGCCGGGGTAGAAGGCGTCAGGTCGACCTTGAAAGCTTCATGCCCTTTGGTCAAAAGGGCCTGATAAACGGCCTCCCCGCTTTTAAGGGATATTTCCCTTTCGCTCGAGGGGCCGCCCATGAGAACTGCGATCTTCACGGCCGGCAGGGCCTCCTTCTAATTGCTTTCGCCGGCCGATAGCCGGCGCTTCCCTGTTATTATATTCGGTCCTGCGGCCGAGATACCTCCTTGGCCCCCGGAAAAATTGCCGGGAAGCAGGCTTGCCCTGCAAAAAGTGGGGATAACTTATGGATTTAAGCAACTTGACGAGTAGCCAGGAGGCAGAGTATAATATGATCGACGCAGGGGCGTAGCTCAACTGGCAGAGTAGCGGACTCCAAATCCGTTGGTTGCGGGTTCAAGTCCTGCCGCCCCTGCCAAGCTTGAAAAATCTAGGTTTTACGGAATTGCCCCCTTCAAAAAATCCGTTGGTCCTGAAGGGGGTTTTGTTATGCCCAGAATTGCCAAACTTAACCACAGGGTTGTGCAGCGGGTAGAGGTCAATTTTCCCTATACAAAACTAAACAATCTATAGCTTTGTTAGGTACTCATTGTGCAGGTTCATCGGCCTTTTTCCTCGGCCTC
>LDZR01000671.1_pt1 | contig 12977 bp, 13 predicted proteins | sample 615371 | NCBI WGS metagenome assembly LDZR01 (sample SAMN03408294, study PRJNA278302) | terrestrial metagenome | isolation source: oil reservoir sample K2 | place: USA: Alaska, North Slope, Kuparuk formation | collected 2013
TACGCTCTTGCAAGATTTAAATTTAAATTTAGAAATCTCTTTGCCTTTCTCATTTTACTTGCAAGAATGACACCCCCTATAGTTATGGTGGTTCCGTTTTTCTTAATTGCCAGATTTTTGGAATTGAATAGAACATATTTTCCAATCATTATAGCTTCATCTTTTCTGAGCGTACCATTTGCTTTGTGGATGATGAGAGGATTTTTTGCTGAGGTCCCCGGATCATTGGAAGAAGCTGCTTTAATTGACGGATGTACTCGTTCACAGGCTATCAGAAAAGTTATTCTTCCAGTAATAGCGCCCGGTCTTGCTGCTACATCGATTCTCTCTGCTCTAATTGCTTGGAATCAATTTATGTTTGCTGTTGTTCTGACAAATTCTTCCACAAGGACTCTCCCGGTGCTTGTCAGCATGTTTGTATCAGAGAGAAATATCGATTGGGGTGCAATGAGTGCTGCTGCAGTAATTACCGCATTGCCAATGATTATCTTTGCTCTGCTCGTGCAAAATAATCTGGTTCGTGGGTTGGCAGCGGGGAGTGTTAAAGGATAATCATTTCACATCATTAATTTTTGAGTAAGAAAACCATCTTCGAGCAAAAAGATCTTATTTGTAAAGTCATGGATATATTTTAAGTTGTGCGAAGTTATAACAACAGGTTTTTTAGAGTCTTTCCACTTTGAGAGTATTTTCTTAAGATTTTCTTTTCCCAGTTTATCCAGACCAGAGAATGGTTCATCAAGAAATAGAAAAAAAGGATCATGAGCGATTGCGGACGCAATTGCCACTTTTCGCGCTTCCCCACCTGACAGATCAAAGGGATTTCTTAAAAGTATTTTCTTATCAAGGCCAACAAAGCTTGCTGCTTTTTCAACACGAGCTTTTATTCCATTTAGTCCAAAATTTTTTGATGCGAACGCTATTTCTTCAAAAACAGTTTCACAGCAAAACTGATCTTCCGCATATTGCATAACATAACCTATTTTCTGATAATAATGTTCATCTTTTTTTATCGGTTGACCGTTTATCACAACAATGCCAGATGACGGATTTAAAATACCCGCCATTATTTTCAAAAGAGTAGTTTTTCCAGATCCGCTTCTGCCGGTTATAGCTATGAAATCCCCCTGTGAAACTTCCATATTCACTTTCTGAAGGATTTTTCTTGAACTGTCATAGGAGAAATCAATATTTTTCAGGTTTAATTGAAACATCCCGGTCTCTCCACATCAGGAAAATCTTTTTCGAGAAACTCTTTAATTTCTCCTTCAAAATCGATTTTTCCGTTGTTCAGGTGGATTATCCAGTTTGAAGTATCAAGAAACTGCTCTAAATCATGAGTGGAAACCAGTATTGTTATACCAGAATCATTCAGGTCTTTCAAGCATTGTTTTATCTGTTTTGAATCCTGCTCATCGAGCATAGAAGTTGGTTCATCGAGAAACAAATATTTTGGTTTAAGGACAGTGACAGAAGCAGTAGCAAGCTTTTGAAGCTGCCCGGCAGAAAGTGTGGCTGGGTCCTTTTCTTTCAATTCGTACAGTCCAAAAGATTTCAAAGTTTTTTCTACCTCTTTTATCATCCGGTTTCTTTCCATGCCAATATTTTCGAGACCGAATGCTATATCTTCTTCAACAGTGGTACCTACAATCTGATTTAGTGGGTTATGGAAGACATATCCGCACAGGTATCTCAGATCATTTTGTGACAATTCTTTTTTGTCAAACATTATCTTTCCTTTTTGAATGGGTAACAGGCCACAAAGAATTTTCAATAAAGTTGTTTTCCCAGAAGCGTTTGCGCCTACGATGAGGACGAAGCTCCCATCTTTAATTTTGAAGGTAACTCTATCAAGGACTTTTATGTTTCCATAATAGAAAGTTAAATCAATTATTTCAAGCACCTTTCAACCTCACTGATTTGTATATTCTTATTCCGCCTTCTTTACAGATATCTTCAACATTTCCAAAAGTTTCCTGCATTGCTTTCTTTATATAAGAACCACCCTTGTTGTGATAAGCAACAACCTGAAGAGAACCTTTTTCATTCAAGTGTTTGATTGATTCGTAGATCATTCTCAGCACAGTTGCCTTTCCGGCTGCCATGGGAGGGTTCAATAATATCACATCGAATTTTTCTTCCTGCCATGGATCGTAAAATGATCCACATTTTATGGTAACATCGACGTTGTTATCTTTTGCATTTATTCTGGCGAATTCCACAGCTCTTTCATTTACATCACTCATGTAAACTTCACTGTCTGGATATTCACCTTTCACAACAATTCCCACAACGCCATAACCACAACCAAGATCAAGCACTTTTTTACCATGTACAATAGCATGTTCAACGAGAATTTTTGTGGCTTTGTCTACCTTACCAAAACTGAAAACACCCGAAGGCGTCTTGAATTTATAGATTCTCCCATTTTTTAATTTTAAATTAGCTGTTCTGATTTTTAGTACGCTACCTGGTTTTCTGGTATAGTAGTGATCCATAGCTATCAAAGGGGCCCTTAAAGGCCCCAATATTATTTCTCCTTACTGGCAAGAGTAGCCTGCGCAGCTGCTAATCTTGCTACGGGAACTCTATAAGGTGAACAGCTCACATAATCAAGACCTGCTTTATGGAAGAAACTAATAGATCGTGGGTCTCCTCCATGTTCGCCACATACGCCGACTTTGAGGTTGCTTCTTGCTGATTTTCCTTTTCTGGTTCCCATTTCTACTAATGCGCCGACGCCTTCATAATCGAGAGTTTTGAATGGGTCATGCTCGAGTATGCCTTTTTGCAAATATTCGGGCAGGAACTTGCCAACATCATCTCTACTGAATGCAAAAGTCATCTGAGTTAAGTCATTTGTACCAAAACTGAAAAACTCGGCTTCTTTAGCAATTTCATCAGCTGTTATTGCTGCTCTTGGAACTTCAATCATTGTACCTATTTTGTAATCAATGTGGACATTTGCTTCTTTTATCATTTGATCCGCTACTTCCTTGATTATTTTTTTGAGAAAGACCAGTTCGTTTATATGTCCAACAAGCGGGATCATTATTTCTGGTACAACATCAAGATTTGATTCTTTTTTCAGCTCTATTGCTGCGCCAATGATTGCTTTAGTTTGCATAACAGCTATTTCGGGATAAGTTATAGTCAATCTACAACCTCTGTGTCCGAGCATGGGATTGAGTTCGCTCAAAGAGATTACAACATCTTTTAATTCCTTGGATGAGATTCCAAGATCTTTTGCTGTTGCTTCTATCTGCTCATCGTCGTGAGGTAGAAATTCGTGGAGCGGTGGGTCGATAAGTCTTATTGTTACTGGATATCCTGCCATTGCCTTGAATAGACCCTTGAAGTCTTCTTTTTGAAGTGGAAGGAGTTCTTCTAATGCTTTTTCTCTTCCTTCTTTTGTTTTAGCAACAATCATTTTTCTGACTTTTGGTATTCTATCTTTTTCAAAGAACATGTGTTCTGTTCTACACAGTCCGATTCCCTCTGCCCCAAACTTCCTGGCTACTTCGGCATCCCTTGGTATGTCTGCGTTTGCCCTTACTCCCAATCTTCTTATTTCATCTGCCCACTCCAGTAATTCTGCTACTTCGCCTTCTAAACCAACAGGTTTAATTGTCGGAATTTTTCCGAGCAGTATCTCCCCGGTAGAGCCATTTATTGAAATCCAGTCTCCTTCTCTTACCACAGTATCGTTTACCCTGAAGAAACCTTCTTCTTCTTTAACTTCAACTGTTTCGGCTCCAACAACAGCAGGTTTACCTATACCGCGAGCCACAACTGCTGCGTGAGATGTCATCCCACCTCTCGACGTTAATATTCCCTGAGCAAAAGCCATTCCTCCAACATCTTCCGGGCTTGTCTCGGGTCGGACGAGAATAACCTGCTCGCCTTTTCGCCCTAACTCTTCGGCTTTCGATGAATCGAAAATCACAACTCCTGTGGCTGCGCCGGGGGATGCAGGTAAGCCCTTGGCTATAGATTTAGCCTGAGATAATGCTTTTTCATCAAATCTTGGGTGAAGCACTCTTTCGACATCTTCTGTTTTTACGCGCATTACAGCTTCTTCTTTGTTAATTAATCCTTCGTGAACCATATCTACAGCAATCTTTATCGCGGCTTTTGACGTTCTTTTACCATTTCGTGTTTGGAGCATGTAAAGCTTTCCTTTTTCGATTGTGAATTCTATATCTTGCATGTCTTTGTAGTGTTTTTCGAGTTTTTTCATTATTCCAATCAATTCATCATAAACATTTGGCATCAATCTTTTGAGTTCGTCAAGTGGAAGAGGAGTTCTTATACCAGCAACTACGTCTTCTCCCTGTGCGTTCTGCAAAAATTCACCGTATATCTCGTTTTCGCCAGTATTGGGATTTCTCGTGAAAGCCACACCTGTGCCTGATTTCTCTCCCATATTTCCAAAAACCATGGCAACTATATTTACCGCAGTTCCAAGCATCTGGTCTTCTCTAATGTTGTTTATCTCCCTGTATTTTATTGCACGCTCGCTCATCCAGCTGCCGAAAACGGCATCAATAGCAAGCCATAGTTGTTCTTCTACATTCTGTGGAAATTGCTTGTTTTCTTCTTCATAGATCTTTTTATAAAGTTCTACAAGTTTTTTAAGGTCGTTTTCATCAAGTTCGACATCAAGTTTTACGCCTTTAGCTTTTTTCATGTTATCGAGAGCTGTTTCAAATTTGTGTTTTGGAATACCGAGAGCTGTGTCACCAAGCATCTGAAGGAATCTTCTATAGGCGTCGTATGCAAAGCGAGGATTGCTCGTCATTTTTGCAAGACCTTCGACAGTCTTATCATTTAATCCAAGATTTAAGATTGTGTCCATCATTCCAGGCATCGAGACAGCTGCTCCGGATCTTACAGAAACAAGAAGAGGTTTCTCTGGATCTCCAAAACCCTTTCCTGTTGCTTCTTCCAATTTCTTCATCGCGTTTTTTACTTCTTCTCTCAAACCATCAGGATATGTACGATTGTTCTGATAAAAATATTTACACACCTCAGCAGAAATCGTGAAACCAGGCGGGACAGGTATACCAAGATTCGTCATTTCAGCAAGGTTCGCGCCTTTTCCACCGAGGATATCTTTCATCCCGGCTTTACCTTCGGCTACTCCATTTGCAAAAAAATAGACAAATTTTTTTGCCATTACAGCACCTCCTCATTTTAGATACCAATTTACAGTAAAAATTTTATCATTGACAGAGCTTGTTAAAAGCAATATTGAGTCCACAGTTATGCCAGTCAGTTTTTCGAGAATTGGTGAGAAATCCACGAAGATGAAAAATGGCATATCTGATTTGTAAAAGCTCAATGCTTTTTCAAGAGAGCCTTTTTCGTTTTTGAACTTGGCTGGCATAGTTGAGTACACTTTCAGTCTGTCTGATTCACTTGTTATGTATATTCCTTCAAGGTCTATATAGCGAATCCCTGAATCAACTTTTATCTGTCCATTTGTTATCTGATTTAACTCTTCTATGCTGATTTTGCCTCCTACTACGGCATACAAAACAGGGTTTGGTATTTGTTGATCTTCTTCTGAGAACAAGAAAGCTTCAATCATATTCGAAATTTTTAAAGAGAGGGCAAATTGGCCAGTAAGTTTGTCGGAAAGCTCTGTTAATTCTTCGAATTGTCCTTCTAAGTTTTCTGTCTTCGTCCCCTCGAGGAGAAAGGTTTCCATGTTTGAAAAGAGATTTGAATATGTAGAAGATAAATTCAAACTCTGATAAAGTTTTGAAAGTACTGAGAAATTACCAACGTTGGCAAATATGAATATTTCTCCGCCAAGATTTGGATCAGTATACATACTGAATTCTTTCGTTGATTTCACACCTTTTAAAAGATCTCTTGCTTTATCGTTTTCCGGATATATCGAGTATTCTCCTGATATCTTATCAGAAAAAACCTTGATAGTTCCTTTCAGCGAGAAAACTGAATCCTGCATAGAAATTCTGGGTGAAAATAGCACGGCCCAGACTGAGCTGTCGGAAAACTTTTCCAGTATTTCCTCGGGGATAGTTCCTCCGCCCTTTAAGCATTGTTCCAAAAATTCCTTATCAGTAGATATTAAGAGATAATTGCCGCTCACAGCCGCCTGGAAATTTGCCCCGAGTATTTCTGTAACTGCCTTTAAAAGTTTCAGAGCATTTGAGGAAGGCCCCACTATAATGGCAATGTTATCTTTTTTTGTGACGATCATGACATCTTTGCTTATTAAATCGGTCAATTGTTCTGCTGTTGCACCGTATTGAACAAGTGAGCTTGCAAGAAATCCCTGAATCATGGGCTCAATACCAAGACTGTTAGCCAGTATATCTACCAGCTGTGTATTTTTCGCAAGTGAGTAATGAGTAGCATTATCTTTTGCAATAAAAATCTGCTCATAGTCTATCGGAACAAATTGAGTGATCCCGTAAAGTGATGCGACTAACACAATAAAGAAAAAAAACAACAACTTTTTCATGACAATCCCTCCTGTTTGTTGACCTTTTCACTCAATAATACCACGAAAATGGCGATGAAGAATCTTTTACTCCCAAAAACGCTTTAAATCAAAGGTTTTCTCTCTGTTATACGGCTAAAGTTCTTTATAGAAGGCTATTTCAGATTCACAACAATCCGTTTTTTAGCCTTTCATCAGGGGGGACTTGAAATTACCATCAAAAAAGTGCTATGATTCGTAAAAGAGGGAGATGAAGTCTCCCAAATCCCAATAAAGGAGGGGGATGACGGATGAACAAGAAAGAACTCGTCGACAAAGTATCAAAAAAAGCTGGCCTTAAGAAGAAGGATGTTAAGAAAGTCGTTGACATGGTTTTTGACACTGTGACAGACGCTCTTGCAAAAGGCGAAAAGGTTCAGCTTGTTGGCTTTGGGAGTTTTGAAGTAAGGAAAGCAGCTCAGAGAAAAGGAGTCAATCCACAAACCAAGAAGCCTATAACTATTCCTTCAAGAAAAGTCCCGAAGTTCAAACCTGGTAAAGCTCTCAAAGAGAAGGTTAAATGAGAGAGTGTGGGGGGCTTTGACTGCCCCCTTTTATTTTCCCACACAAAAATCTTTGAATATCCTATCAAGCAGATCGTCTGTATAATCTGTCCCAAGTAGCTTATCAATACTGCCCAAAGCCTCTTTAACTTTTTGAGCAACTATATCCAGAGGCAGCTTTTTTTTGAATGCTTCTATTGAATCTGATAATTCTTTTCTACAACTTGCGAGGTATTCATATTGCCTTTGAGTGGTTATGTACCCATCGGTTTGTTGAATAAGATCCTTCACAGATTTTATTATTTCTTCCTCTAAACGCTGTATACCTTCCTTTTTTAAAGCTGAGATGGTCAATACATGTGTGTTAGTTCCCAAGATTTTTTTTAGTTCTTCTCGATCTATTAAATCTGTTGCATCGATTTTATTTATAACAACTATGTACTTCTTTTCTTTTATAAGGCTCAGTATTTTTTTGTCGTTTTCGTCTACCGGTGTGGTTGCATCAAGGACAAAAAGGATTAAATTCCCTTCATCAGCAGCTTTTATAGCCCTTTCGACACCTATTTTTTCGACTTCATCATGAGAATGTCTTATACCAGCAGTGTCAATCAAAGTGAAGGAAATTCCATTTATCATCAACGGAACTTCTATTAAGTCTCTCGTTGTTCCGGGTATGTCTGTTACTATAGCCCGTTCCTCTTTTACTAAAGTGTTCAGCAAGGTAGATTTTCCAACATTCGGTTTTCCAATAATTACTACTTTAATACCGGATGATAAAATAAGTCTGTTCTGAGCGTTTTTGAGAATTTCCTCAATTTGCAAAATAGCATCGTTTAGTTCCTTTTCTATCAAATAGGGATCTGTCAGGATTTCGTCTGGGTAATCAAACTCTACCTCTATTTTTGCAAGTGTTCCAAGCAATGTTTCTCTCAATTTATGAACAATTTCGGATAGCCTTCCTGCAAGATTTGCGGCAACAAGTTTAACTGTTTTGCGTGAAGAAGCTTCTATAATTTGCTTTACAGCCTCTGCTTTTGTCAAATCAATTTTTCCATTAAGAAAAGCTCTTCTCGTAAATTCACCCGGTTCAGCAGGCCTTGCACCGTGAGAAATTAGAGTATCAAGAATAGATTGGGTTACAGCTATTCCGCCGTGGCACATTATTTCAATCATATCTTCTCCGGTATATGAGTTTGGCGATTTATAGAAAATCACCATTACTTCGTCGAGTATTGTTCCATCAGAGTCTTTAACATAGTTGTGAAAAGCTTTTCTTGGTTCAATTTTTGTTTTCCTAAGCAAGACATTCTGACATATTTGCCAAGATTTGCTGCCACTCATTCTAATTACTGATATAGCACCAGTTCCTATTGGTGTTGAGATTGCAACTATTGTGTCCGGCAAATATTTTACCCTCCCAAGTACTCTTTCACTATTTTATTAACCAGTTTTCCATCAGCTTTTCCCTTCACTTGTGGCATTATCAATTTCATAGCTGTGCCCAGGTCCTTCGGATTCGAAAGATTGTTTTGCCGGATGATTTTCATGACTAATTGTCTTATTTCGTCTTCACTCATTTGTTCTGGTAGATACGAATTGATAATATCTAATTCTTCCTGCTCTTCTGATACAAGATCATTCCTTCCAGCTTGTTTGTACATATCAATTGACTCTATTCTCTTTTTGGCTTCTTTGATCATAATTTGAACAATTTCTTCGTCGGTGGCCTGTGCCATCTTTTCTACTTCAAAGTTCTTGATAGCAGACATAAGTAATCTCACAGTTCTGATTTTTGCTTCGTTTCTGTTCTTCATAGCATCTTTCAAGTCGAAAGCTAACCTTTCTTTTAGAGTCATTTTACCAGCCTCCTGTTTTTTCAGTCCTGATAATTTTTATACACTCGTTGTATAATAATTACAGATGAATAAAGTGTGAACTACCTCCGCTTTTAGAAACGAAGGCTTCCTGCTTCATCGACCAGACTTGCCTTGCGGTAGAGGTCCAGTCTCCACAGGCGTCAATTCGGGCTGTTCCATCCCTACTAATTGGTTATATAAATCTAATCCATACTCTCTCAAGTTTATTGCAGCGTTTTCATCTCTATCGTGAGTTGTTCCACATTTAGGGCATGTCCAGACGCGGTCTTTCAATTCAAGTTCTTTGTTAATGTATCCGCATATACTACATGTTTTTGAAGAAGGAAAAAATTGACCTGCTTCTATTACTTTTACATCATACATGTCTGCTTTATATTTTAGAAAACTTATAAACTTTGACCATGAATTATCAAGGATGTGTTTGGCAAGTTTTGTTCTTGTCAGTCCTTTAATATTTAATCCTTCAACCACCACGACTTGGTTATCGTCTATGATGGTCTTTGACAATTTATGAAGAAAATCTTCTCTTGCGTTTCTTATATATTCATGCTTTTTGGCAAGCACTATTCTTGCTTTTTCATAGTTTTTCGAATTCCGTTGTTTTCTTGATAACTGCCTTTGTAATCTTTTTAGTCGTTTTTCGTTTTTAATAAGGTATTTTGGATATTCAATCTTCACAATTCCTGTATCAGTTGCGATTGTAGCAAAGCTTATAATTCCAACGTCTATTCCACATATTAGATTTTTCTTGTTATTGTTGTAATCTTGCTTTGGTTCTTCTTCAACAAGCACGCTAACATAATACTTCCCTGTTTTTGTTTTTGAAATTGTTACTGACTTTATAGTTCCTTCAAATGTTCTGTGCTGTTTCATTCTTATTAGTGTTTTTAGTTTTGGTATTTTCAGATACTCGGCAATAAGCATTACTGTTCCGTTTTGGTTGCTTGTAGTAAAAGATTGTTTGTCTTTTTTCTTTTTGAATTTCGGTATTCCAAACATTTTTCTATTTTTGAAGTGATTTCTGAATGCTTGCTCTTGTTGTAACTGTACATTAGCAAGTGCAAGACTATCTACTTCCCTTAGAAAAGGAAATTCCTCTTTATATTTGGCAGGAGTTATTCTTGGAAGTCTTTCACCGCGTTCCAAAGCTTGCAATTTTTCTTCAAGCATTTTATTCCAAACAAATCTACAGCTGCCAAAGGTTTTTTCAAAAAATTCTCTTTGTTCCTTTGTCGGATAAATTCTGTACTTATAGGCTCTGAGCACTCTTAGCACCTTGACTTTCGATGTATTTTCTAATTATCTCAATTGGTACTCCAGCTGTCGATATCAAACAATAGCTTCTGGACCAAAAATTTCCTTTCCAAAGCTTTTTTCTAATTTCTGGAAATTCTTTCTTTATAAGTCTTGATGAAGCACTTTTGTAGGCGTTTATGAATTTTGAAAGTTGCGTTGTTGGAGTAGCTTTAAATAAGACGTGTACGTGGTCTCTGTCATGATTCCATTCCAACAGTGTTATGTTATAGCTCGGTTGGATATACTCAAATATTTCTTTGAGTCTTTTAGAAATTTGGTCAGTAATCACATCACGTCTATATTTTATTACCAGCACAAGATGATAATGTAAAAGAAATACTGAATGTTTATTAGTATCTAACTTCATAATCGTCACCTATATCATTATATACCGAAACTGATTTTTGTCAATACTTTTTCTCCAACAATTCATCTCCATCTTCTATAAGATGGAGACTTCTTGTCGGATTTCTTGTTAAAGTAGAAGTAGGACAATTTGATGTACAGGCTATTATAAATCCCAACATTCGAAGAGCAGAGTATCAGAATGGTGTGATGAAAGACTTTGACAGTATAAAGGAATACGTAAAGATAAGAGATAACTATCAATGTCATTATAAAGATTTAAGATCTGATATACAATGTTCAGAAAAACTAACAGCAGACCATATAATACCGCGTAGTAAAGGCGGGACAGATAATCCAACCAATTTAGTCTGTTGTTGTGAGACTCATAATATGGCAAAGGGGAATATGTCGTATGAAGAGTTTACAGGGAAAAAGTTACCGAAAATAAGAGATTTTCGGTCAACAGTTTTTATGAATGTTTTAAGAGATTATCTTGTGCCTAAATTACAAAAAATAGCGTATACATTTGGGTTATATACTAAAAGGACAAGAAGAGAGTGGGGGTTAGAGAAATCGCATATTAATGATGCTATTGCTATTACAGGGATAAGGCCAAAGAAGCAAGATGATGTGTGGTATTATTGTGAAGCAAGTTAGGAAAAAGAAACGCAGCTTGCACGAAGAGATTCCTCGTAAAGGTAGAAGTCAACCTAATAGAGAAGCAAAAAGAAACAGTAAGAACACAAAAGAAATAGTAACAAGAAAAAAGAAATGGTGTTTATGGGACAAGGTGTATATACCAGAACTACAAATAGCAGGGTTTATAAGCGGTTTTACAGGAAAGTGGGTATATGTGCAGAATATTTATGGTGAGTATCTGCAAGTTTCAGGCAAATACAAACAGATAAATTCAGAAAAACTCAAGGGAATTATAGAATCACTCATGGAATATCCTGCCCAGTAATCTTTCAAACTGCTCTTTCCCCGGTCTCACTGGAAAATTATAAGGCTCTTTGCGGGGTTTCTCGTTGTAATAGGGCCTGTTGCACCCGGGGCAGCCGTGAGTCATGAAGACACTCTCGTCAAGAACTTTCAAAAGTTCCTCCTTGGAAAGACCAAAATCCACAAGTCTTCCATTGTCAAACCTGAATTCTTCAACTCTTGCTATCTTGTTTTCAATTAAATAGACTCCAATCTGCATCAATCTGTACCTATCTGGGTCTGGAGGAGTTCTGCCTTCTAACCTAGTCCCTTTAACCGGGGTAAATGCAAAAATAGAGACTTTTGCTTTTGAATCATACGCTCTTTGAACTGCCTGCAAAAACTCCTCTTCGCTCTCGCCCAGGCCAAAGATCAAATGAACAAATGCTCTCCCTTCACCGAAGACATCAACAACTGCATCGGCAAACTGCCACATTTCCTCCCAGGAGTACATAGAATCTTTTACCTTACTGTATACCCTCTCACTCGCCGCATCTACTCCAACACCAATGTAGTCCACTCCAAGTCTCTGGAACTCTCTAAGGGAGTCTTTATCAACGGGAGTTATCGAGAGAGAAACTGGGAGATTTGAGGGATAAAAAGCTTCTAAAATCCTCAGGACATCTTCCTTTAAATTAGGATAATCTATGGTTTGCAGGCAGATTCTTGCAAATTTTGAGTCTTTTATTTTTGTTACAACTTCTTCTAGCTCGAATGCCGGCCAGGTTACCCTTGAAAGCTTTTCAACGTCTGCTCTGCTCTCCCTGGCCTGAACGCAAAAGGCACAATTGTTTAGACATCTTCCTTCATAATAGGTCATAAAATAGGCCGTTGTGGGTTTTGCAAGCATTTTTCCGCTCTTAAAGCCCAAGACAACTGCGGTTCCGTACGAGACTCTTATTTTCATAGCGTTTTCCTCCTTAACACCTTGAGCAATAGAAGGTTTAGCAGAGATAAAAATGTTAGCACTGGGAGGAAAAGGAATACCGACTCATAGCCCTTAATCTCTGCCAGATAGCCAAGTGCTAAAGGTCCAGAAAGGTACCCCAAGTCAAAGAACATTGTATAAATACCCGAGCCAACTCCCCTTACATTTTTGGGAAGAGTGGCCAAAGCGAGCATTTGAAGAGAAGGAACTGTCAGTCCAAATCCCATTCCTAAAACAACTGCACTTAAATATGCCTCGGGAGGCAGGAGGTAGAGGAATAAAACAACGTACGCAAGTGTAACCAGCAGTAAACCCGCAGAAGCAACTGGAATCGGCCCCCTTTTGTCTGCCTCCCTTCCCCCAAAGACCCTTGTAAGAAAGCTAAAGCCACCCATGATGCTCGCGTATATTCCAAAAATACCCGTGCCCAGTCCAAGGACCTTGTAGTATGCCGGAAGGAAAGTGTACGCCCCACTATACGCAAAGCTCATAAAGAAAAGTGAAATCGCAGCACCTACAAAGGAGAGATT
>LDZR01002599.1_pt1 | contig 12956 bp, 14 predicted proteins | sample 615371 | NCBI WGS metagenome assembly LDZR01 (sample SAMN03408294, study PRJNA278302) | terrestrial metagenome | isolation source: oil reservoir sample K2 | place: USA: Alaska, North Slope, Kuparuk formation | collected 2013
TTCGAATTAGCCAGGTACCTGGCACCGGGTTAGATACACCACCGTTTTTCCCGAAACCTAGCAATGGCGGGCCTTTCGGCTTAAAGTGGTGAAAGTTGGGTCTAAGTGTAAAGGGATCTCGGTTGAGTGGCAAATATCATTTGTTGCTGTATAGGTCGTTTAAGCGGGACCATTATAGACGCTACAGTCCCTGTGCGGTAAAATGTGGATAGGGGGGAAGGGGGGTTGGGGTCGTGCTTGAGGAAGTGAGAAACGAATTGGGACGTACCACAAAGGAAGTTGCTGCCGGGAGCGAAGAGAAGACTGTAGACTTTGGCGCCTATCTTCTGGCGGAAAGGATTAACGATTTAAAGGTTGACCTTCAGCGGCAGTTGACGGAAGTGAAGCAAGACATAGGGAACCTGCGGCAGGAGATGAATAGTCTGCGGCAGGAGATGAATAGCCTGCGGCAAGAAATGAGGCAGGAGATTGGCCGCCTGGACGGGAAAATAGACGGCCTGCGGCAGGAACTCAAGGAGGATATAAGGCATATCGACGGGAAGATAAACAACATTATCTGGGCTGCGATAGGGACGTTTTTTGCGGTGCTGGTCGGTGCGGCGGCTATCGTTGTGGCGATATATTATACGGTTCCGAGATGAGTATGCTTTCTTCGGAGAAGGCATACTTTTGTGCTATCGCGGGTGCTACCCGCTATTTTATTCTTATACCCCACAAATGGTAGTAATAAAGGACATGTTGCCAAACTCATTGATATGAAGGAGCTTACTAGATCCTGTTTGCTGTCAAGAAAAGCTCTGTTGGAGGTGGAATATATCTCAGAACCAATCTAGAAACAATCTTGACGCCCTAATTACTAGATTTTATAATGAACTTGAGGTGAATGATATGCGGCAAAAAATAGGTACCGCCATCAGCCCTCGGCTTCTATACAAGGCTAAACTGGTAGCTAAAAGTGAAAAAAAGCCCGTTAATGCCATAATTGAAGAAGCCTTGGAACAATACCTTTTTAAGAACAAGACGACTGAACAGGGAGCTTCTGTGGTTCGGAGCACAAAAGGCATTATACCAGCCCAGGTTGAATTAGTGAGAAAGATCCTCGAGGAGGAAGACTTTGTTGAGGTTTGAAGAATTACCAGATGGTAGCCAGGTTTTCATCGATGCTAACATTTTTATTTACCACTTTAGCGGCGTATCAAACGAGTGTACCTCTTTCCTAGAAAGATGCGAGAGGGAGGAAATTTTCGGCTTTACGACCACTAACATCCTCCTGGAAGTGATGCACCGTTTAATGATGCTAGAAGCAGTAATCGGGGGCTTTGTTACCTTGGGAAGCGTAGCCAAGAAATTGAAAAGCCGACCGGAGATTGTTAGGCAACTTCACATTTACGCTGAACAGATAGAAAAAATTCCGGCAATGAATATCAACATTGTACCAGTTACTGAGGAGCTATGTTTAAAGGCGTTGCCCTGGCAACAGAAGTACGGTCTTATGACTAACGATTCCATTTTGTTAGTAGCTTGTCAGGAATATAACTGTTGGAACCTGGCTTCAAATGATCAGGTATTTGAAAGGATAGAAGCATTAACTCTATGGAAACCTTCCGATATAAAGGGTGAGGAAGGCCCTGCCAGCAATTCTTAGCGTCTTCTAAATTCCTTAAGAGACTTTATATTGGATAGCGGACCACGGAACAGTAGCGCGCTTATCTGGTCCAGAGCCTTGTGCAAACCGAAGGCCCGTCCCTTCCCTGCTTGGGATATCCCTTTTCTGATCTCCACAATGAGCACCGGGCAATTGGCCAGACGCTCTACGGCTTCAGTAACGCTTCCCAGGAGAAAACGCTTTATGTCGCTCAAACCCCGACTTCCCAAGTCGGCTAAATCGGTTATACCCTCATCCTTCTATGACCGCTTTTCCCCTCAACCCGTGGCTGACCCTCATCAAGTTTAACAAATGTTTGGGTCGGCATGCAAACAAAAACAATGTCGGCCCGGAGAGAAGGTATTTTGTTGGGTAATCGTTCACGAGGGCTGGCGCCCTCGCCGCGAACCATGAAAATGAGAAGGCTATTTTCGCAGTAAAGATGAACAATTCCCGGGGACCAAATACCATTACTTAGCATATCTGGTTAACCGATCACGGATGGGGGCTTATTAGTGTACGCGGTACTAGTCTTGATAGCCGTTATCGCCTTAGTAGTGTATCTAGCCCAAAAGGGTCATGAGCTATACTGGGGACTGCTGGCCGGCGCGGTCCTGCTAAGCCTGGCTAACGGAGACGGCCTGGGAGACACTGCCAGGCTAATTTTGGGAACCCTGGCCTCCGAACGCGCAATAGAGCTTATCACGGCGGTAACTATTATAACGGTACTGGCCTCCATTTTGTCCAGCTGCGCTCTGCTGGAACGCATGGTGGACAATCTTTCCGCCTTTTTAGCCAATCCCAAGCTGACCCTTATGGGGGTGCCTGCCCTGGTGGGGGGAATTCCGGTGACCGGGGGAGCTATAATTTCAGCTCCCCTCCTCCGCCAGCTCGGCTCTGTCCTATCCTTAAGCAACGCCCGCCTGGCAGCCATAAATATCATTTTCCGTCACGTATGTGTATTTGTAACACCCTTCCGGCCTCATTATATTTTAGCCGCCAGCTTATCGGGCATTCCCCTGATTCACCTGGTAATAGTCCAGCTGCCGCTGGCGCTGGTGGGTCTGGTTGCCGGCTACTGGTTTCTTTTGAGCCAGGCACCTGGAATAAAAGAAATACCCGCCGTGGGGCGCTTGGCGGCAGGATGGAACTTTTTGATTTATTCTTCGCCATTAAGCGCTATACTCCTGGGAGTCGCTTTCGGGCTGCGGCTGGACGTGGCCCTGGGATTCGGCCTGGTGCTGGCCCTTTTGCTGGCCTGGGGGCATCCCCACCTTAATTGGAAAACTATACTAAAAGGCGTAAGATTCTCTCTTATACTGACTCTGGCAGCTATCCTTGTTTTCTCGGCAGTAGTAAACAACGTTCAGGCCTTGCCACAGTTGCTGGGCAGCATACTGGAGCATGGCCTCCCCCTCAAGATACTGGTTCTCGTTGTTCCCTTGCTGGTCGGTTACCTCACTGCTGACCTCAATGCTTGTATAGCTCTGGTTTTTCCCCTTTTGCTGCCTCTTTTACCCGTGGAGGGCAGGCTTTATTATGTGGCCGCTATTTATGCCACTAGCCTTATAGCTTATACAGCGTCCCCCCTCCACCTATGTCAGGTACTTACCAACGATTATTTCCAGATAAACCTTTTTCAAATCTATCGGGAGTACTGGGCGGTCCTTTTAGTTATTTTGGCCAGCACCGTGATACTTTTTATTGTGTTTACGCTGGTTTAATTCCATTTTCATTTATTTTCCTTAAAAAGCCAGGTCCGGCTTCCAGACTTCCCAAACTTTACCCACGAGGTCGGGTCCCGGTTTTAAGGTAGGCTTGCCCGGCTGCCAGCCCGAAGGCATGACTTCGCCCGTCTCGCGGACGTGCTGGAAGGCCTTCACCTGACGGATGAGTTCGGAGACATTGCGCCCCACCGCCGGGGTAAGGATTTCCATGGTTTGAATGATGCCGTCCGGATCGATTATAAAGCGGCCGCGGCCGCGGATATCCACGCCGGCAGCTTCGTCATAGACACCGTAAACCTGGCCGATGCGTCCGCCGCTGACTCTAGTCCTTTGAGTTGACTTAGTCCATAAACCCAGTCTAAGCTTAAGGTGGGGAGGTGGTACCGGTGACTTTACGGGTAAATGTACACGAAGCCAAGACACACTTTTCTAAAATCCTGGCCTGGGTAAAAGAAGGAGAAGAAGTGATTATCGCCAAAGCGGGGCTGCCGGTGGCCCGCCTGGTGCCGGTGACGCAGAAACAGGGGGTTAGAGTTGCGGGTAGTGCCAAAGGGAAAATTACGCTGGCGCCTGATTTCGATGCAGCTCTTCCTGAGGACATCCTGGAGGCCTTTGAACAATGAAGGTCCAAAAAGAGAAGGTGAGCGTGCTGTACCGCCGCAGGGATGGCCAGTACGGGCTTATTGAACCGGAAAGCCCATAAGAACGAAGGCAGGAATTGGGTTTAGGCTAAACAGGAGGATAAACAGAATATGACCATACTCCTGGCCCTGAGCCTCACTCTGTTGGCTGGCCTGGCCACCGGTATAGGCAGTCTTATAGCTTTTTTCACCCAAAAAACCAATACCAAATTTCTCTCGGTGGCTTTGGGTTTTTCAGCAGGAGTGATGATTTACGTTTCCTTTGTGGAGATACTATTCAAAGCCCGGGAATCTTTAGCTGTAGACTTGGGGGGCGAAAAAGGCGACTGGTTTACAGTGTTATTCTTTTTTGCAGGTATGTTTCTGGTGGCTGTCATTGACAAATTTATACCTTCCCTGCAAAATCCTCATGAAATAAAGGGGGTTGAGGAACTTAAAGGAATAGAGGCCGAGGGAGAGCAGCGGGGGCTTTTACGAACGGGCTTATTGACTGCTATGGCTGTGGGCCTACACAATTTTCCTGAAGGCCTGGCCACCTTCATGGCGGCGTTGAAGGACGCTTCTTTAGGAATTCCTATAGCCCTGGCGGTAGCTCTACATAACATTCCCGAAGGCATAGCGGTGGCCGTTCCTATCTATTATGCTACGGGTGATAAGAAAAAAGCCTTTTTATATTCCTTCTTATCCGGTCTGGCAGAGCCAGCTGGAGCCTTGGCTGGCTTTTTGATACTCTCTTCTTTTCTGGGAGACGGGTTATTTGGAGCGGTGTTTGCGGCCGTAGCCGGGATAATGGTGTTCATCTCCCTGGACGAACTCCTGCCGGCGGCAGAAAAATATGGGGAACACCATCTGGCCATCTACGGCTTGATCTCTGGAATGATTTTGATGGCCTTAAGCCTGCTTCTGCTGTAAGACAAGAAGACTAACAAGGAATGGATAACGAGCTTGACCTTTTTCAAGCTTTTTTCCTTTATGAAGGGATGACCAGAAAAGAAGTTCCCAGGGCAGGTACGGCTTTCTGGCCAAAAATTTGCTGGAGCCCAGGAGGATTTTAGCCCAAATTAGCGAATTTATTTTAAATAGACAAGAGGTATGACCACAGACGTAGGATATTTAATTCTGCAGTTGGCCACATACCATTTTTTACAATTTCCAGAGGTTTTGGGGGAGGTGGGAAGGCGATAACGTTCTTTTATTTAAGACTACGGGATCAAGTGTGAATTCGGAAATCTACCGATACCAGGAGGAGGTCGTCATGTTATTTAAGGATAGGCGGGTTGTTCTGTTGCTAAGCTTATTAGTAATTATGTCTCTGGCCTTGGTGAGCGGTTGTGGCGGCCAGAAGAAGGCTGAAGATGCCGATAAGAAGGCGCCTAGTTATCCCACGCAGCCTATTACCTATATCATTCCCTTTGAGCCAGGCGGGCAGTCGGATATAGAAGCCCGGAGGCAGCAGCCTTACCTGGAAAAAGCCCTGGGCGTAAAGGTGCTCATAACTTATAAACCCGGTGGTGGTGGCACTACCGGCTGGTCCGAGCTGGTAAGGGCCAAACCCGACGGCTATACCATTTGCGGGTTCAACATTCCCCACATCATCCTGCAGCCCCTGGAGAGGGGTGATGCGGGGTATAAGACCGAGGACATTGTGCCGGTAGCCCTTTTCCAGTCCACGCCCATTGGCCTGGCGGTGTCCAAGGACAGCCCCTTTAAAACGCTGGATGATTTTATTAAATACGCCAAAGAAAATCCAGGGAAAATCACAGTGACCGGGTCGGGCACCTACTCGGGTCATCACGTCACCTTCCTACAGCTGCAGAAACTGGCGGACATAAAGATGGTTTATATACCCACTACCGGCGCTGCCCCAGCGGTTCAAAACTTGCTGGGAGGGCATGTCCAGGCCATGCTGGGCAACTCTAATGATCTGTTACAACACCGGGACAAAATAAAGGTCCTGGCTATAGCCATGGAGGAACGCTTCCAGCCGTTGCCCGATGTACCCACCTTTAAAGAATTGGGTTACAACATTGTGGAGAGCATCGACCGCGGCGTGGCTGTGCCTCCCGGGACCCCCCAAGAGATTATTAAGATCCTAGAGAAGGCTTTCCTAGACATCGCCAACAATCCTGAAATCAAAGCCCAACAGACGGAGCAGGGTTTTGTGCCCGTAGCCATGGGATACAAGGAATCCCTGGACTACATCAAAAAGAAGACCGAGGAATATACCCAACTTGCTGCTGAGCTAAAGGCAACTGCTCAAAAGAACTAAAGCCGTCGTTGCAGAGGCGGGTGCTTATGCACCCGCCCTCTGAAATGAAATGAGGGGGGAGAGGCTTGATAGAATTACTAGGTGCTGCCCTTCAGAATACCTTTGAACCTTATAGCTTGCTGCTCATGTTCTTAGGCGTTACTTCAGGCATCATTGTCGGATGTCTGCCCGGGCTCACAGCTACTATGGCTCTGGCTGTATTAGTTCCTTTTACTTTTACTATGCAAGCCGTTCATGGCCTTATAGCGGTGGGCGCTATTTACGTGGGCGCTATCTACGGGGGTTGCATTGCCGCTATTCTGGTCAATACACCAGGGACGCCTGCGGGCATTGCCACCACCTTTGATGGCTTTCCCCTTACCAAAAAGGGGATGGCCGAGCACGCCCTGGCCACTGCCGCTTTTGCCTCGAGCTTCGGCGGTCTCTTCGGTACGGCCTGCTTGTTGTTCCTATCTCCTATTCTGGCGGCTGTGGCCCTGAAGTTTGGACCGCCAGAATATTTCTGGCTGGCGGTGTTCGGCCTGACCATTATCTCTACCCTGGCGTCCAAGTCCATCTTGAAGGGCATCATCGGCGGGGCTTTCGGTATCCTCCTGGGAACTGTGGGCATGGCCCCTTTGGGAGGAGATGTCCGCTACACCTTCGGTTTTCCCCAGCTTCAGGCCGGAATTGAACTCATTGTGGCCCTGATCGGTTTCTTCTGCATACCGGAAGCCCTTATGATGGTGGAGAACCGCCTGGAGAGATACAAGATCGCGGAATACAAATCTCAGAAGGGCGTGGCCTGGCAGGTCATAAAGGAGTTGTTGCGCAAGCCGGGGTTACTGATCCGCTCTTCGATCATCGGTACCATTGTCGGCATAGTTCCTGGGGCCGGGGGCAGCATCGCCGGCATGATCGCTTACAATGAGGCGGTGCGCTTTTCCAAGTACCCCGAAAAATTCGGCACGGGCATCATCGATGGGGTAGCGGCCTCGGAATCCTCTAATAACGCAGAGGTTCCCGGCTCCTTAATACCCCTTCTGACCCTGGGCATACCTGGAGCGCCTCCGGCAGCCGTGCTCCTGGGCGCCCTCTTGCTCCACGGCATGCGTCCGGGGCCCGAGCTTTATACTGTTTTTGGGGAGATAACCTACACCTTTATATTGTCCCTTTTTGTCGCTAACATCCTCTTGTTTTTACTGGGCCTGTACGGCGCCAGGTTCTTTGCCCGGCTGATCAACCTTTCGGTGAATTATCTAATACCCTTCATAGTCTTCTTAAGCGTTATCGGCTCTTATGCTATACGCAATAATATGCTGGATGTAGCTATCATGATCTTCTTCGGGTTTGTGGGATACGCTACGCGGAAGTTAGGTTTTCACCCCGGCCCCATAGTTTTGGGCATGATTTTAGGGCCTTTTGCCGAAAAAGGCTATGTCCAGTCCGTCCTCCTGGCTGAAGCTGCCGGGTCTTATTTAACCGTGTTTTTCCTGCGCCCGCTGTCCTTGTTCTTCATTTTCCTTTCTGTCTTTTCTGCCGTGTGGCCTCTGTGGAGGGAACGCAGGCAGAGGAGAAGCGGTAAGGAGGCTGAAAGGGCATGAGAAATAGCGACCGGTTGGGCGGTATCATTTTTCTGCTGCTGGCGGTTGGTGCCTGGTGGTGGGGGCGGGATTTGAGCGACCTGGCAGGGGTTTTCCCCAGGACTATCAGCGTTATCTTGGGTTTATCCAGCCTGGCTTTGCTGGCAGGCAGCTTTCGCCGGGAAACGCCGGTGGAGAGAATAACAGAGGCACCTTATGTTTTGCTAACTATGGCAGCCATAGTGGTATATATTATTACAATACCTTATCTGGGCTTTTTGCTCAGCAGCTTCCTCTTTACTCTGTTTATAAGCTGGGCGCTAAGCCAGGACCGCAGGCGCAGATCTTCTCTTTACCTCGCTATTGTCTTCAGCCTGGTGGTGAGCCTAGGATTTTACAGCGTTTTTAATTATATGTTAGCTGTGCCTTTGCCCAAGGGCATTATATTTTGAACCGGAGGTTTGAATGTAAGATTGCAATTGCTGGAGAGGGACGCGCTACACACCACCTGGGCGCGTCTTTTTGCATGAGTCTATGAGCCCGAGCGCTAGTATACATATTTTCCTTATGATAGAATAGCCTTGATATAGGAAGAAGTGAAAGTTAAACAGAGTGACCTAGAAGGAGCAGGTGAAATAATGAAAGCAGAGGGACCTAACGAGCTTTTCCAGGTTATTAAAGATCCGCGCAGCGTTTATCACCGGGTAGTAGACGAAATCAAAAAGCGTATTTTTGAGGGCCGGTTAAAGCCGGGAGATAAACTACCCGCAGAAAGGGAGCTGGCGGAGATGTTGGGCGTGAGCCGCACCTCCGTCAGGGAAGCCTTAAAAATGTTGGCTGCCGAAGGACTGGTCAATATCAAGCATGGGCAGGGGGTTTTTATTGCCGAACAGGATCCAGATGCCTATCTTCAGCAATTTGCCAAGAGAATTTTTGTCAATCCCCGGATGATCAGAGATTTATTTGAAATTCGCAAGGTTCTAGAGCCGGTGGCCAGCATGTGGGTAGCTCAAAGGGCGGGAGAAGAAGAAATAAGGAAGCTGGCCGGCCTTATCCGGGAGACCAAGGAGCAATTGGGTAAACTGCAAAGCGGGCGCCTTTCCCTCTTGGCGAGTCATGATAGCCAGTTTCATTATTCCCTGGCCCAGGCCACCGGCAACAGTGTATTGGTACGTATCGTAGAAAGCCTTCTCGATCTTTTGGCTGATAGCCGTTCGCGTGCGCTCTCTATACCAGGACGGGGCGAAGCTTCCCTGTTGGAACATGAAGCTATCGTCGAAGCCCTGCTTAACCGGGATGTTAAAGCAGCCTCGGCCGCCATGCTCAACCATCTAGAAAATGTAGAGCGGCAGGTATTGCAGGAAGAGCCCGGGCTCCGGAATTTTTTTACCCATAGGAAGGATTCCCATGGGGCGAATTAAAATTTTTTCGGCCGGTGGTAATACCACTGAGGAATGATAAATCTTCAACGTGGGGGACATTACAATGCGCGTAGAAGTGCCTTACGGCCACGGTTTAGAGAGGGCAGAGTTGCCGCAGGGTCTAGAGGTAGAAGTAGTGAGTTTGCGTCATTACCCGGGAGCAGCAGATGAAACAGGAGAAATAGAGCGTGCCTTGTCGAGCCCTTTGGGTTTTAGCTGGGAGAGCTTGCGGGGAGCCAAGACGGCGGTAATTGTGGTAAGCGATTTAACCCGGCCGGTGCCCAATAGAGTTATTTTACCTGTCTTAATCAAGAAACTGAACGAAGTAGGCATTGAAAATTCCGGCCTTACCATCCTCATAGGTGCAGGCCTCCACCGGCCAGCACCTCCGGAAGAGTTTCCTGCCATTGTGGGCGAAGAGATTGCTAATACGGTCAAAGTCATCAGCCACGATGCCTATGCGCCCGACACGTTACTTTATGTGGCTACCACTTCCCGGGGAACACCTATATGGGTAAACCGCCATTATCTGGAAGCCGAAGTGCGTATTATAGTAGGGATGATCGATCCACACCAGTTTGCGGGTTATAGCGGAGGAGCTAAAGGTCTGGCCATCGGCTGCGGCGGCGAGGCCACCATCCGCGCCAATCATTCTCTCCTTAAACTGGAGGGCAGTGAACTGGGTCGGGTAGAAGGCAATCCCGTACGGGAGGATATTGATGAAATAGGCCGCTTGGTGGGGATAAACTTGATTGTCAACGTAATTCTTAACGGCCGGCGGGAGATTGTTAAAGCAGTAGCCGGTGAATACTTGCAGGCCCACCGCGCTGGCGTAACAATTGCTCGGGAAATCTGCGAAGTACCTGTTTCCCGGGAGGCCGACGTTGTTATTGCTTCACCAGGGGGATTTCCTAAAGATATTAATCTCTACCAGGCCCAGAAAGGACTGGCCCATGCGGCCCGTATTGTAAAGGAAAAAGGTGTAATCATTCTTTGCGCTGAGTGCCGGGAAGGAGTAGGAGATGACCGGTTTGCGAAAGCCATGCGCGAAGGAGGGACGGTAGAAGGGGTTTTGAGCAACTTTGACCAGCAAGAATTTCAGATGGGCGCCCATAAGGCTTATTTGTGGTGCCGCACCTTGCAAAAAGCCCGGGTAATCTTGGTAAGTCGAAATATTGATCTTGAGACCGCCCACATCATGCAAGTGACTTCTGCTGCCGACCTCCAGGAAGCGGTGGATAGGGTTAAGGATAGCTTGCCGACAGGGGCCCGGGTCGCCGTGTTGCCTAAGGCCGGTTCAACTATTCCCCATGTCCTAGGTACCACCTTGGGAGTATGCACTTAGGCCGGTTGGCCTACCGTATTGTAAGGACAAAACAAAAAGCGCCAGATCTTTTCGTCTGGCGCTTTTTGCTTTGGGAACTTTACCAAAGTTTAAGCGCTACGGTAGAGCTTGGTAAGGACGAATTCCTTGTGGCCAAGGGCTTCGGCTTTGGTAAAGCGGCCGTTTAAGGTGCGCAGCATGCACTCCAGGATCTTGGTACCGGCTTCCTCCAGGTTCATTTCGCGCCGCAGGAGGCCGGAAAGGTCTACATCGATGTGCTCGCTCATGGTAGAAACTGTCTTGGGGTTAGCAGATATCTTTATCACCGGTGTGACCGGGTGGCCGACTATATTGCCCTGCCCGGTGACGAAGAAGTGTAGCACTGAACCTGCTGCCACCTGGAGGGTAATACACTCCGCGGCAGCAGAAGAGGTCTCCATGTAATACAGGCCCTTACCCGTCGGTTTTTCGGCCGGCGCCAGGGTGCCCTGAATGAGAGAGCGCTTACCCAGCTTTTGGATGTTGCCCAGAGCTTTTTCCTCAATGGTGGTAAGCCCGCCTTTAATGTTGCCCTCAGTGGGCTGCGAGCCGAGAAGGTCTACGCCCTGGGATACTATGAATTCGTTGTAGGAATTAAAGCTCTTCATGAAGGCTTCACGAACCTCAGGGGTGGCGCAGCGTGCTGCTACCAGGTGCTCACCTCCGGTGAGCTCCGAAGTTTCACCGAAAATCACCGTCGCACCCATGTCGATCAGGCGGTCTAAGGCATTCCCCAAAGAGGGATTGCCGGCAAGGCCGGAGGTGGTGTCGGATTCACCGCACTTAATGCTCAGGATGAGTTCGGAGATGTCGCACTCTTTTTTCTGCAGCTCGGTGGCGTACTGGACGAATTCTACTGCCTGCCGCGCTGCCCTCTCTATGGTCTTTAGATCGCCGTAACCCTCAATGCTAAAGCCCGCTACGGGCTTGCCGGTCTCGGCGATACCCTCTACCACCCGATTGGTCCAATTAGGTTCGATACCAATGACAATACAGGCGGCCACATTAGGATTGGCTCCGGTCCCGATGAGGGTACGGAACAAGAGTTCTAGGTCCTCTCCGAACTGGAGGCGGCCATAAGGGTGCGGTAAAGCTATAGTACCTTCTATCAGTTTGGCAACTCCTTCGGCTGCCGTGTTAGAAAGGTCATCCAAAGGCAGGATTACTACATGATTGCGTATGCCAACAGCGCCGTTTTCCCGGCGGTAACCCATGAATTTGGTGTTGGTCATTCTTACCACCTCGCAGTCTTGAGATTATGGACGTGAACATGCTCGCCTTTGGCGATGGGAGCGACAGCCCTGCCTATGGGCTCGCCGTACTTAATTACTATCTCACCGGGAAGTATGTCCTTAAGGGCGATTTTGTGGCCGAGCGGGATATCGTTTTTGGCTTCGACCTCAATAATGGTGTCTTCATCCATTACCCAGCCGGTTACTTTTTCACCAGCCTGGATGTCCGTTACAGCCACACCGACTGTGTCTTTTTTGTCGTGCACAAAAAATTTTTCCACTTAGGCTCCCCCTCTCCCTCAAAAATTATTTAGCTCCACATAACGGTATATGAGGTCAGTGGTACGACCACTTTTATTATAGGCTTGTATTAGACACATGTCAATGGTCTAATCAAACTGGCATATCTCCACTACTATTGACACTGGCCTACTCAGCTTTAGCCTATATTTTTCTACCTTTCGACAAGAAGTAACATTATTTGACAAGGAGATTGGGGTTGTGTTAGCGAAACTTTATTTTTATTACGTAAAGGCGTTCCTGGTAAAGTTTTTTTCAGGGATTGCCTTCGGCCCGCGTTCCTCCGAAAGGATTCTTTAGCGTTAAAGTCCCTATGGTTGACGCGACCCAGAAAAGTATCCGCGAATTCCAGCGGGGAGACAGGAGGGGGCATATCGGCTGGTGACCCGAATACCTGATTTGCGTGTGGGCGTAGGCTTCAGCAACGAATACGACGCAGGAGCCGCCGTACAGTGCGCTCTGGAGCAGGCTTTAAGCCGGAGCGGACGCCCCGCACTGACGCTGGTTTTGACCACTGAGGGCTACGATCTGGCAGAGGTGCTTGCAGGCGCCGTAAGGGTGGTAGGTAATTCCCCCCTGGTGGGCGCGTGGGCACCAGGCATTATCTTTGGCTTTGAAGTATACGCCAGAGGTGTGGGTGTCTGCACTATAGGCGGAGAAGGAATAGAGGCGGTAACTCACCTGGAAAGGACTATATCCGCGTGCCCCTTTGCCCAAGGTGAAAAAGCGGGCGAGGCTTTAATAGAAAAAGGCGGAGACAGCCCCGGAACTGTTTTGCTTTTTCCGGACGGATCCA
>LDZR01000031.1_pt1 | contig 12938 bp, 13 predicted proteins | sample 615371 | NCBI WGS metagenome assembly LDZR01 (sample SAMN03408294, study PRJNA278302) | terrestrial metagenome | isolation source: oil reservoir sample K2 | place: USA: Alaska, North Slope, Kuparuk formation | collected 2013
GGCCCGCCACTCTTCCCGCGTAGCCCGGCCCTTGCAGACCTTCTTCCACAGTTTCTTGCCGCCGAAGACCACCTTTGGTATCGTGCCGTCCTCCCGGTGGGCCTCCAGTTCGGCCAGCTTCTTCTCTAAAGATGCTACCCGGTTGCTCCGCCCCTTGACCGTAAGGCGAAGTTTTTCAATAGCTTCTGGAGGGGCACACTTTTCTTCTGCCTTCGCCAGCTTCCTCATGGCCAGGCCGAGCTTTTTTCTCGCCCGGCCCAGCTTCTTTTCCGTCTCCTCAATCTCCAGCTCCAATAGCTCTTTCTGGGAGTCCAGCACAGCCTGCGCCTTAAGCCTGGCGTCGTCCGCATACCGGGAGTTGAGACCGAAAAGTTCCCACCGCGGGAAGTGCCTTCCAGGAGCCGGTTGAAGGCCCACCTCATGCAGGCACAGAAAAGCCGCATCTCCGTCTCAAGAGGGTCTTCCTTACCCCGGCTCCACCTTGGAGACCGGGAGGCCGGGTAGACCTCCGGAAAGAACTCTCCGCACACTGTAAAGCTAAATTTGTCTTTCTCCCGTTTCTTCGGCATCCCTTATCAGCTCCCGGAAGCCCTGCCGGATTTTCCTACCACCCCTCGCACCGTACAGCCGGGCCGAAAAAGAAGTCACTATGGCTAACAAGTCCTGGACCAGCTCCGTATGTGCATCTTCAGGCTCTTTCTGCGAAGTGATTTCTATCTCTACACCGCAGTACTTTAAATGGCGCTCTAAATAAACATACCCGAACCTGGCCAACCTGTCGGGGTATTCGATGAGTAGTTTCTTAAACTCACCCCGTTCGGCGCTTTTTAGCACCCGTTCCAGGCCCCGGCGGTTTTGGTTTAAACCCGAAGCCACATCTGAATACTCTCCCACTATACGGTACCCCTTTTCCTGTGCGTATGCCCGTAGTCTTTCCATCTGGCGCTCCAGATTTCCGGCATCAGCCTGCTTTTTCGTAGACACCCGGGCGTAAAGGACAACCGCATCCGGTTCTGCCTTTATCCGCCCCGTTCCTAAAATCCGGTTTATCTCCTCCACCGGGTATCTCCGCTGGCCGCTGGGCAGCCGCACGGGCCTGATCAGTCCCTGCTTTTCCCATGCCCGGAGCCTGTTCGGGTGTACACCTAACCTCTTTGCTGCTTCTCCAATGGATAAGAGTTCCATACCTTTATGGTAACAAAATGATTAAATACAGTCAATTACAGTATAGCCTATTGCAACTGCTGCTAACCTCCTAGCATTTTGGCTAAACAAATGCACAGGGAAGGGCGGCCATGCATTTCACCGGCTCCGGTTTCTACACTTCTCTGATATTATTCGCCACGGAAAAGGAAGCTCCTACCTCGAGAGCAAGAATTGCCCTAAGGCTCCTCCGGTGGAGCACTCCTACAAGCGAAAAAGGAAAATCCTGCCTCAGTAGGTAGGCAGGAACTACGGTAGGGTGAATGAACAATAAAGCCCTTGGCCTAAAGTTGTGAGGACCAAGGGCTCGTAAGCTTACTCAGTAGGTTTTTGGAACTAGGGGACTTATGAACCACAGTACACAGGCAGGTACCTGGGAGGTGCAGGGGAGAGGGAGCCGGTAGCTACGTACCATCCGATAGTTTTTCTCCCTGGCCGTGCTAATGCCGGCCGGTGCCCCCAGGCCTTATTTCCCTTCAAAATAGCGCTTCAGGAGGCCCTCCAAGGCGCGGGCGTGCCGGGCCTCGTCCCGGGAGGACTCGTCGAAATAGTCGTGGGCGTGGTCCAGGTTGTTCTCCTTGGCCGCAACGGCAGACTCGCGCTTGCCCTTGTTGGCTTTCTTCTCCCCGGCCAGCATTTTCTCGAGGTTTTCCTTGGTAGAGGAAGAGATCATGCCGTTGAGTTCGGCAAAGTGGGCGGCATGCCAGGCCTCATCCCAGGCGATCTTCTCCAGGGCTTCGGCCACCTCTGGATATCCTTCCCTTTGGGCCTGCCGGGCCATGGCCAGGTAAAGGCCGACCTCCATGGTCTCCCCGCGGAAATTGGCCTCCACCGCCTCCTGAAGGGCGGTTCCTTTGGTGACACCCAGTTGTACTTCATTGATCAGCTCGGACATGTAAATCCCTCCTAACTAATAATAGTAGTAATTACTAATATGCTATATTATAGACTCTCCCTTTGCCTTTGTCAACACCTCAAGGCTCTGAGTCATCCCCAGTTTTCGCCGGGTTGGCCATGCTTTGGCTTGAAAGCGAGCGACTAAACCCGAGCGGTAGCCAAACTTAACGAGGTCGAAAGCGGAGGCGGACCCGAGGGCATGGATGCCCGAGGCCGGCAACTGAGGCAGGAAGCCGAATTTGCCGGGAAGTCCGCCGGAGCTTGAGGCCGAGCGCTAGTTTGGCCCGCGAGGGTTTCCGGAGCGAGCGTAAGCCAAAGCAGGCCAGAACAAGAACTGGGGATGCTTCAGCTCAAGGCTCTGACGTATCCCCCCTTCTGATCCCGGCCTGCTTGGCTTTCGCTCGCAAAGGCCTCCTTCACGGGCAGGACTTTTGCTTGGCTCAAGGCTCCAAAAAGTAGTTAAATCTCCTAACATGGTTACACTATCCCCGTAGATTATGCATACCGGGAGGGAAAGGTATGGTGCAGGGAGGCAAAGAATATACACCCTTTGAAGATGGGCGGGCGTCCCCAGGGCAGGGAGGCCCTCAGCGCCGAGAAGGGGGAACGGGGCTGACGGAAGGGCCTATCTCCCTGCAGGACCGGGAGGGCAAGGAGCCCCCGCGGGGAGACCGCCGCCACCGGCAGCCGACAGACTTTCCCCAGGGCAAAATAGGGTCAGGCATCATGGCCACGCCCGGTGGCCAGCCGCTCATAGAGGCCGAGGCCGAAGGCGAAGGATAGCCCCAGGGGGGTCACGGTGAGAGGTTGGCCTGGGGCTGGGCCCGGACGTGGACGACGACCCGTTCGCTGATGAGCACCAGGGTTACCTTCAATTTAAAGGAGCGGCCGTTTGCTTTCACCACCCGGTCGTCCACCAGCCCGGGGACCAGGACGAGGTTGATCTTGGACACTTCCTGCCCCACCAGGGGCTCCATCAACCGTTGCACCTCCCGGGCCAGGGCCAGGGAGATGGCCTGGCCTTCCAGAGCCGGGGGCTTGCTGTCGGGAGGGAAAGATATGATGGGCTCGACGGCGGTAACCACCTGGAGGTGCTGCCGGGCCACCTTCTCCTTTACTTCCGATAGCTCCCGCAACGTGGCGTCCAGCTCCTGGCGCAGCCTTTCGTTGGTCAGGTGGAGCAAGTCCAACTGCCGGGCCAGCCGCAGATTGGCCCCCATGGCTCCGACGAGCATCCCCAGGAGAAAGATGGCCACGTAGCGGCGGGGGCCGGGCATTTACTTTCCCCCTGCCAGGGAAGTGATTATGAAATAGCCCACCTGGGCGCCGGCGAAGGCCCCGATAATCAGCAACAGCTGCTTCACCAGGGCCCGGAACTGGCCCTCCAGCAGGCTCAGCTCCAGGACTTCCAGGGCCGTAAAGGTGCCGCCGATGGCCGCCACCATGGCCCATATCTTGATATCCAGGGCCAGTTGGGCCATGGTCCTTAGCGGGGGCTGCCCTGCCAGAAGGGCGGCCAGAGACCCGACCAAGGAAGCGCCGAGGATCACGCCCAGGGCGGTAAAGAATACCAGCAGCAGCTTGGGGAAAAAACCTTCCATGGGAGCTACTGCACCCTCTCGCAGACTTGGAGGCCAAACGCTACTGGTGCCTTCCGGCGGCAGCCCCCTAAACAATATATGGCGGCCCGGCGGGGAAAATTACCCCCGGCGGCCGCCTTCCTGTACCCTTCGTCAGGGCAATAGGTGCCCGGGGAATTTTCCCTGCCGGCGAAGGAGTTTCGGCGGGGGATGTAGAAATGATGCACAGCTATGGTTCACCGGCCCTTTGTCCACTTGCACGTACATAGCGAATACAGCCTCCTGGACGGCGCAGGTCGGCTCGAAGAGCTGGCGGCGGCCGCGGCCGCCATGGGCATGCCCGCTCTCGCCCTCACCGATCACGGGGTCATGTATGGCGCCGTGGAATTTTACAAGGCCGCCAGGGCCAAGGGGATTAAGCCCATCATCGGGTGCGAGGTCTATGTGGCGCCTCGCGGCCGCCGGGACCGGGAGCCCCACAAAGACGATTTCCAGTACCACCTGGTGCTCCTGGTGGAGAACGAGACCGGCTACCGTAATCTGTGCGCCCTGGTGTCGGCCGGCTTTTTGGAGGGTTTCTATTATAAACCTCGGGTGGACCGGGAACTCCTTGCCAGGCACCACGAGGGTCTCATCGCCTTGAGCGGCTGCCTGGCAGGGGAGGTACCCGAACTGCTCCTCAAGGGCCAGGAGGAGAAGGCCAGGGAGACTGCCGCCTGGTACCGGGAAGTCTTCGGGCCGGACCGCTTCTTCTTGGAAATACAGGACCAGGGGATCCCGGAACAGAGGGAGGTCAACCGCCGCCTGGTGGCCCTGGCGGAGGAGCTGGGCATCCCGCTGGTGGCCACCAATGACGTCCACTACGTACGCCGGGACCAGGCCCGCCTCCACGACGTCCTCCTCTGCATCCAGACGGGCAAAACCCTGCAGGAGGAGGACCGCCTGCGCTTTCCCACCCCGGAGTTCTACCTTAAAAGCCCCGGGGAAATGGAGGACCTCTTCGGCGAGTTGCCTGCCGCCCTGGAGAACACGGTGAGGATAGCCGAGAGGTGCAGCTTCGATTTCCCCCTGGGCAGGCTGCACCTACCCGAATACCGCCCGCCCGGGGGGCAGGATACGGCCGCCTACCTGCGGCGCCTCTGTTTTGAGGGGTTGGAGCGGCGCTACTCCCCGCCTACGGAAGAGGCCCGGCGCCGCCTGGAGTACGAACTGGACATAATCGAAAAAACGGGCTACTCCGGGTACTTCCTTATCGTGTGGGACTTGGTCAACTTCGCCCGGCGGCGGGGGATACCCGTGGGTCCCGGCAGGGGCTCGGCCGCCGGCAGCCTGGTGGCCTACTGCCTGGGCATAACCAACATTGATCCCCTGCGCTACAACCTCCTTTTCGAGCGCTTCCTCAACCCCGAGCGGGTGAGCATGCCGGATATCGACATCGACTTCTGCTTCGAGCGCCGGGAGGAAGTCATTCAGTACGCCCGGGAGAAGTACGGCGAGGAACACGTGGCCCAGATCATTACCTTCGGCACCATGGCCGCCCGGGCGGCGGTGCGGGACGTGGGCCGGGTCCTGGGATGGCCGGTGGCCGAGGTGGACCGGGTGGCCAAGATGGTCCCGGCCGAGCTGGGCATCACCCTGGACCGGGCCCTGGAAACGGCTCCCGACCTCCGCAGGCTCTACCACAGCAGCGCCCGGGTGCGGGAGCTCCTGGATACGGCCCGGGCCGTGGAGGGCTTCCCCCGCCACGCCTCCACCCACGCGGCCGGCATCGTGATCACCCGGGAACCCCTGATACACTACCTGCCCCTGCAGAAGACGGGCGACGCGGTGACCACCCAGTTCTCCATGCAGGTGGTGGAAGAGCTGGGCCTTTTAAAAATGGACCTTTTGGGCCTGCGGACCCTTACGGTGATCGGCCATACCCTGCAAGCCCTCCGCCGGGAGGGGAAAGCCCTGGAGGTGGAGGACTTCCCCCTGGACGACCCGGCCACCTATGAGCTCCTCTCCAGCGGAGAAAGCACCGGCGTGTTCCAGCTGGAGAGTTCCGGCATGCGGTCCATCTTGCGAAACCTGCGGCCGGCGCGTTTTGAGGACATCATCGCCCTGGTGGCCCTCTACCGGCCGGGGCCCCTGGGCAGCGGCATGGTGGAGGACTTTATCCGGCGGAAACACGGCCTCACACCTGTCACCTACCCCCACGGGGACCTGGAGCCCGTGCTTCGGGAAACCTACGGCGTTATTCTCTACCAGGAACAGGTCATGCAGATAGCCCACATTATGGCGGGTTACACCCTGGGACAGGCCGACGAACTCCGCCGGGCCATGGGCAAGAAGAAACCGGAAGAAATGGCCCGCCACCGCAGCCGCTTTATCCGGGGAGCCGTGGAGAAGGGGTACGACCCGGAGCTGGCCGCCCAGATCTTCGATCTGATGGAGTACTTTGCCGGGTACGGGTTCAACAAATCCCACAGCGCAGCTTATGCCCTGGTGGCCTACCAGACGGCTTACCTCAAGGCTCACCACCCCGTGGAGTTCATGGCGGCCCTCTTAAGCAGCGTCAGCCAGCACCTGGAAAAGGTAGCCGTTTATCTAGAGGAGTGCCGCCGCGTGGGAATCCCGGTACTTCCGCCGGACGTTAACGAATCGGGCGTAGACTTTAGCGCCGGCGGCGGCCGCATCCGTTTCGGACTGGCGGCGGTGAAAAATGTGGGCCGGGCGGCGGTGGAGGCCATCATTGCTGCCCGGGAGGCGGATGGCCCCTTCACTTCCCTCACGGACTTCTGCCGCCGGGTCGACCTGCACACCGTGAACAAGCGGGTCCTGGAAAGCCTCATCCGCTGCGGCGCCTTCGACTCCCTGGGGAAGGGGAGGCGGCAGCTCCTGGCCATTCTGGACGCCTGCCTGGACGCGGCCGTCCGCAGCCAGGAAGACCGCCGCCGGGGTCAGGTCTCCCTCTTTGAAATGGTGGATGCTCCGGCCGGCGACCCCCTTCCCCCTCCCGTGAAGGAATTCTCCAAGGCCGAGGTCCTGGCCATGGAGAAGGAGCTCCTGGGCTTCTACTTGAGCGGCCATCCCCTGGAACCCTATGCCGGCGTGCTGGAGCAGAAGGTGTCCCATGGGGTGGCCCGTTTGGCCGAGGCGGAAGACGGCGCCTCCGTGGTGGTGGGAGGGGTGGCGGCGGGCCTGCGCCGGGTGGTGACCCGCCGGGGGGAATCCATGGCCTACCTCCTGCTGGAGGACTTCGGCGGGCAGGTGGAGGTCCTCCTCTTCCCGCGGGTGTACGCCCGCTGCCGGGGGTGGCTCAAGGAGGATTCGGTGGTGCTGGTGGAGGGCCGGGTGGCGGTGGAAGAAGAGGGTGTCAAGGTCCTGGCCGACAGGGTGGAGCGGCTGGAGCCCGGCCGGGAATCCCCCGAGCCCACGGCAGGGGCGGACCGGGAGGGTGGGGTTCCGGCCCCCAAACTGTACCTTAAGATCGACAGGGAGGAGGGCCTGGCGGAACTCCGGCGCCTCCTGGCCGCCTTCCCCGGGCCCCACCCCGTGTACTTTTACTTCCCCCAGAACCGCCGCTGCATTCTGGCCAACCGGCGCCTGTGGGTGAGTATATGCCCGCCGCTCCTCCGTAACCTTATTGATACTTTGGGGGAGGATGGGGTAAAAGTAATAACAGAAAAATGAGCGAGGAGCAAGGTGAGAAAAGCAGGAATATGCCGGCCGGGGTGGAATAAGCTTATTGAATACGATGACGAGTTGCAAAGGAGGGGAGGGCGCGTGGACAACCCAGTCGTTGCGGGCGATTATATAGTAGTCAAGGCCCTGGAAAACGGGGTCACGATTATAGGCCTCACCCGGGGCAAGGACACCAAGTTCCACCATTCAGAAAAGCTGGACAAAGGAGAGGTCATGGTCGCCCAGTTCACGGAACATACCGCGGCCATGAAGATTCGCGGAAGGGCTGTGGTGCTCACCAAGTTGGGTAGCCTGGAAGCGGGGGAGTGATGGGGGATGTGGACCGTAATCTATATTGCGGCCAACCAGAAGCTGGCCCAGCGCCTCAAGGAGGTCTTGACCCAGGAAGGGGTGCTGGTGAAGTTGCGACCTGTAGGAACATCCCAGGGAGAGACCCTCGGAGGCTACGAGATTCTCGTGCCCGAGTCCGAAGCGGAAGAAGCCCATGAGATCTTGAGTTCAGCCCTAGCACGCTAAAGTCCGGAAAGCATGGGGAGTGAAGACGTGAAGACCATCGGCGTACTCACCAGCGGCGGGGATGCGCCCGGAATGAACGCCGCCATCCGCGCCGTAGTGCGCAAGGCCTGCAAGATGGAGATGGAAGTCATCGGCGTGGCCCGCGGCTACGCCGGCCTCATCCAGGGCGACTTCCGGCGTCTGGACTCCGGTTCGGTGGCGGACACCATCCACCGAGGCGGTACCATCCTTTTAACGGCGCGCTCGGAAGAATTCCGTACCGAGGCCGGCCGGGCCCGGGCCTTGGAGAACGCCCGGCGGGAGGGCATGGAGGGCCTGGTCGTCATCGGGGGCGGCGGCTCCTTCCGTGGCGCCCTGCACCTCTACAAGAAAGGACTGCCCGTGATAGGCATTCCCGCCACCATCGACAACGACATTCCCGGCACCGACTACGCCATCGGCTTCGACACGGCCCTCAACACGGCGGTGGAAGCCATCAACAAGATCCGGGACACGGCCACTTCCCACGAGCGCATCTTCATCATCGAAGTTATGGGCCGCGATTCCGGGCAGCTGGCCCTGGCCGCGGGCCTGGCGGGCGGGGCCGAGTCCATCCTCATCCCCGAGATGCCCATCGACTACGACGAAGTGGTCCGTCGCCTGGAGCAGGGACGGCGGCGGGGCAAGCTCCACAGCATCATCGTGGTGGCCGAGGGGGCGGCCAGCGGCTTGGAAGTAGGGCAGGAGATAGCCCGGCGGACCAGTTTGGAGAGCCGGGTCACCATCCTGGGCCACATCCAGCGGGGCGGCATCCCCACTGCCTTCGACCGCATCTTGGCCAGCCGCCTGGGGGCCCGGGCGGTGGAGCTCCTGAGCCGGGGGGTGGGCGGCCGCATGGTGGGCATCCAGGCCAACCGGATTGTTGACACCCCCCTGGAAGAAGTCCTACAGGGGGAAAAAGGCATCGAGGAGGAGGTTTACCAACTGGCCAATGACCTCGCCCTTTAAAACCAAAAGACACCGCACCAAGATCGTGTGCACCCTGGGGCCGGCTAGCGAGAAGGTGGAGGTCCTTAAGAAAATGATCCTCGCCGGCATGAAGGTGGCCCGCTTCAACTTCTCCCACGGCAGCCACGAGGAACACGGCGCCCGCATGGCTGCTTTGCGGCAGGCCGCGGCCGAAGTGGGGGCCAGGGTGGCCCTGCTCCTGGACACCCAGGGGCCGGAGATCCGCCTGGGAGAGGTGAAGCCCGGGGTCGTCCTCCAGGAGGGACAGGAGGTTATCCTTACTACCGCTCCCGTGGCGGGAGATGAAAACCGGCTGCCGGTGAACCTACCGGGCCTTCCCCGGCAGGTGCGGACGGGCCAGACCGTGCTCATAGACGACGGATTGATAGAACTGGAGGTGGCGGCCGCCGGCGGGGAGGAAGTACGGTGCCTGGTGCGCAGCGGCGGAAGGGTGTCGAGCCGCAAGGGGGTGAATCTCCCCGGCGCAGACGTGGACCTGCCGGCTCTGACGGATAAAGACAGGGCAGACCTGGAATTCGGCCTGGCCCAGGGCATCGACTTCGTGGCCGCCTCCTTCGTGCGCTCGGCCGGGGATGTCGAAGAAATACGCCGTTTCCTGGAAGAGCGCGGCGCCCGAGTGGGGATCATCGCCAAGATCGAGACCCGCTCCGGGGTGGAGAATTTCGACGAGATCCTGGCCGCCGCCGACGGGATCATGGTGGCCCGGGGCGACCTGGGGGTGGAAATCCCCGTGGAAGAAGTGCCCCTGGTGCAGAAGATAATCATCCGGAAGTGCAACGCGGCCGGCAAGCCGGTGATAACGGCCACCCAGATGCTGGAGTCCATGATCACCAATCCCCGGCCCACCCGGGCGGAGACGGCAGACGTGGCCAACGCCATCCTCGACGGCACCGACGCCATCATGCTGTCGGGAGAGACGGCCGTTGGGCGCTACCCGGTGGAGGCGGTGGCCACCATGGCCCGCATTGCCCGCCGGGCCGAGGAGAGCCTGCCCTACGAGGAGATTCTCACAAGGAAGGGCCTGGCCGACGAGCGGACGGCTACCGACGCCATAAGCCACGCCAGCTGCACCATCGCCCTGGAGCTGGGGGCCAGGGCCATCATCACCCCCACGGCGTCCGGCGCCACGGCCCGCCGGGTGGCCAAGTACCGGCCGCCGGCGCCCATCGTGGCCACCAGCGCCGACGAAAGGGTTTTAAACCAGCTCTGCCTGGTGTGGGGGGTGGAGCCCCTCCTGGTGGAAAGGGCCCGGGGAACCGACGAGATGGTCCAGGCTGCGGTGGACGCGGCCGTGGCGGCGGGGCAGGTGAAGGAGGGCGATCTGGTGGTCATTACCGCCGGGGTGCCGGCCTTCATACCGGGCCGCACTAATTTGCTCAAGATACATATCGTAGGCGAGGCCTGGTACTAACTCCCGGACCGGGCCCTGCGCCCGGGGCCGCCGCCTCTCCTCCGGGAGCGGCCCCCTGCCGGCAAGAGGAAGGACACGGCGGCCTCTCCGGGAGGGGTGCCGTAGGGCTCGATGACAATGCGGCCGCCGTGGAGGCGGGCCACCTCGGGATAGGGCCGCTCCTCGGCCTTCCCCGGTGCCCGGGCCACGGCCCCGGCGATGCGGATCTGCGAGGGCTGCATGCGCCAGGCCAGCACCACGGCCCCCTCGTCCTCCGGATACCCTGCGTGGGCCACGCCCCTCAAAGTACCCAGGATGAAAATACTGCCTCCCGCCCTCACCGCGGCTCCCCGGTGAACGTTCCCCAGGAGCACCAGGTGGCCCTCCACGGCCAGCTCTTGGCCGGAACGGATGGTGCGCTCCACCAGGGCGGTGGGCAGGCCGTCCGGCGCGCCTTTCGCCGGGGAGAAGGCCGGGAATGGGGTGCCCGGGGCGGGCTGTTCCTGGGTTCGGGCAGGCACCAGGCCGTGGTGGCGGCAGAGCTCTTCCAGCTCGGCCGCCTCGCTGCTGCTTAAGGGCCGGGAAGGGGAAAGGATAAAGGGTGCACCTTGGAAAAACCCGCGGGCCGCCGCGAATTTGGCCGCCAGGGCTCCCTTGAGTTCCGCCAGGTCGCGGTTGCCGTCCAGTAGGATCACCAAACCCTTGCGCGTACCTTTAATGGTAATGATGTCCTGGGACACCTGGAATAACCCTTTCATCGTCAAAATTTGCCAGCAAAAAAAGAGATTCGCCCTTAACGCCCCGATTTCCTGCCGGCCTGCCAAAAATTCTTGTTTCTTGTCATATACCGGCGAAGAAATGAGGTAGAAATGATGAAGTTACGCTTGGGTTCGCAAGTGGTCTCCCTTCGCGGCATCATTTTCGACAAAGACGGCACCCTGCTCAATTCCTTTGTCATCTGGCCTCGGCTCATCCGCCGACGGGTGGAGTACCTGGAAGGTTATTTTACCCTGGAGCCGGAGGTTAAAGAACTCATCATGCGGGCCATGGGCCTGGGAAAGGATAATATCGTGGTCCGCCGCAGCCCCATCGTGGTAGGCACCCGCTACCAGACCGCCGGGGCGGTAGCCACCGTTCTTTTCCTCCACCAGGGCATCCCCTGGGATGAGGGCCTCCAGAAGACCCTGGCCGCCTTTGCCACCTGCGATGAGCAGGCCGGGCTGGACTGGCAGGCGGTTCCCATACCCGGGGTGGCAGACGCCCTGAGGCGCCTCCACGGCGCGGGCTTCCGCCTGGCCGTGGCCACCAACGACGACCGGAAAAGAACCGAGGCCCTCATGGACTTGTGCGGTCTTAAACCCTACATACACGCCTACGCCTGCCAAGATGAAGTGGGCAACAGCAAGCCGGATCCCGAAATGGTCTACCTGGCTGCCCGGCGCCTGGGCCTGTCCCCTTCCGAGTGCGCCGTGGTGGGGGACTCCCTTCTGGATGTTGAGATGGGCAGGCGGGCCGGGGTGAAGGTGACGGTGGGCGTTACCAGCGGGGCCTGTAGCGCCTCCGAGCTGGAAGGTGTAGCCGACGTCGTCCTGCCCGGCGTGGTCGCCATGCTACCGGACGGGGAAGCGGTTGGGGAGGGAGCCTGCTGATGTTCGACCCGGACCGCCTGTGGCAGCTCAAGGAGGGACCTGCGGCCGTCGCGTTCCAGCGCGCGATAGTAGTGTTTGGCATTCTCCTGGCAACCTTCATCCTCCTCAAAATAACGGACCGCCTCATTCGCCACTTTTTCGACCTCGCCAGGATCGAAGAGCACAAGAAGAAGACCCTGGAAACCCTGTTCCGCTCCGGAGCCCGCTATTCCATCTATCTCCTCGCCTTCCTCACTATCCTGCCCGCCTTGGGGGTGAACGTGACCGCCCTCCTGGCCAGCGCGGGGATCGTTGGCCTGGCGGTGGGTTTCGGCGCCCAGAGCCTGGTCAAAGACCTCATTACCGGCTTCTTCATCATTTTCGAAGACCAGTTCCGAGTGGGGGACTTCGTGCAGGTGAACGAAAAGGTGAGCGGGACCGTAGAAGAGCTGGGCCTGCGCATGACCACCATACGGGAGTGGTCCGGGGTTAAGTATTACATTGCCAACAGCGAGATCAAGACAGTGCGCAACTACAACCGCGAACAGCTCCGGGCTATTGTCACCGCCACCTTCCCCTTCGAGGAGAATCCCCGGCGCATCCGGGAAGTGCTGGAGGAGGTCTGCCGGGAGGTGGAGCGGGAGTACTACGACGACTTTCTCCCCGCCGAGGACGGCCTGGCCGAGCCCCCCCAGATCTACGGCGTAACCGACATCGATAAATCCGAGAAGGGGGCCCAGTTCACCATCATCGCCAAAACCAAACCGGCTTCCCTGTGGAAAATAGAGAGGATATTGCGGGAAAAAATATGGCTCGCCTGCCAGGAGCGGGGCATCAGGCTGGCCTATCCGCGGAGGGTATACGAGGGGTGGAGCGAGGCCGGGGCCGACAGGCCCTTGCTAGGAGACTGACCTTGTGGTAGAATAATATCGTCAAAAACGTGCCGAAGTGGTGGAACTGGCAGACGCGCCGGACTCAAAATCCGGTGGGGCTCACACCCCGTGCGGGTTCGACTCCCGCCTTCGGCAC
>LDZR01000672.1_pt1 | contig 12914 bp, 12 predicted proteins | sample 615371 | NCBI WGS metagenome assembly LDZR01 (sample SAMN03408294, study PRJNA278302) | terrestrial metagenome | isolation source: oil reservoir sample K2 | place: USA: Alaska, North Slope, Kuparuk formation | collected 2013
GGATTTCTGGCGAACAACGCAGGTATTCAATATAACAATGTCTGCTTCTTCTGGCAAATTTACTACCTCATAACCATGCTGAGAAAGTATCCCTGCCATAGTTTCAGTATCATTGAGATTCATCTGGCAACCGTAGGTTTTGAAAAAAACCCTCATAATCTAATGAAAAGGAGGCAGAAGCCTCCTTATTTATTCCTCCTCTTTGAGATCTGTATCTTCAAACAGGTCAGATATGTCGAGCGAACCTTCCTCTTCTTCACTGGAATCAGACTGAATTGGTTCAGAAGGCGTTTCCTCGGTGAATGACACGCCTTCGCGGCCTTCGAGGTAAGCTTCAGCTATTTTAGAGGTGATCAATTTTATTGATCTGATGGCATCGTCATTCGCCGGAATAACGAAATCAACAGGATCTGGGTCACAATTGGTATCCACTACTCCTATAACTGGTATTCCCATTTTATTTGCCTCTGCAACAGCTATTCTCTCTTTCCTCGGGTCTATGACGTAAATTATGTCTGGTATTCTGTCCATAGCTTTGAGGCCCCCGAGGTTTTTTCTGAGCTTTTCTAAAGCTTTTCTGAGCCTGCTCTGCTCTTTTTTGGGCAATTTTGCAAGCTCACCGTTTTTCTCCATTTCCTCAAGCTCTATAAGCTTATCGATGCGCGGTTTGATTGTCTTGAAATTCGTTATGAGACCTCCAAGCCATCGGTTGTTAACATAAAAAGCACCGCACTTTCCAGCTTCTTCTTTTACAACATGCTGAGCCTGTTTTTTGGTCCCAACGAAAATCATTGTTGCTCCTTCGCTTGCTTTGGACTTCACAAAATCACAGGCTTCCTCCACAAGCTTCAGAGTTTTTTGAAGATCAATGATATAAATACCTTTACGGGCTCCATAAATATAAGGAGCCATTTTGGGGTTCCACCTTCTTGTCCTGTGTCCAAAATGAACCCCTGCTTCAAGTAACTGTTTCATGGTTATAACCGGCATTAAAACACCTCCTGAAGTTTTGGTTAAATCTTCCGTCTTCTTCAACTCCCTCACCGACCCTGCAGAGAGGGCACCGGGGTTTGGGATCTGAAGACGTGCTTTTTTTCAAAAGCCAGTATATTATACACTTAATTGTTAAGATATGGATCAAACAGATGTAAAAATAGAAATCTGATATGATTATTCTCAGGAGGTATAAAATGCTGCTGATAGGTATTGGTGGAGGAACAGGTTCTGGAAAAACTACCGTTGCAAACAAAATAATCAAAAAAGTTGGTCAGCAAAAATGCGCCCTTCTGCCAATGGACAATTACTACAGAGACATGAGTCATTTAACCTTTGAAGAGAGAAAAAAGATTAATTACGATCATCCAAATGTTATAGAACATGAATTACTGAAAGAACACCTTGAGAATCTTCTAAAAGGGTACTCAGTTGAGATACCGACATACGACTTCGTAAACTACGTTAGAAAAAAAGAGCAGATACATTTTTCCCCGAAAAACGTGATTATTGTTGAAGGAATCTTTGCACTTTATTACGAAGAGATCAGCAGATTGTACGGTTTGTCGGTCTATGTTGATGCCGAAAGCGACATAAGATTCATTCGCAGACTCATGCGAGATGTTAAAGAAAGAGGAAGAACAATGGAATCGGTGATAAATCAGTATCTCGAAACAGTCAAACCAATGCACGATGCTCATGTGGAGCCAACCAAGCGGAAAGCAGATATAATAGTGCCAAAGGGTGGATATAACGATAAAGCAATCGAAGTTGTGGTGAATTATATTTTTAAAGAACTGGAGAAAAGCTGAATGAAGAAATTTGTTTTTGCGATACTTATGGCTTGCAGTTTAGCAATTGGAATGGGAAAATTCAAAATGATAAAAACTCTGTGGGTTGATATCGCCTTTGAAGAAGGGCTTGAAAGACAAGCATTTTTGCTTGCCCAGGAAGCCGATAAAATCTACAGTAAATTATCAGAAGAATTCAACCTTCATCTTGCAAAAAGACCCGTTGTATATTTGATTGACAAAACTGATATTTCAAACGGATTTGCAAACCCATTGAATAACGTTATAGTAATCTATCCCAACGATATTGACCCGTACATTTTAACGCCGAACTACAAGAACTGGGTCACATTTTGCTTCACCCACGAACTGGCACATCTTTTTATTTCAAATAACTTTGCAGATTACTTTTCGCCTCTGAAAATTTTTGGGCATGCTGTTCCAGCATTTCTGCAGTCAATCCTTATTCCTATGTATTTACATGAAGGACTCGCAACGTATTTTGAAACCTATATAACAGGTACCGGGCGTGCCAGTGATACACTTTTCGAAAACTACATGGATGTTGCAAAAAGCAGTGACGTGGGAGTAAGGTATGCTTCGTCCATAAATTCACGTAGATGGCTTGCAGGTGGCCCAAGCTATGTTCAGGGATTGTCATTACTGAAGTATATTGAAACTAAGCACGGTCATGACGCGGTAATGAAACTCTTCGAGAAAATTTCTCAAAATCCATTATCCGGTTTCTACAGATCATTGAAAACAGTACTTTCAGACAGAGAAATAAAAGATTGGCTTTCTATAAAGAATTATTCCACAAAGGGCGAAAAACTATCAGAAACGCTTCTTTCAATAAGCAAACTTGATCTAAATGCGTGGAGAATTTACTATGCAGCCAGGAAATACAATGGTGAGGAGGCAATTTATTATTACGACACCTTTGCTGAAGAAAATGTCAAATTAATAGACGTTGATAACGTAATATCATTTGCAGTTAACAGAACTCGATTGATTGCCATAGCAAGGTATGCAAATGAAAATGGATCATCAATCTCAAAATTGTATCTTTATTCCGGAAACGTGAAAGACCTTCAAATAACTGGCATTGTTGATATAGCCTGGATGAATGATTTTGAACTTGCAATGATCAGGCAGCAAAATGGTCAGAGAACTATAGAAGTATATGATTTGAGAAACAGAGAAACAAGAAAGATCCTCGAGCCAAAAGAAAACTTAATACCCCTCCAGATAACTGCATCAGAAGATAAAATTATCTTTACTGCAAAAACACAAAATCAGGTGGATTTATTCATGATTGATAAAGAAGCGCACATAATGAATCTGACAAACAACATATTTACAGAGGTATCGCCAAAACTTATCTCTAATTCACTTTATTTTTGTGCAGATTATTCGGGAAAATTTACACCATATTTGCTTGATATAGAAAATGGGAAACTGCTGGAAATTTCTGCAACAGATGCCATATCCTCCCTGATTCTCTATGACAAAATCTATTATTTTAAAGCTGTACCAGGAGGTTTTTCTCTCTTCAGACAGGATAAAGTTTTAGATCACGAAATTCATTTGTCTTTTAAGGAATTCAGTCCAGAACCTTTGAAATCTGTTATCCTCGATGAAGAACAATATTTCTATGATTCAATCAAACCGAGATTTGTTCTGCCATTTCCTTATTTTTCACCATCCTTAGAAGGAACAGATTACGGATTAGGAGTTGCCGCTGGTTTTTGGGACGATCTTATGGATAATTACGCCATTTTTGGATTTATTTGGTCGTGGGAAAACTGGGCTGCAAAACTTTTGCTTAATTCTGGAAAGGATGCTTTATTTTCTATACAGTTCGATCAAAAAGATCAACAATTTTCTTTAAGAACAGAACTGGATGTACCATTTCGAATAAATAAAAGCACGGTGTCGGAAAAGGTAGATTTGATAGCAGGTATTGAGATCAATGAAACACTGAGTTTGACTCCAGACCTGCAAGTTATCTACACAACAGGATCTGTTGGCGGGAAATTGCATCAGCAAAGTTTTCCAGATCTTGCTCTCTGGATCTCTGCTTTACCGGATTTTCGAATTGGTTTTTCAAAAGCTTTCCTGATAAAAGATTTTTTGCTTCAACTTTTTGGTCAGGCAGCTAAAGAATTTGTCCAATACGGTGCACATGTGGTAATTCCCGGACCATTGTTGAATATCGGTACGGTAGATGGATTTTGCGCAACTGACAGCATAAATTTCTCAGCTGGCTTTTCAAACACTCTCAGCGCAAAAGAAAACAGTTACAAAATATGGTTTAGATCTGTCTTTAATTCCCACATAGCGTATCAAATACCTTTACCAATTTTTGTCGAGATTGGGTTACAATCCGATCAGGGATATATAAAAATTGGTTTGGAAGATATTCTAAGTGAGTTCCTCGGTATGAAGAATCATTGATTTTTAAAGCCATGGTATAATTCAAAAGAGGTGATAGCATGAGAGTCGCTATGGTTGCTTATGAGGTATACCCATTTGCTAAAGTCGGTGGACTCGCCGATGTTGTCGGATCTTTACCAAAAGTTATAGAAAAACAAGGGGTAAAAGTTACTGTTTTTATGCCCTTCCATAAAATTGTCTCAAAAAACTGTGAAAAACTTGGCCTGGAGATAAAAGAAGTGGCCAGGGCAATCTCTTTGCCGAATCTTCAAACCAAAGAAAAATTCGATTTGTACAAATCAACTGTACCGGCCACAAATGTTTCAGTTTATTTTATATCGAACGATTATTATTTCTCCGCAGATAATGTATATGAAGGACCTGATTTAGCAGAGCAGTCTATTTTTTTCTCGAATGCAGCAATTGAAGCCATGAAATATCTTTCAGAAACATTCGACATAGTACATGCCCACGACTGGCAAACTGGCCTGGTCCCGGTTTATTTAAAAACTTTATATAGGACAGATCCGTTTTTTAATAGAACAGCTACAGTTTTCACCATCCATAATCTTGGTTATCAGGGTGTGTTTAATCCAGGTTACATGAAATTCGCAGGTTTACCCGCCTATTTATTCAACATAGACGGTTTGGAATTTTACGGTCAAATAAATTTCCTAAAAGGCGGTATATTATTCAGCGACATAGTAACAACTGTGAGCCCAACCTATGCTCAGGAAATCCAGACAGAACAATTTGGCGAAAAACTCGATGGTGTTCTCAGACTAAGAGCAGAAGACCTGTATGGTATTCTGAATGGAATCGATTATTCAGAATACAATCCAGCAACTGATAAAAGAATATATGTTAATTACGATATAGACCATATTGAAAAGAAAAAAATGAATAAATCCGAACTGCAGAAGGAACTAAATCTGCAGGTGAGGGACGATGTACCCCTCATAGGTATGATAAACAGACTTGTTGATCAAAAAGGTCTTGATCTTATAGAAAAAATTGTCGATTACATGATGATGTTCGACATACAGTTTGTCGTACTTGGAACAGGAGATAAGAAATACGAAGAATTCTTTAAAAATATTGAGAAAAAATACCCGCAGAAAATTTCCAGCAACATGAAATTCGATGTAGATTTGGCACAGAAAATTTACGCGGCAAGCGATATGTTCCTGATGCCATCAAGATATGAACCATGTGGACTGGGTCAGATGTACAGCCTGAGATATGGTACAGTGCCAATAGTTCGTTATACCGGTGGACTTGCTGATTCAGTAAAGGAGTACGATCCAAAAACAAGAGACGGTAATGGATTCGGTTTTAGAGAATATGACACGGCACATTTACTTGAAACTGTAGCAAAGGCAGTATATTTTTACAAGAAAGAAAAAGATCACTGGGGTAAAGTAGTTAAAAACGCAATGAAAACAGATGTGTCCTGGGACAGGTCGGCGAAACAGTATCTAAAGATTTACCAGGAAGCTTTACGGAAAAAGCAATTCTGAGGAGGAGAAAGAATGCCTGAGTTCAGAAAAGATCCGGTCATAAAAAGATGGGTGATAATAGCTACCGAGAGGGCAAAGCGGCCACACGATTTTGTCAAACCGAAAGTAGAAGAAAAAGCAGGTTTTTGCCCATTTGACTACGGAAACGAGCATACTACCCCACCGGAGATAATTGCATTCAGACCTGCCGACACCGCGCCAAATACACCTGGCTGGTGGGTAAGAGTGGTACCAAATAAATTTGGCGCTGTGAACCCTGACTTGACGCCCAGAAAATATGGAGTAGGTATGTTTGACGCAATGGATGGCTTTGGTTACCATGAAGTAATTATCGAGACACCAGATCACAACACTCACCTTGCATTGATGGATTACAAACAGGTGGAAGAGGTTATATGGGCTTACAAGCAGAGATTTGAAACGATAATGAAAGATTCAAAAATACAGTATGTCCTGATTTTCAAAAACCACGGTAGTGATGCAGGCGCATCTCTTCAGCACCCTCACAGTCAATTAATAGCAATTCCAACAATCCCCAAAAGAGTCCAAGAAGAACTCAGCGGTTCTCAGGAATATTTTTCTTACAAAGAGAGATGTGTTTTTTGCGACATAATAGATCAGGAACTTCAGCTTCAAGAAAGAATAGTTGAAGAAAATGAAGATTTCGTTTCGATAGAGCCTTTTGCTGCAAGATTTCCATGTGAGACATGGATTATACCTAAAAGGCATTCACACGATTTCAGAAACATCCTTGACAAGGAGATTAAGTCGTTTTCGCAGATACTCAAGAACACTCTCTACAAAATATACGGCGCCCTTGATAACCCACCTTACAATTTCATGCTTCACACGGCTCCAAACACAGGGGAAGGAAAGAATTATTATCACTGGCATTTAGAAATCGTGCCACGCCTGACGAAAGTTGCTGGATTCGAGTGGGGATCAGGATTTTATATAAACCCGATGCCCCCAGAAGAGGCAACAAAATATTTACGTGCGGTTGAAATACCATGAAATTGTGGTAAAATAATTGCGCACATCCTTTAATCCAAGGAGGATTGGTAGAATGGAGATTTTGAAGGTGAGCTCAGGGTCAAATCCAAACAAAGTAGCTGGTGCTATCGCTGGTGCCCTTTCAAAAGCAGACAAAGTCGAAATTCAAGCGATTGGTGCGGGGGCTGTTAACCAGGCTGTGAAAGCTATCGCTGTAGCGAGAAGATTTTTGAACGAGGGTGGGAAAGACATTTACATGGTTCCTGGATTCATCGAAGCGTTAATCGACAATGAAACACGAACAGGAATGTCCTTCAAAGTCTTTGTGACTCAGAAACAATCTTGAGGAAATGGAAGATGTTCTTCAAGAGATTGTAAGAGCTTGTCGGGAAGACAAAAGGATTTTTGAGATTGTTCAATCAGTAGCACTGATGAGCAGAGAAGAAAAAGAACAGCTTGGGGCAAAGGTTAAAAACTATTTTCTTGACAAAACAGGACAAATGGATGTACAGGCTTATCGATTTTATAATTTCATTCTCGATAATGCCAACGCACAGAAAATTGTCGAGATTGTTTCATCAGATGGACTGTGTGTTTAATTTTTGTTGTGATAAGATCATTTACCCGGAAACTGTGGTATAAATGTTTTACGCGGGTGTAGCTCAGCGGTAGAGCATCAGCTTCCCAAGCTGAGGGTCGCGGGTTCGAATCCCGTCGCCCGCTCCAGCCCCAACTTGGACATGGGACTGAACCCTGCCTGGGTTGGTGGACTTCAACCATGGAGGTGCAGTTAATGAATCAAGAGGAGAAGAAAAAAATCATCGAACAGTTTAGAATCAACGAGAAAGACACAGGATCTGCAGAGGTACAGGTAGCTATTTTAACGGCAAGAATAAGACACCTTACTGAGCATTTAAAAGCCCACCCAAAAGATTTTCACTCTCGGCGTGGTCTGATGAAAATGGTTGGAAGGCGTAGAAAGCTCCTTAGATATTTGAGAAAATCAAATCCCGAGTCCTATAAATCCCTGATTGAAAAACTAAATCTTAGAGGTTAACAAGTTAAAATTTATAAAAGGCGGGCATCTGCCCGCTTTTGGTTTCTTCAAAGCAAAAGTTGAGGTGATTAATTTGAGAACTTGGAAACGCGAAATACTTGGAAGAGAATTTACTGTTGAACATGGAAAAGTGGCCAAACAGGCCAATGGTGCTGTTGTTGCCAGAATTGGCGATACGACAGTCCTTGCAACTGCTGTCATGTCTGATTCCGCAGTAGAAGGGATCGATTTTGTCCCTTTGACTGTTGAATTTCAGGAGAGATTTTACGCCGCAGGTAAAATACCGGGAGGATTCATAAAAAGAGAAGGAAAACCAAGCGAAATGGCTATACTCTCGGCAAGAACTATTGACAGGCCAATAAGACCTCTTTTCCCAAAACACCTGCGTAATGAAGTTCAGGTGGTTGTGACAGTTATATCGACAGACTCGGTTAACACACCGGATATAGTTGGTGTTTTTGCTGCTTCGCTCGCTTTGAACATATCAGACATACCATTCAATGGAATCGTTGCGGCAGTGAGAGTGGGATTGGTTGATGGAAAAATAGTACTGTTTCCAACTGAAGATCAGCTTCAAAAAAGTCTGCTTGATATAGTTGTTGCTGGTACTGAAGACACCATAACAATGGTTGAAGGTGAAGCAAAAGAAGTCAGCGAGTCTCAGATGCTTCAGGCTCTTCTCAAAGCACACGATGCTATCAAGCAAATCATTGATTTCGAGAAAGAAATTCTTTCCTATTTCAATATTGAAAAAGCACAGATTGCGGAAAAAACTTTGCCAGAAGAAATTGAAAAAGAATTTTCGCAATTGCTTGATGGCAACGAATTGAGAGAAAGACTTTTAATCCAAGGAAAAAAAGCAAGAAGCAACGCTCTGAGTGAGTATTTCAAAAAAATCTATGAAATCTTAGAGGCCAGATATGGAGCTGAAAAAATCGAAGAATTATCAGTTTTGTTGAAAGACAAATATGAAGAAGCACTGAAGTATAAAATGAGAAGAATCATAGTGGAAGAAGGCACTCGACTGGATATGAGAAAACCGGAAGATATAAGACCAATAACTTGCGAAACAGGCCTGCTTCCGCGAGTTCACGGCTCCGCGTTGTTTACCAGAGGCGAGACACAGAGCCTCGGTATAGTTACTCTTGGGGCACCAATGGATGAACAGATAATAGATTCTCTACTCGAAGAGGGAACAAAAAGATTCATGCTCCATTATAATTTTCCTCCCTTTTCCACAGGTGAAGTAAAACCGCTTAGAGGACCAAGCAGGCGTGAAATTGGGCACGGACATCTGGCGGAAAGGGCTTTAAAATTTGTATTACCTGATGAAGACAGATTTCCATACACAATTCGTATTGTTTCGGAGATTCTCGAATCCAATGGCTCTTCTTCGATGGCAACAGTGTGTTCTGGTTCTCTCGCCCTTATGGACGCCGGCGTACCAATTAGCAAACACGTAGCCGGTGTAGCTATGGGGTTGATACTCGAAAAAGATTCGCAGATAGTTTTGACGGACATTCTCGGCGCAGAAGACCACTGGGGAGATATGGACTTCAAAGTTGCAGGTACTCGCGACGGTATAACAGCATTTCAAATGGATTGCAAAGTATCTGGAGTTTCTGCCGATCTACTTGAAAGAGCTTTAAATCAAGCTAAGGAAGCGAGATTATATGTACTTGAAAAACTTTACGAAACGATTTCCAAACCAAGAGACACTTTATCCAAATATGCCCCTGTAATAAAGGTAATATCAATAGATCCATCAAAAGTGGCCGAGATAATTGGCCCGGGAGGAAAAATCATAAAAGCCCTGATAAAAGACTATGATGTTAAAATCTCGGTTGACGATCTCACAGGTAAAGTAAGTGTGATCGGCGGCAACGAGGAAAAAGTAGATGCTGCTATTGAGCAGATTAATTCTATATTAAAAGAAATCTCCGTTGGCGACGTATTTAATGGAAAAGTGACGCGTATTGAACCTTTTGGTGTTTTTGTGGAAATATCTCCCGGAAAAGTGGGACTGTTGCACCAGAGCAAACTTATAACAGACTTGAAAACTGTAAAAATAGGAGAAACAATGCGTGTCAAAGTTAGCAACATAGATAATCTCGGAAGACTTCAACTCGAGGAATTTTCCGATTCTCCGGATCATAAGCATGGCGAGAAGCGTTCATTCAAGAGACATAGAAAAAACGATAATTAAGAGAGAATCTTTAACCAACAAATGCCAGCATTTTGCTGGCTTTTTGTGTAAAACAGGGAGGATTATGCATGCAAATTGAGATAAAAAAAACAAATTCAAATAAGATCTACATTGTACCGGTAAATGGTGTTGAAACTGTATCAATTGCATTCATTGTTCCGGCAGGTTCAACATCTGAAGACAAAGAATATGCAGGCTGCGCACACCTTCTGGAACATATAGTATTTAAAGGTACGAAAAGATACGATGAGTTCTCGCTGAAATATGAACTGGAAGTTTTCGGAGGTAGTTTAAACGCGTTCACCACAAAAGATTTCACAGTGTACTATGCCAGAGTTCCATACTTTCATTTTGAAAAAGCTGTGGACATACTCGGAGAACTTGTCTTTAGCCCTCTCATCGAAGAAGAGGCGGTAAATCTGGAGAAATCCGTGGTCATAGAGGAAATAAAATCCTATAACGAAGATCATTTAACTCGCGTTCATGATCTGTTTGCTGAGAGTATATTAAAAGAACCTTATTCCAGGCCGATCAGTGGATACGAAGAAACGGTGAAAAAAATCGACGCCGATGTGCTGAAAAAATTTCATCAGAAACACTACGGTAGTATCAAGGTTCTTGTCGTGGGCAAAGTAACTGATGATCTCTTAAAAACAATTGCGAATATCCTGAGAAATGATAAACCCGTTTCTGAAAACAACCTGAAAGTGAATTTCAGCAATCCTTCCAATGCTTATGAAGCCAGATCGAACATAACTCAGGTACACATGATTACAGGAACCCCAATCGAAATAGGTCTTGAAGATAAGAGATATCCTGCCCTCCTCGTTCTCAATACTCTATTGGGAAGTGGAATGAGCTCTTTATTATTCAACACGATAAGAGAAAAGCTTGGATTGGTTTATGAAATTGACACAGTTGGCAATTTCTGGAAAGAATCTTCTTTAATAGGTATCTATGCATCTACAAGTACTGAAAAGTTTCCAAGATATGTACAGGAAATAAACACCATATTGAAAAGAGCCACAATAGAAAAACATTATTTTGAATACGGCAAAAAGAGGCTAATTGGAAAACTTCAAATGATCACAGAAAGTGTTCCGAGTGTGTTTGCTTATGTACTCGAATTTCTCATATCAAAGAGTGAACCACTACCGATTGAAAGGTTATTCGAAAAAATCGAATCTGTTGAATACAATCATGTTCAAAATCTATGGCGAGAGATTTGTGAAAACAGATGGCACTGGACCTGTATAATTCCAGATGGAGAAGAAAGGTTGATGAAAGAGCTATGATTCAAACTGAAGGTCAGCTTATTTGGAAAGTGGTAGATTCCTTGCTTCCCGGAGATATATGTATGGAAACTATAAAACTTTCCAAAGAGCAGCCACCGGTAATTAAAATGGGGGAAATGCTCGATTCAGAAAAAATTGAAATCCTCAAAAGATCGAATGTAAGATACCTGTGGGTCAAAATACCACCGGCAACTCCACTTGTAATAGAACCACAGAAAATAGATAAAATCAAGAAGGATATCAAAGATATTTTCAAAACCGCAGGCGAAAAAATGACCATAAACAAAAAAAATATTGAAAATCTTTCACAGGAAATTGTGAACAACGTGGTGAAGAATTTTTCTGACAAGATATCTTTGATTTTTCTTATTCAGGAAAATGACGAAGAATACACTTATGTTCATGAAGTCCACGTTGGAATAATTTCATCTCTTGTAGCAATGGAGATGGGACTTAAGATAAGTGACATAGCAAGACTGACTTTTTCAGCCATTATCCACGATGTAGGAAAAATAATGGTACCTAAAGATATTCTGTATGCTCCGAGAAGACTTACCCAAAATGAATTCGAGGTCGTAAAGCGACACGTTGAATTTGGAGAAAGAATATGTAAATTGTCCAAAGTGGAAGATGAATTTGTCCTGAGTGGCGTAAAAGATCATCACGAAAAACTTGATGGGACGGGTTATCTGAGAGGGCTTAAGTCAGATAATATATCACTGCCAGCCAGAATTATTGCCATTGCAGATATATACGATGCTCTAATCTCAAACAGATCTTACAAAGCACCATGGTCACCATACAAAGCCATATCTGAGTTAATAAGAATGGCCTCTATGGGAAAGCTTGATAAGAAAGTTTTGTCTGCCTTCATATCAATTCTGGGACTTTATCCCATCGGAACAACAGTTTTATTAAACAGCAGCGAAAAAGCAGTCGTTGTTGCAAACACAAAAGATCATATCACTCAGCCTGTTGTTCGATTACAAGATGGTTCTGTCGTAGATATATCGAAAGAAAAAAATTTAAGGGTAATTCAGGTTTTAGACTGATCTAAAAAAGAGGCACAAAGCCCTGATCATCCCAGAACTGTTTCATTGATTCATCATAAAGTTCTCTGAGCATATCTCTATGTTCCTTTTCCCAGTTAGCAAGAGAAATAAGCGAATCTTTCATCTTCAAATCATCTGTTTTTTGAGCGGCACTCTCGTAAAAATTTGCAAAATCATGTTCTATCAGATATGCCATTCTTAAAACAGACAGATCTGTCAGAAACTCATCTTTTTCTCCTATCTCCTGAAGTTTTCTATTTTCAAAATATTGTGAACCTTGAAAAGATAATCCTGCATCAATTTCATCTTTTAAAAGAGATTCTATATACTCGGCGTGCGCCTGTTCCATCTCTGCAAGTTGTTTGAATATGTCCTTCAATTGAGAATTGCTTAATTTGGAAAGCCAGTCTTTATAAAAATTTCTGCCTTCTATCTCGCGTGCAAGGGCATATTTGAGCACCAATTTCGTCTGTTCATTCATTGTTTCACCTCCTCTTTAACAAAAATTTAGCAAGAAGTCTCCATCTTATAGAAGATGGAGATGAATTGCTGACAAATATAGCTATTGTTT
>LDZR01002600.1_pt1 | contig 12906 bp, 11 predicted proteins | sample 615371 | NCBI WGS metagenome assembly LDZR01 (sample SAMN03408294, study PRJNA278302) | terrestrial metagenome | isolation source: oil reservoir sample K2 | place: USA: Alaska, North Slope, Kuparuk formation | collected 2013
ATTCCCCGGGGTCGGTTGATGTGGTTGATGGGATGGCTGTACACAAATTCGGCCACTCCCTGGCCCTCTAAAGTTACTTGTCGGGAAAAGGTCACCCGGGCTTCCAGGCGCGGGGTGCCCAGTATAATTTCTTTTTCTGCCGTTACCCCTATGGCCGGAAATCCTTGGGGGCTGATAAGCAACTCGCCTCCCCTTATCTGGAGGCCGATGGGCAAATAGGGGGCCTGCGTGCTGTAAAAATCGCCGTTGGTGGCCGCCACCGCTCCTTTGCCTTCCCGGGCCAGCCGGGTTGCCATGGCCGAAGGCCTCTCCTGGTCAAAGGCCAGGTTGTCGTGGGATAGGGCTGTTTCCAGTACGGTAAACCTGTCCGCCAGGTCAACGGTTAGTATCTGCACCTTCTGGTCGTAGTCGGGAGCGGTGAGCCTGTAGGATGAATATCGTACCCCGGTAGACAGGGGCACTTTTTCCTCCTCAGGGACCACTTCCCAGGCTAAAGGCCCGGCCAGGGAAACCAGCGGGGAGGCCAGGATCAGAGCCGCCAAGAAGGCGGCCATGGGAATGAAGAATCCCCTTCTTTGCCGCATCCGGTTCACCGAAATTATGCCTCCTTCAGGGCGGGGCGGTAGATGAAAGCCCCAGGTAAGTTATTCCTATTATAATAGACGACCTCTTACTTCGGCAAGTTCCGCCGAAAAAGCGTTAAATACGGCCATAGTTTTTCGCAAGGCCATCCGGTCCTCTTCCCGTTTACCTTCTGGTAGCAGCACTTAGGCAGGAGGGTTCCGTTGGACAATAAAATCTCCCTCCGCGAGGGGAGGGAGACGGAGGTTATTTACTTATTCTGATCGACCATTCACCGTCGCCTATGGTAGACACTTCCACAACCGTGCTTCCTTGGTTCCGGGCCACCGCCGGGACGTCTTTGGTGGCTGCCGGGCAGTCCACCAAAAGGTCCATAAGGCTGGCCGGCGGCAGTTTTTTCAAAAGCATCTCAATGGCGTATTTGGGATAAGGGCACATCCAACCCCGCATATCCACCTGATAGTGGTTATCGGCGATTCTTACGGGTTTAAGCTCTTTCATGCTTTCCTCCCTCCACCCAAAGGATGAACAGATAAAACAGGAGCAGAAAACCGTATACAAAGACCAGAGCGCCGCCCCACCCAAGGACTTCGGGCAAGTAGACGGGCCTTCCGTACAGCCAGCCCTCGCCCACCCGGTGGCCGTAGACGTGCACCCAGGCACCTGCAGTCAGCATACCGGTGATAATGGCCAGCCAAGAGCGGGTATAGCCTTCCCCGCTGCGGACCAGGATGCCCAGGCCGCAGCCCCCGGCCAGTACCATTCCGATACCGAAGACAAAGCCGCCTGCAATATTGTGCCAGCCGGCGGGGAAGACCATATGCTGGGGCTGGTACCCTTGTGCCTTGAGGAGGGTAAAACCGAGGGTACCGACCGCCATACTTAACAGAACCCATTTCATGACGACGCCGTCTCTGGTAGTCAAGATTTCCCGGAAGGCGGCTGCAAAGCAAAGGCGTGACCGCTGGACAATAAGGCCGAAAAGGAGGCCGAACAACAACAATCCACCGTGTTTGGGCATACCGGCGAGGTAATAAATCAGGGCCAGTGCAAGAACGAGAAGAAATATCAAAATTCCCCTTATAGGCTGGGAGGACTCAGACTGCCGGCGGACCGGGGGTCCTACGGCAGCTCGGCCGAAATCGATTTCCAGGACGGCCTTGCGTATGTGGCCCTGTAAAATGCGTCCGCCCACGTAAGCGCCCAACAACAGCCCCACGGCAGACAGGGGGCCGCTTAACGATAAAGCCATGGTGGCTACCCAGAAACCTCCCACATTGCAGGGTGGGATGAGGACGGTGCCTATACCCATTAAGATTCCGCCTACAGCGCCCAATAAGTATCCCACTCCGTCCTCCCTGCGGAGCTTGAATTCCCGGGCCAGGAGCGCAGAGCCCAGGGCGCCCAGAATAATCCCGACATTGAGGAGGCTGTGCATGTCCCGGTACAAAGGCTGCACCGGGAAGGGGGCAAAGGGGCTTTCAGTCTTTAAGCCCAGCAAATTATAAAGCCCGCTTCCCCACATGGCCATCTGGGGAAACACCCCGAGGGCCCGGGCGTACATAAACATAAACAGGTTGGTAATGGCCATAGCCATGACTCCTACTCCCAAAGGCCAGGGCTGGCGGAAGAGCTGCGACCAGACCCCCTTTAGGGATTGCCCGGCATAGGCCAGCCGGCTGGCGGTGTCGGTTTTCTCGACCAAGTTCCCTTTACCTCCTTGCCGTATAATTTTAGGAGAAAGTGAAAAGCGAATTAAAATATACGACAAGAAGCCATAATCTCCTGCTATAAATAGCATGCCAAAATGGAATAACAATCTCCCTGGGAAAGGGGTTAGAAAACAAAGAGGGAGCCTGCAGGCCCCCTCTTCGGCAATTTTGGGAGGTCTATTCTAACCCTTGGACGGGTTTTCTCCTTTCTTTTTCTCCTCCTCATCTTTGGCCGCATATGCACCGGGGCCGCTGTCGTAGGGATCGGGGTAACCGGGGTAATAGCCCGGGTCGGGATAGCCGGGGTCCGAGGGAAACGGGCTCGGGTAACCGCCGGGATGCCCGGGACGCGGATACTTGTCGGGATAACCGGGGTGGGGATCCCAGGGACCGGGGTAAGGAGCCCTCTTGGTGCAAGCGCAATAAACGTAATTCCAAAACATGGCCTGCTGTATTTCTTCCTGGGCCAGCTTCAGGATCATGGCGTAGACGTGGGGATCGGGGGCATACATGGCCAGATGACAGAGCCAGTAACACTGGCATACTTCAATATCCCGGGCCTTTCTAACTCCCTCCGACCAATCGCCGTAGACGGAAATGGCTTCCGTAGCTTCTTGGACGTTTTCCGCCGCGCCGTGGTAAGAGGGGAAATGGTGATAGAGCATTTTCAATTGCTCCAAGCCTTCCTTTTCCCGGTGGGCCATGTGCTCTATGATCCTGCGCAAGCAGTCAGCAGGAGCCCCTTTAGCCAGCTCATGGTATAGGCGTATTTCTGCTTCCTCCGTACGCACCAGCTTATCTAGGATCCTGCGCGGATTATAGTACATCTTATCATCCATCATGCCGTCTATAAGCCACTTGAGAGTCGCCTCTTCCATAATAATACCTCCTTGGGAGAAAGTGCTAATACTATATATGTAGAAGGAGGTGCCCCAGTTACAAATCTTGTAGCCAAACCCCGCCCCGGGAGCGGCGAGAAACTTCCCCAGACCGGACGACCCTGGTAGTGATTTCCTACGTCTGTGGCTTGACGGGAGAGGGAGGATGGGCTAGAGTAATAATTAGATAGCTATCTAAATAAGGTGAAATTCCATGGGTTTAAACGATATTTTCCGCGCCTTGGGGGATCCTACACGGAGGGAAATAATGCGCCTCCTGGGGCAACGGGATATGACGGCAGGGGAAATTGCGGATTATTTCAATCTGACTAAGGCCACCATATCCCACCACCTCGGTGTGCTCAAGGAGGCGGGGTTGGTTCTCGGCGAACGACAGGGTCAATACATCGTGTATTCTTTGAACGCCACCGTTTTTCAACATCTTCTGGCCTGGCTGCTGGCGCTGACCGGCAAGGATCAGAGTGGTGGCGACAGAGCCTCAAGACAGAGTTGAAGGGAGAGTCCTTTTGATGGATGATTACCGGCTGGATAGAAGGCTCCTAGCTCAAGAATGGCCGGCGTTACTCATTTTACTAATGATGCTGTTAGTCGCCCTAATGATTTATCCCCATCTACCCGAAAGAGTTCCTATTCACTGGAACGCGGCCGGTGAAGTGGATAACTACGGCTCGCGGGCCTTCGGCGCCTTCATGTTACCCCTTGTTACGGTGGGGCTGTACGTCTTGATGCTGGTCTTGCCTCTAGTTGATCCCCGACGGGAAAATTATTCTAAATTCTTAGGGGCGTACCGGGTTATACGTTGGGGTTTCGTAATTTTTATGGCCGTCCTTTACGGTTTGACCCTAACGGCTTCCATGGGTTATCACGTGCCCATGGACCGGGTTATGCCCGCCCTCATGGGCTTCCTCTTCATTCTAATCGGTAATTACTTGCCCCGGATAAGGCATAATTACTTTGTCGGAATACGCACTCCCTGGACCTTGGCAGATGAAGAAGTATGGCGCAGGAGCCACCGTATTGGAGGCATCGCCTTCGTCTTGGCAGGGGTTATCTCCCTTGGAGCCGCCCTCCTCGCCCGGGGTACGGTCGCCTTTATCGTAGTTATGTCAGCCATTGGGGTGGCTACATTTTTAAGTGTAGGATATTCCCTTGTTATTTACCGGCAAAAGGGGTGAGGGTGGACTACGGCCCTGGGCGGGAGTTGCCAAGACCTAACCTAAAGCTATAACAAGAGGCCGAACATTCGTGCCGTTGGGCGCCCGGTCGACCCGGGCTTGGGACGTACGTCGAGACAAGCGGGGAGGGTCCTAAAGCCCTCCCCGCTTTCTTAAATTTGACTCCCTTATCCGGTTCGGCGTAAGACGTGGCCGTAGTAGAAATCGTCCCTCATGAGAAGGTGGCGGAAGGGCCGGACATCGGCCTTTTTCTTCATGAGTGCGCCGTATACTCCTGCCTGGCGAATGTCCCCTACCAGTATTAGGCCCACCAGTACGTCCCCCTTTAGTACCAGTTTCTTATAGAGGCTCCGTTCCGGCCGGTAATCCGTAAAGACTTCGTAATCTTCCCCTTCGGGCTGGGTTAACCCCATAGCAATGGCCGGGATCTCCCGGAACTCGACGGCGTTTTGCATACCTATCATGCCCCCGTAAACCCTCTTATGTCCGGCCATGTTATAAGCCGCAATACGTCCCTGGGCGCAGGCATTGGGCCAGATGGGGGTGAGGCCCTTCCTGCCGGTGTTTGGGTCCAGGGTCTCTACCACGTCTCCTGCCGCGTAGACGCCGGAAATATACTCGTTCACCGGAATACCCCGGTTCACCGCTATCCCGCTGCCGCGAAGGAGGTCCGTTCTGGATCCCTGATGGCCTGCAGCACGGCGGTGGCCATAGCAATTGCAAGGGAGCAGGGCTGTGATCTGTTTCTCCCCCGGCCTGTGATGCCCGTCACAGACGGCAAGTCCCACCGGTAGAAAATCCCCGGAGGCAGGAAAAATCCTGTGGATGTCGAAGTTAGTCCTTTGCCCGTGGTATTAGCAGGAGAACGGAGGATTGTCTTTGCCTTATTACTTCTTTAACGGCCGTGACTTAAAGGTTATGCTCATGGGGGCTGCCAACCGGCTGGCCGCCGCCCGGGCCGAAATAGACGCCTTGAACGTATTCCCAGTACCGGACGGGGATACCGGCACCAATATGTATTTGACCCTTTTAAGCGGAGTAAAGGGAGCGGAGGGCGTGGAAGGCTCTGCTTTAGGGGATATTGCGGAGGCCGTGGCCCGTGGATGCCTTTTGGGAGCCAGGGGCAATTCCGGCGTGATCCTGTCCCAGATAATGCGGGGCTTCGCCGACGCTATGTCCGGCAAGGAGGGGGGTGGCGCCCGCGAGTTGGCCCAGGCCTTTACCGCCGGCACCCGTTACGCCTATTCCGCAGTGTCGGAACCCGTAGAGGGAACCATCCTCACCGTTTGCCGGGCGGCGGGCCAGGCTGTGGCGGAGGCAGCAGCCAAGACGGGGGATCTGCCGCGGATAGTAGTTTACGCCTACCGCCAGGCCCGGCAGGCCCTTGAACGGACGCCTGAGCTCCTGCCGGTTCTGCAAGAGGCAGGGGTGGTGGATGCCGGGGGCAAGGGTTTGGTGGTGATTTTGGAGGGAGTTATCCAGGCCTTAAGGGATCTGGCGGTCAAGAAGGATATCCAGCTCTTCGATCTGGCCGTGTCCCAGCAGAAGCGATTGGCCCCCCAAAAAGGGCTTCCGGCTCCCGAAATAGAATTCATCTACTGTACCGAATTTATCCTGGCGGGTTCCAACATACCTCTGGAAACCTTAAAGGCGGAACTGGCCCCTTACGGTGACTGCCTGCTGGTGGTGGGAGACCAAAGAACGGCCAAAGTTCACATCCATTCCAACCATCCCGGCTTGGTGCTGGAGTGCGGCCTCCGGTACGGGGCCCTGCATTCGGTACAGATAAATAATATGGAAGAGCAGTACGCTGAATGGAGGAGTGGGACGTCGGAGGAGATCCGGCCCACGGGGATAGTAGCCGTAGGCCCGGGCGAGGGGCTAAATGCCATCCTGGAGAGTTTGGGAGCGGGCCGGGTGATCGACGGCGGGCCTACCATGAACCCCAGCGCCCAGGATTTGGCCGCGGCCGTGAACGAGTTGGGGGCGGAGAAGGTTATCATCCTGCCCAATAACAACAATATCCTCCTGGCCGCCGAGCAAGCGGTACGGTTGGCCGATCGACCGGCGCGGGTGGTACCCACGGTAACGGTCCCCCAGGGAGTGGCAGCCCTTATGGCCTTTAACCCCTATGCCGACCTGGAGGAGAACGCGGCCAAGATGGTGGAAGCCATACAAAGAGTCCGCACCGGAGAGATAGCCCGGGCGGCCAGGAATTCCCAGATAAACGGCCTGGCGGTACGCGAGGGGGATTACATGGGGCTGGCCGAGGGCCGGCTAGTTGTCTCGGGACCTGATTTGGCCTCCGTCTTGGAAGGGCTCCTCGAGCATATGGTGAAGGGAGATACGAGCCTGGTGACCCTGTACTTCGGCGGCGGCCTGTCCACTCAGGATGCCGAGGCCCTGCTTGCTCCTTTAAGGGAGCGCTTTCCCGGGGTGGATTTCGAGCTTTATTACGGCGGCCAGCCGCTGTACCAATATATCATTTCAGTTGAGTGAGGGGTTGGTTTTCCCGCATGGCTAAAATTCGCATTGTCACCGACAGCACCTGCGATATTCCGCCGGAACTGCTGGAACGGTACGGCATCGTGGTGGTGCCCCTGAAGGTTATGTTTGGGGAGGAGGTCTACCGGGATGGCGTGGACCTCAGCTCCCGGGAATTCTACGCCAAGCTGCGGAATACTTCCGGCCTGCCCACCACTTCCCAGCCCACGCCGCAGGAATTTATGGAGGCTTACCGGCCCCTGGTCAAGGAGGGGGCCAGCATTGTTTCCCTTCATATTTCCGGCAGCCTGAGCGGCACTCTCCAATCGGCGCGCCTGGCCAAAACCATGCTGAATTATGACGACTTGGAAATCGTCGATACGCGGTTGGTTAGCATGGCCTTGGGCCTGGCGGTGCTGGCGGCTGCCAGGGCGGCAGCAGAAAATCGGTCGAAGGAGGAAGTCCTGGCGGCGGCCGGGTGGGTCACCGAGCACCTTCAGGCCTACTTCCTGGTAGATACCTTGGAGTATCTCCAGCGGGGAGGCCGCATCGGCAAGGCCCAGGCCTTTTTGGGCAGCCTCCTCCACATCAAGCCTGTCCTGATGCTCAAGGAAGGCATTATATATCCTTACGAGAAAGTCCGGGGAAAGGCCAGGGCCATGGACCGGTTGGTGGAGATCGCCGTGGCAAAATTTGGTATCATGGACGACCTGTGGTGCGCCCTGGTCCACGGCGACGACCCCGAAGGGTTGGAGCAGCTCCAGGAGAAAATGCAAAATAAGCTCAGCTGTAGCTGGAGGCTCACCGGCGAAATAGGTCCGGTGGTGGGTACCCACGCCGGCCCGGGATTATTGGGAATTGTAGGGTGTCCCGCCCCGCAGCTTTAAACCGACCTCCCTTGCCCTCTCGCCTCCACGACGTTTTCGACCGGACCCCGTCACTTCGGTTAGCAGATGGGGTCCTTTTCTTTCTTGCTCCGAAGCCTGAAGTTATGTGGCTCCTGTCCCTTCCTTCGTCATGCCTCCTGCTATTTTTTCCGAGGTTCCTAAAGGCTAGCTTGTGGCATCATCTCTCATAGGCCCAGGAGTCATGCAGAATATTGAATTCACTAGTACGATATCCGGGACAACCTCCGGATAGACGCTCCATATAGCGCAATAATACGGGATTGCCCATAACGCAAAATAAGTTTTTTACAAAGCAGGATTTTAAGAGGTAAAATCCAATGTCATGAATAGGGTTACAATATGTGGGACATGTAACGACCGAAGGGGGTAGAGATGAAGGAATGAGGCTCACCAGAAGGGGGTTTTTGAAGGGCCTGGGTCTCGGCACTGCAGGCCTCGCTTTATGGGAAGCAGGGGCGGGCAAGGAAGCCCTGGCGGCCCAGGACTTTTCCTTTAAGAAGGGCCGCGAAGTCCCCACCATCTGTCCCTACTGCGGCGTGGGCTGCGGTATAATCGTTACGGAAAGGGACGGGAAGATTGTAAATGTGGAGGGTGACCCCGACCACCCCATAAATCAAGGTGCCCTCTGCCCCAAGGGAATGTCCGTTTCCGATATCAGTTTCGTGGTGGCCGGAAAGAACAACCGGGTACCTAATCCCCGGCGCCTTACCAAGGTTTTGTACCGGGCGCCGGGCAGCGGTCACTGGGAGGAAAAGGATTGGGATTGGGCGCTGCGGGAGATCGCCCTGCGCATTAAGGCGACCCGCGATGAAACCTTTGAGTTGAAGGACGCAAGCGGAGTAACTGTTAACCGCACCCAGGCCATCGCCCATGTGGGCAGCGCGTCCCTGGACAATGAAGAGAATTACCTGATTCACAAGTTCTTGCGGTCCATCGGCGTTATTAATTTGGACCACCATGCGCGGCTTTGACACTCCTCTACCGTGGCCGGTCTGGCCAACACGTTCGGTAGGGGCGTAATGACCAACCACTGGATCGATTACCGCCACTCCGATGTATTCTTGGTAATCGGCGCCAATCCGGCGGAAAACCACCCCATGGCCATGAAGTGGATTGCCCATGCCAAAGAAAACCGGGGCGCCAAACTCATCGTAGTGGATCCCAGGTACACCAAAACGGCCGCGGCTGCCGATATATACTGCCCCATTCGGCCGGGAACCAACGTTGCTTTTATAAATGGGATAATCAATTACGTGTTGCAAAACGATTTGTATCATCATGAATATGTAGTAAATTATACCAATGCTTCTTACTTGGTGGATCCGGCTTTTAAGCTGGAAGAGGGAATTTTCTCTTCCAACAGCACCTGGCAGTATCAGCGGGAAGGGGATCAGATCAAGAAGGATCCGACCCTTCAGGACCCCAACTGCGTCTTCCAAATTTTGAAACGCCATATGGCGCGCTATGACATAGAAACGGTCTGCCGGATAACCGGTGCTCCTGAGGACGCCTACCGCGAGGTATGCCGCACCTTCGCCTCCACCGGTAAACCCGATAAGGCCGGGAATGTTATTTATGCCATGGGAATTACCCAGTTCACCTGCGGCTCGCAGAATGTGAGGGCGCTGGCCATACTCCAGCTACTGCTGGGCAACATCGGTATAGCCGGCGGGGGAATAAATGCCCAGCGTGGCGAGTGCAATGTCCAGGGTTCCACGGATATGGCCATGCTCTTCCACCTCCTTCCCGGTTACCTTAATGCGCCAAGCGCCGACAAACACCCGACCCTCAAGGATTATCTGGAAAAGGAAACTCCCAAGGCCGGCTACTGGAGCAACAGGCCCAAGTTCCTTATCAGTTTACTCAAGGCGTGGTACGGAGATAAGGCGGTTCCCGAAAACGATTTCGCGTACGATTACCTGCCCAAGCTTGACGGACAGAATCACTCTCATATGGTCCTCTTTGAGCACATGCTCCAGGGCAAAATCAAGGGCTTCTTTGCCTGGGGACAAAACCCCGTGGTGGGCGGTCCCAATGCCGCGCTGGAGCGCAAGGCGCTGGAGCAACTGGACTGGTTGGTGGTGGTGGACCTTTTTGAAACCGAGACGGCGGCCTTCTGGAAGGCTCCGGGAGTAAACCCTGAAGCCATTAAAACCGAAGTATTCCTCCTGCCCGCGGCGGCCTCCTATGAAAAGGAGGGAAGCGTAACCAACAGCGGGCGTTGGATCCAGTGGCGGTACCAAGCCATCCATCCCCCCGGCGATGCTAAAAGCGACCTCTGGATTGTCGACCGGCTCTTCAAGGCTTTGCGTCAGGTCTACGAGGCAGGGGGCGTTTACCCCGACCCCATTCTCCACTTAAATTGGAATTACGATAAGGCCGGCCAGGAAGAGCCGGACGTGGAGAAGGTGGCCCTGGAAATCAACGGATATTCAACTTCCGACGGGAGCCCTCTGACCAACTTTACCCAGCTGGCCCAGGACGGCTCCACGGCGTGTGGATGCTGGATTTATTCGGGTTATTGGTTTGTGGAGTCCGGGGAACCCGATCCGGCCCTGCGAGTTCCGGCGACTAAGAGGCGGGGACAGGTAGATAACGGCGGCATGGGCCTGTATCCCAAATGGAGCTTTGCCTGGCCCCTAAACCGCCGTATCGTCTACAACCGGTGTTCCTGCGACCCCAACGGCCGCCCCTGGGATCCCGCAAGGGTGGTGGTGGCCTGGGACGGCCAAAAGTGGATTAGGAACGACGTTCCCGATTTCGTATGGTCCAGGCCGGATACCAAGGAGGAAGTACCTCCTCAGGAGTCGGCCCATACCCCCTTCATCATGCTTCAGGAAGGCCAGGCGCTGCTCTTTTCCCAGGCCATGAAGGACGGCCCGGTGCCGGAGCATTATGAACCCATAGAGAGCCCGGTGAGCAATTTCGTTTCCCGGCAGCAGTCCAATCCGCTGGCTTTAAAGCTCCAATCCGAGTTGGGTAAGGTGGCCGCGGTCTCCAGCCCTGAATTTCCGTATATTGCTACCACCCATCGCCTGGTGGAGCATTATCAAAGCGGCGCCATTACACGCAACAGCCCTTACCTGTGCGAGATAATGCCCGAAATGTTTGTGGAGATCTCTCCCAGCCTGGCCCAAAAACTAGGCGTGCATAACGGCGACCCGGTGGTGGTGACGACCGCCAGGGGCGAGATTACCGCCAAGGCGTGCGTGACACCCATCATGCAGCCCTTGACCATAGGAGGCAAGGTCTATGAAATTATAGGTCTGCCGTGGCACTGGGGATACAGCGGTTTGGCACCGGGTAGTTCGGCCAACGACCTCACGCCTTGCGTGGGCGACCCCAATTCTTCTATCCCCGAATACAAGGCTTTCTTATGTAACGTACGTAAAGCTTAAGGGTTCTTGGGGGCGGGATGCCGGCATGCCTTATAGGGACCAACTTGGGAGCGGGGGGTGTATGAGGATTTGAGTTATGGAATGTTAATCGATGTAACCCTGTGTATCGGCTGTAAAGGATGCCAGATAGCCTGTAAACAATGGAATGATCTCCCGGCGGAAAAAACTGCCTTTAACGCCGATTGGAGCAATCCTCCAGAGCTGACTGCCCGGACGTGGAAGCGCGTGGGCCACCATTTGGTACAAAAGGGGGGTAAACTGCTTTGGCGGTTTGTCCCCTTGGCCTGCATGCATTGCAACGAACCTGCCTGCGAAGCGGCTTGTTTTGTGCACGCCTTTTATAAAACGCCGGAAGGTCCGGTGCTTTACAAGGAAAATCTCTGCGTGGGCTGTCGCTACTGCATGGTGGCCTGTCCTTTCGGGGTACCCAAGTTCGAATGGGATAAGACCTTTCCCCTGGTACTAAAGTGCCGCATGTGCTTTGAAAGGATAGCCGAGGGGCAACAGCCGTCCTGCGCTACTGCCTGCCCCACAGGAGCAACCCTGTTCGGCCGCCGCGATGAACTTTTGGCCGAAGCGCGTAACCGGATTAACGCCAACCCCGACAAATATGTACCCCACATATACGGGGAAAAGGAAGCCGGCGGCACTTCGGTGTTGTATCTTTCCGATGTGCCCTTCCATGAATTAGGCTTTAAAACGGTGGAAAGGGGGGAGATACCGGCCGAACCCATACCTTCTTTCTCCGACCGCATAGTTCGCTGGACTCTTCCCGTCGCCGCAACCTGGACGGCCGTCCTGGGAGGACTTTACTGGTACACTAAACGCCGGGCGGAGGTAGAAGAAAGTATGAAGCGGCATAATAGCCCGCAGAATAAGGGGGAGGGTAGCCAAAATGACTAAGGGATGGAGCTTTAGGATAACCCCCTACCGGGTGGCCATGATGGCCTTGGCGGCCGGGGCTATGGCTGTGATTCTCCTACGCCTGGTTAAGGGGTTGGGGGCAACCACCAATCTTAGTGATCAGTGGCCGTGGGGTTTATGGATAACTATAGATGTCCTTGTGGGGGTGGCCCTGGCCGGCGGCGGCTTCACAACCGCCTTTTTGGTGCACATTCTGCACCGTAATGAATATAAACCTATAGTTCGGGCGGCTTTGCTGACTTCCCTGATCGGTTACTTGTTGGTACTGGCCGGCCTATTCCTGGACGTCGGCCGGTGGTACAACGCCTGGCGGCCCTTTTTCTTCTGGGGATATCACTCCGTGTTGTTTGAGGTTTTCTGGTGCGTCTCCCTTTATACCTTGGTTCAACTATTAGAATTCGGCGAAGTGGCCTTGGAGCGTATTCGCATTGCGTCCTTAAAAGAGCGGCTGGAAAAACTGCTGCCCTTCTTGTATATTCTGGGTATAGTATTGCCCACCCTGCACCAATCTTCTCTGGGGGCCCTGTGGGTAGTGACGGTCGATAGACTGCACCCCCTCTGGTGGTCCATGGCCTTGCCTATTTTCTTCCTTCTTTCCGCAGCCTTCGTCGGCCCGGCCATGGTGACCATAGAGTCCTACTTGAGTGCCAGGGCCTACAACCGGGAGCCGGAATTTGAAGTGTTGGAAGGTTTAAGCCGGATAGGCCGGTGGTTGCTGTTAGGATATCTCCTCCTTGATATGGAAGGGCCTTGTCAAGCCCCTCTGAAAATTTTTTGCGAAACCTGTTTTAGGACAGAAATATCCCTCCACTGCTCAAGGCAGC
>LDZR01001278.1_pt1 | contig 12885 bp, 14 predicted proteins | sample 615371 | NCBI WGS metagenome assembly LDZR01 (sample SAMN03408294, study PRJNA278302) | terrestrial metagenome | isolation source: oil reservoir sample K2 | place: USA: Alaska, North Slope, Kuparuk formation | collected 2013
CAAACCCCATTTTAAAAAGGTTACCTAAAACCGAAATCAAGACCACGATACAGATAAGCTCAAGCAAAAAATCCCTAAGATAATCCAACTTCAAAGCCACAGAAAGACAAAAGAGAAATAACACTATCGACATTACGATATCTGCATCTCCCATAGTGTTTCCCAATTTAGAAACGTAAGACCAAAAACCCTTAGCAGGTGCAACGGAAACAAATAGATCCAAAGGAATAAGCGAAAAAGACAGTAAAAGCAACATCCATAAACGGCTATCCGTTAAAGAGTGGAAGAAAAGGCTTATTTTGTTTTCTCTCCAGCCATTATACAAAGCACAAGCCAAAAGGATAAAAAACAAAAGCTTATACATAATTAAATAAGGGGAGCCTTGGGCTCCCCAAATGCCTTATAAAAGCCATCTTACTTGCCCATAACCTTCGTCTTAAGCTCTTTGCCCACTCTGAAAACAGGAACTTTGCGAGGCGGAATCTTAATTTCCTCGCCAGTTCTTGGATTTCTACCTACCCTTTCAGCTCTTTCCTTAACCTCGAAAATTCCAAAACCTGCGATTTGAACCTTTTCTCCTTTAGACAAGGCATCCATTATCGTTTCAAAAAGGGTATTAACAAGCAAAGCCGTATCCTTCTTGGTCATCCCTGTCTTTTCCGCTACTTCCCTTACCAGTTCTGCTTTCGTCAAAACCCTCACCTCCCAAGTTTTTTACATATTATAAGCAAAGACTCTTAGAATATCAATAGGTTTCTCGAGAACCTTTAAAAAAATTGATAAAAAACAACCTACTCATATCGAAGATAACGAAGCGATATGATAAAATTGTTAAGGAAACAAGACGGAACTAAGTTTATTTAAAAGGGAGGTGTAATCATGGCAGAACAATATCACGAGCCCGTAGATGAGCTCACGTCAAAGGATAGGGACTTTACAAGAGCACTTGTAAGTTTGAAAGAGGAAATCGAAGCAATAATGTGGTATCAACAGAGAGCTTCCGCCACAAAAGACCAAGCCATAAGGGAGGTTCTTGAGCACAACAGAGATGAGGAAATGGAACACGCAGCCATGCTTCTTGAATGGCTTAGAAGGAATATGCCCGGTTGGGATAAAGCATTGAGAACCTACCTCTTTACCAGTGAACCGCTAACCCAGATAGAGGAAGAAGCTATGGGCGGAGAAGAATCCTCAAGCGGGGGAGATCTTGGCTTGAGAAAGATAAAAAGGGGGTGAAAGTTAATGGATTTCCTAAGAAGGAACATATCTCCTCTTACCGCTAAACAGTGGGAAGAAATAGATAAAAGAGCCAAGGAAGTATTCTCAACGCAATTACATGGAAGAGCAGTGGTAGATGTTGTTGGACCTTTCGGTTGGGAATATGCTGCCCATCCCACAGGAGAGATAGAGCTACTTTCAAAGGAAGATGACGCTGTAAAATTCGGATTGAGAAAGGCTTTGCCTTTGGTAGAGCTAAAAAGCTACTTTTATCTTGACCTTAATGAGCTCGACAAGCTGGAGAGAGGACAGCCTGCTATAGACCTTTCGGCATTAGAGGAAGCAGTAAGAAACGTGGCAGTTTTTGAAGATGGAGCGATATTCGAAGGCTGTGAGCAATCTGGAATAAAAGGCTTCTTAGCTTACAAAGAAGAAAGAAGCATCCCTTCCTCCACCACAGAGGAAGAATTCTTGGAAAGTCTCTACAAAGCGATGGCCAACTTTAGCCTCAACGGCATTAGCGGTCCCTATACCCTTGTTATAAACATAGACAAGTGGGTAGAAATTGTAAAGGCAAGTAAGCACTATCCTATACATAAGAAGGTAGAAGATATATTGAAAGGCGGTAAAGTCCTACTTACACCACGCATAAGCGACGGCCTTTTGGTTTCCGAAAGGGGCGGAGATTTCGAACTTATATTAGGTCAAGACCTATCTATAGGCTACGAAGCTACCGAAGGCTCAAAGGTAAAGCTGTTCATCACTGAAACCTTCACCTTCCGAATAATTACCCCTGAAGCTCTTATCCACCTGAAGTTTTAACTTTTCAAAAAAGGGGTAAGCTTCCAAAAGCTTACCCCTTAAACTTATAAGGTGAAAAAAACATGGGACTCAACGAACTTAAAGAAGAGTTATATAAAATAGCAAGGGTTAAAAGCGCCATATCCTTACTGCAATGGGATTTATCAACCTATATGCCCCCAAGAGGAATATCCTGGAGAGCTGAGGTATTGGGAGAGCTAACTGAATACGCCTTCTCGCTATTTACAAGCGAAAAAATGGGAGAGCTCATCGAGAAGGCTCAGGAAATAGCTGAAACCGAGGAAGACCTGGCGCTGATACGGTTGACGAAAAAGGAGTATGAGAAATACAAAAAAATTCCCAAAAAGCTGTTTATAGAATTCCAAAAAGAAAGAGCGAGAACGGAGAAGCTCTGGGAGGAAGCAAGAAAGCAAGACGATTTCCTTATCATCCAAGAAGGTTTAAGCAATATAGTTAAGATGCTAATAGAAATAGCCGATTGTATAGGTTATGAGAAAAACCGCTACGATGCTTTACTCGACGAATATGAACCAGGGTTTAAAACAGAAAAGCTAAAGGAACTCTGCTCCCCTATGAGGGTGGAACTATCTTCCCTTTTAGAGAAGATAGAACCCTCTCACTCCAGAATCAAAGCTCTGCCAGAGATATGTAAAGGACCTTTCCCCATAAATAAACAAAAAGAGTTATGCCATAAAGTGCTAACGCTCTTAGGTTTTGACTTCTCCTCGGGGAGGCTCGATGAATCAGCACATCCCTTCACGGAAGCTATAGGTATTAACGATGTCAGAATAACCACACGCTACAGCGAAAGGGACTTCTCTCAAGCACTATTTGCAGTTTTACACGAATGCGGGCACGCCCTTTACGATCTAAACATCCCAAAAGAGTTTTTCGGTCTTCCTATAGGAGAGGGAGCATCCTCCGGCTTTCACGAAAGTCAGGCAAGATTTTGGGAAAACTTCATAGGCAGAAGTTTAGGATTTCTCGCGTTTCTAAAGCCCACGCTTGATGAGTTATTCCCATCATTGAAAGAAGTGAAGCCCGAAGAGTTGTGGCAAAGCCTAAATAAGGTTCAAAGGTCCCTAATAAGGGTCAACTCTGATGAGGTGACCTATAACCTTCACATAATACTTAGATTTGAACTTGAGGAAGCGCTAATAAACGAAAACCTCCGTGTTTCTGACCTTCCTTGCGCATGGAACGAAAAGGTGGAAGACTACCTTGGGCTGAAACCGAAAAACGTGAAAGAAGGGGTTTTACAGGATATACATTGGGCAGCAGGGCTATTCGGTTATTTCCCCTCTTATATGTTAGGAAACATATATGCCGGCCAGATATTCTGGAAAGTTAAGGAAAGTATCCCAGATATGAAAGAAGCAATTTTAAAAGGCAAATTTAACATAATCTCCGACTGGCTTAAAGAGAATATTTACTCCTTTGGAAAAATTTATGAACCTTTAGAGCTCATAAGAAAGGTCTCGGGAGAAGAGCTCTCCTATAAGTATCTTTTGGATTATTTAAGGGAAAAATTCTTTTCAATGGGGTGAAGGAAAATGAAAGGTATTGGAATCCTCCTTTTGATCACCTTAATAGTCATAAGGGGATTAGAAGGAATGGCGTCAGCAGGGGAAATACCAGAAATGCTACCCGAGGAGGCATGGAAACACTTGGGAGAACCAGGTTACATTTTTCTGGACGTTAGAGAACCTCACGAATTTAAGGAAGAACGTATTAAGGGAGCGATAAACCTGCCAAAAGGCCTGGTAGCCTCGAAGATAAGTGAGCTTTTTCCAGATAAGGGGAAACAGGTCTTCATAGTTTATTGCCGATCTGGAAGGAGATCCTTAACCGCCACAAAGACCTTAATAGAGCTCGGTTATAAAGCCTTCAACATGAGAGGTGGAATAATAGCCTGGAAGAAAGCAAATCTTCCAACCGAAAGATAACTTCTTATCCGTCTCCTACCTCGCTTATAGGCTCTTCCGTCCCGTTAAGGGGAAAAAGAGCGATAGGGGAAACTTAAAATTAGCCATTCTTTTGGCAATCCCCATATCAATCCTCGCAGGACTCTTAGGTGTGGGGCCCGGTTTCCTGCTTATGCCATCGCTCATACTTTTAAACTATGAACCAAAGAAAGCTGCCGGCATAAACGCTTTTGCCGTTACACCTCCCTCCTTTTCTTCCTTAATTCCCCACTTAGGACACGCAAACTTAGATTTAACCCTGACAATCACGCTGACAGTAATCGGCTCTTTAGGAGCCTTCTTGGGAGCGAGGTTAACCAGTCTGCATATACCCAGCTCAACTCTTAAAAAGCTCTTCGGCCTTCTTATAGTAATAATGACGGCTTACAAGCTATATAGCATGTTATTTTAAGGGAGCAAGTTCAAACCTGCTCCCTTAAAATACAAACTTATTAATTAAATCCATAAGCTTGACAGAAGCCTCCTTTAGAGAAAGCCCTATTTCCCCTACACTTTTAACAAGCCCAGCTTGCCTATCTAAAAGCTCTTTTACCTTTCCCACATCTTTAGTTATGTCAGCTACAGCCTGTGATACCGTACTCATAGGCTCGCTCAACGACTTCAAAGAAGAGCTCTGTCCTTTCGCAATTTCAGCAAGCTCCTCTCCAAGACTAACAACCTCTTCCACATTACTAAGAATCTTAGACAATTTTTGAGTGGCGAAGGCCGATTGATCAAAAGCTCTCTTTACAACCCCCTCCAGTACATCAATAGCTACACCTACTCTTTGGGTTTCGCGCTCTATACTTAGCAAAACGGGAGCCACGCTCGATGTTAAAGACTTGCTCCTTTCGGCAAGCTTCTTTATCTCCTCAGCTACTACAGCAAAACCTTTTCCCTTATCTTCTGCCCGCGCTGCCTCAATAGCCGCATTCAAAGCCAAAAGGCTTGTCTGCTCAGCGATGGAGTTTATCATTTCTATAACCTTTCCAACATCTTTAACCCTATCAAGTAGTTCCTTCCCCGCCCCCTTTGTGGCACCCGTTTCATCCCATATTTCACCAACCACATCATCAACTATATACAAAGCCTCTTTACCCTCCTTAGCCGCCATCTTTATATCTCCCGTCTTCGAAGTTAGCTTTACCGAAAGATTATAAACATTCTCAGCATCTAAAACCAGTTCCTCAAGCATCGAGTTTACCTTTAAAAGGAAGTCCCTAACTTTCTGACCAAAATCATCCATGCTTTCCATTTTTCCAAAAACTATCCTGCTTTTGTCTTCCAAAACTTCAGACATGCTCAAAAGTTCGCTAGAGCGTGCATCAAGAAAGCTGGAAACCTTGGCTATAGAGGCTATAGAACCTTTCAATGAATTAGCCATGTTCCTAAGAGAATTTGATATCTGAAAAATCTCTCCACTACCATCGGCTTTAAACTCCGTAGTCAGGTCTCCCATACCGAACTTCTCTATAGACTTAGCAAGCGCGCTTATGGGAGAAGTTAGGGAGGAAGTCACAACAAACAAGCTAATCCCTACAAAGAAAAGGATCAAAAGGAAAATTCCATTAAGGGTTATCATCAGTTTAGTAATTGGAACGAATAGTTGATCCTTATAAATAGAAAGACCGAAAGACCAACCCTTTGCTACCTTTATAGGATGGAAAAAGAGATATACTTCCTCCTTAGATGACCAATACTTGCCAAAACCTTTCTCTCCTTTTATCATCTTAACACCTAAACTTTCCAATCCCCTAAAATTAAACCCCTCCGGATTTAAGATGTTCAATCTGAGTGACATGTCCTCTTGAGTATGAGCTATCACAAGACCTGTAGAATCAACTATCCATGCAAAACCCTTGCCCCCCATGCTTATACCTCTCACGTAATCGTTAAGTCTTTCGATTAACACGTTAGCTCCGAAAACCCCTATGAGCTTTCCGCTTTCATCTTTAACAGGAACAGCAATAACACAAACAGGATTCCCCGTTAAGGCAGAAACTACCACATCACTTATAACCGCCTGTTCTCCATTTAAAACTATCCTCTTAAAATAATCGTGGTTAGATAAATCCCTCGATATGCCCATGCTCGTAAACGCCATTCCATCCGGATAGGCTATGAAGAAGGCTTCGTAAAAATCCCTTTTAAACATAAAGCTCCGCAAACTCCTCTCCTTTAAAGCGCTAACAACTTCTTCGCTTTCAGATAGAGCTTTTACCTCCTTAAGCAACCCCTCGAACCACTCGCTGACCTTTTCAGCAGACTTAGCTGTTATTTCGGAAGCAACGTTCTCAACAAATGAAACCATATTCTCTTCCATTCGATATTTGAGGAAAAAGGCTCCAACCCCTATTATCACCAAAGTCGGGAGTAAAACATAGGCCAAAAATTTATATCTAATAGAGCTCAACATGTTTTCCTCTCCCCTCTCCACCTATACCGCAAATAAATTCCTATCGCGCTTATCGAAAGCACTAAAAGGAGCAGAACCAGAGCTGAGCCAAAAGCTATAGGAACCTGTTTTTCCGGCTTCGTTCCCTCCGTCATGAGACCGTATATAAGATAGGGAAGGGCCATTACTTCATCGAATATGGAAGTAGGAAGCCTCCGAGTATAAAAGGTAACAGCAGTAAACATTATAGGAGCTGTCTCGCCAGCGGCTCTTCCAAGAGTTAAGATGACGCCAGTTAAAATGTTTGGCATCGCCACAGGAAGCAGGACAAAGCCTATCGTTCTCCACTTACTCGCACCAAGGGCATAAGCTGCCTCCCTTAAATCAAACGAAACGGCCTTTATGGATTCCTCGGTAACCTTAACTATCACAGGAAGAATAAGCAAAGATAATGTTAAAACACCAGAAATGATAGAAATCCCAAAACCAAAAGCGTTAACGAAAAGTGAAAGTCCAAAAAGCCCGAAAACAACGGAGGGAACGCCTGCCAAAGCGTTAACACAGCTTATTACCAAATCGGTAAGCCAGTTCCTCTTAGCAAATTCGCTAAGATAGATTCCAGAAAAGAGACCTAAAGGGAAGGCAATGAGGATAGAACCGAAAGAGAGATAAAAGCTTCCCAATATGGCTGGAAATATCCCCCCTTCCGTCATGCCTCGCCTTGGATTATCAAACAAAAAGGATAAGGAAAGAACCTTTCCTCCCTTCACGCATAAAACCAAGAGGAGTGAAAAGAGAAAGAGAATAACGAGCAAAATTAAAAGCCGTAAAATAATCAAAACAAACTTCTCCTCCCAAATTAACCGCTTCATAGATAGGTCCTCCTCTTGCCAAATCTTTCGACAATGAAGTTTAATAATACGGTGATGAAAAACAAAATCATGCCTATCGCGAAGAGAGCATGATAGTGAAGACTCCCAAAAGGAGCCTCTCCCATCTCAGCCGCTATGGTGGCAGTCATCGTTCTAACAGGATCAAATATGGAAGAAGGTATCTGTGCAGCTCCTCCAGCTACCATCAGGACGGTCATCGTTTCCCCTATTGCCCTACCCATGCCAAGGAGTATACTTGAAAATACCCCTGACCACGCAGTGGGAATAACCACACACATAACCGTTCGCCATTTTGTTGCCCCCAAGGCATAAGAAGCTTCCAAGAGTTCACGAGGAACCATCGAAATTGCATCTTCAGCAACGCTTCCTACTAAAGGGACTATCATTATTCCGAGCACGATCGAAGCCGTAAAAGCGTTAAGCCCAACAGGTAGGGAAAATAGCTCCTTCACAGAGGGAGCAAGCACTACCATGCCGAAGAAGCCATAAACAACCGAAGGAATGGAAGCCAAAACCTCAAGAATGGGTTTAAGCGCATTTCTCAGCCTATGTGAGGAGAAGAAAGCCAAATATATGGCTGAAGCCAATCCAAGGGGAACACCTACCAAAAGGGCCCCTATGGTAACAACCGCGGTTCCAATAACCAAGGGAAGCACACCGAACTCTGGAGGGCTATACGTGGGGCGCCAGCTTTTTCCAAGCAAAAACTTTAGAGGAGACACCTCTTTAAAGAGAGGTATCCCCTCTTTAACAAGCATCATCACTATCCCGAAAGTAGCAACTATCAATAAAAAGGCAGAGGCGTATATAAAGGCCTTTGCCACCCTTTCACCCATAAGCCATCTACCTTACAGGGATGAATCCCTGTTCTTCAACTATTTTCTGCCCTTCAGGAGATAAAACAAAATCTATAAACTCTTTGACTAAACCCTTAGGCTCCCCATTTGTATACATAAAAAGAGGCCTTGCAAGCTTATAGCTACCATCAACGACGGTTTCCTTAGAAGGTGCTATCCCGTCGATTTTCAGAGCCTTAACTTTTTGTGAAAGGTAACCCAAACCTATGTAACCAATAGCTCCCTCGGTTTGGACAACCGTGGTAGCTACAGCCTGATTAGAAGCCAAAAGCAAAGCATCTCCTCTAAGCTTTTCACCTTTCAAGACAAGCTCGTGAAACGTTTCATAAGTTCCAGAGGCACTATCCCTTGAAACGACGACTATTTTCATATCCCTACCTCCTACCTCTTTCCAATTATTGATCTTCCCCGTATAAATAGCCTTTAACTGCTCCAAAGTAAGCCCATTTATGGGATTAGAAGGATGAACCACAACAGCAATTCCATCTTTAGCTATAACGTGAGCAACAGGGTTAACTCCCTTTTCTTTAGCCTTTCTTATTTCCCCCACCTTCATAGGCCTTGAAGCATTAGCTATGTCACAGGTTCCATCGATAAGCGCAGCTATACCAACGCCAGAACCTCCTCCCTTAACAGAAACGTTAACGTTGGGATTAAGGTCCATGAATTCCTCAGCACAGGCTTGGGCTATAGGAAGAACAGTTGTGGACCCTACCATACTAATATCCTTTGCCTGTGCCAACACGGCAGAGGCAATACTTAAGATTAGCAAGGGCACTAAAATCATCTTGGAAAATCTCATAAAAGGATCCCCCCTTTATGAATTTTTTACTGACATGTTTCATTCTAAGGGGGGATCGTTAAAGGGAAATAAAAGGTTGATAAAGAAATCTTTAAAGAAGGAGAAAAACAAAAAGGGGCAACCCTGGCTAACCAGGGTTGCCCCCTTTTGGGCTTACCGTTAGGCTTTACTGCTGACGAGGTATGCCGGACTCTTTGTAAATGAGATCCATAAGGGCCTTGCCACAAAGCTCCTCCATCTTGGGCCATACTACCTTTCTTACATGCTGAGCTATCTTATTAAGCTGTTCCTCTGTAAACGTAACGATCGTCCAGCCATACTCCTTTTGAAGCTTCTGACGATATTCCTCGTCAACCTGTTTTGCCCTTTCCCATTGGATCTTAGCCTCTTCTCTTGCCGCCTCCATCAGAACCTTCTGATCTTCAGGGGAGAGCTTATCCCATATACCCTTGTTTATAACAAACCACCAGGTTTCACAATAGTCATTATATTGAATCCACACCTTCTGAACATCGCGGAACTGCCAACCCTGATACGGTGGCCCACCCATCTGCCCATCAGCTACACCCATCTGAAGAGCGGTATAAACCTCGGCGTAAGGAATAGGAGTTGCAATGTAACCTAACGCCTCATAGGTCCATTCACAAGGCTTGATCGGCATAACGCGAACCTTCATTCCCTTTTTAACGGTGGGATCCTCAGGGCTTGGCGGCATCTCTCTCAAGGAAACACCGCTCATACCAATAGGAACAACATCCAAAGCCTTTATATTGTGCTTTTCCCAAAGTTTTTGTATAACCTTGTAGGCCCATCCAGTCGGACTGTAAACCTTAACGGCATCTTCAAAGGTCGTAAATATGTAAGGGAAGTAGTAAGCCAAGTTAAGCTCAGGATCAAAATTGGCGTTAGCCTGCTGTAAGGCCACCTCAATGGTTCCACGCATTACCATCTCAAAGATCTGGGTCCAGTCCCCCAACACTCCACCTGAATAAACATCGATCTTAATCCTTCCATTGGTTCTTTCGAAGACCTTTCTCGCAAATTCTTTGGCACGAATGTCATAGTCACTATCTACAGGGTGAATCTGTGACATACGCCAATGATATTGCGGCTGCTGCTGTTGAGCTAAAACGGGTAGAGCTATCAAAGCCATACATAAGACCGCTAAAAGAAATAGAACCCCTCCCTTTAGAACCTTCTTACCCACTTTAAACCACCTCCCACTATGGTATTCGTATCTATGATAGATTTTAACACATCTAAATAAAATGAGGCAAGCAAAAATACGCCAGATTTAGGTAAAACACTTGTAAAAGTGATATCTCAGATTTAGAACCGAACGCAAATCTATATCTTTATATAGCACAATTTCATTCTTTTTATGAAACTCAAGGCTTGAAAAAATCCAATCTCTGAGCTATCATGAATTGCAACCTAAAGATGTCATTAAAACAGTGTAAAAATCACAAACTTGCTATCTTAAGGAGGGGGGATAATGAAGCTCAGCACTATGGGGGACCTTAAGCCTTTTGGCCCCATTTACGAAAACGCTCAAAAGCAATTTCTAAAAGCAACCGATATCATGGACCTTGACCCAAATCTTGGAAACTTTTTGCTTTAGCCACAAAGAGTATTAGAAGTGCACTTTCCAGTAGTAATGGACGACGGAAGGGTAGAGATATTTAAGGGGTATGGGGTTCAACACAACACCGCAAGAGGACCGGCGAAAGGAGGAATTAGATATCATCCAGATACACACCTTGACGAGGTTGCAGCCTTAGCCTTCTGGATGACATGGAAATGTGCAGTTATGAACCTACCCTATGGTGGGGGCAAGGGAGGAGTAAGGGTTGATCCTTCAAAACTTTCGGAGCGGGAACTTGAAAGATTAAGCAGACGATATTTCTCGGAGATTCAGATCATAATCGGTCCACATAAAGATATTCCAGCCCCCGATGTAAATACGAATCCAAAAATAATGGCATGGTATATGGATACGTACAGCATGAACGTGGGCTACACAAGCTTAGGAGTCGTCACGGGGAAACCTCTCGACCTCGGAGGGTCGGAAGGTAGACCAGAGGCAACTGGGCGCGGGATATCCATAATAGCAAACGAGGCCTGCAAAAAGTTAGGTAAGGAGATCTCAAAAGCGAGAGTAGCAGTTCAAGGATTTGGCAACGTGGGTTCCCATTCAGCAAAGATACTAAGCGAAGAATATAAAGCAAAGGTGGTAGCAGTAAGCGATATAAGCGGTGGGATTTACGATGAGAAAGGAATTGACATAAACGATCTGATAGCATACAGAGACAGTAATAAAGGACTAATAAAAGGACATCCAAAGGGAGAACCCATATCAAACAAAGAGCTATTAGAACTTGATGTGGACAATACTCATACCTGCAGCTTTGGAAAATGCAATTACTGAGAAAAACGCCAATGACATAAAAGCCAAAATAATAATAGAGGGAGCAAACGGCCCTATAACACAGGAGGCAGAAGAAATACTTTTAAGAAATGGAATTTTTATCGTTCCCGATATCCTCGCAAACGCTGGAGGAGTTGTAGTATCCTATTTTGAGTAGGTGCAAGATCTACAGACATTTTTCTGGGATATTGAGGATATAAGAAAGAGACTAACCAAAATGATGCTAAGTGCCTTCGTGGAAGTTGGTAAAGCAAAAGAAAAATACGATACCGACATGAGAACAGCCGCATACATAGTTGCGATTGAAAGAGTGGCAAATGCCCTTAAACAAAGGGGCTACTACCCAATGTAAAGAACCTTAAAAAGCCCCTGGGTTTAGTGTCCCAGGGGCTTTCTCTATTTAATCCCCAAAACTACTCTTGGAAGCCACATTGAAAGCTCAGGCACATAGGTAGTCAAAGCTATTATGGGAAGATTTCCAAATATCATGAATATTAGAGCTGGCTTCACATATTGATCGAAGGAAACCTTACCAACCCTTCCCCCAAGATAAAGGATGGGAGCGGTAGGGGGAGTAACATTACCCAAGCCGAGATTGGTTCCCAGGATAGCCGCAAAGTGCACGGGATGAACCCCTATACGAACAGCTAAGGGAAGAAGAAGAGGAGCAACGAGCAAGGTTCCACTCAGGTCATCCATTAACATACCGATTATTATCAGGAAAACGTTAATCATAAATAGAATTACATACTTATTGTCAGATATGGAGATAAGAAAATCAGCAATCCTCATAGGAACCCTTTCCATGGTGTATATCCTGCCAAGGATTGTAACAAAGAAAAGCATCAAAACCACAACACTGCTTGTGGTAGCAGCCGTATAAAGAGACCTAAAGAAGGTTTTAAAGGTGAGCTCTTTATGAACGAAAAATCCCACTATTATCGCATAAGTAACGGCAACCGCAGCAGCCTCCGTAGGCGTCGTAACACCACCATAAATGCCACCCAAGATTATGACAGGCATAAGAAGACTCCATATACTTCGTCTTGTGGCACGACCTATTATTCTTATTTTTTCGAAACCTGGAGCAGGAGGCTCAACCTTCACAGAAGGGAAGTATCTCTTAACCATTATGTAGTTAATTATTGAATATAAAGTTGCAGTTAGCACACCTGGAACAACCGTGGAGAGGAAGCACGCGGTGATAGAAGTTTGTGTAACCCAACCGTAAAGTATCATGGGAACGCTCGGAGGTATTAGCTGGCCCAAAATCGCAGCACAACTGACCATAGCAGTGGTATAGTACCTGGGATAACCTCTTTCTTCAAGTTTGGGAATCATAATAGTTCCTATAGCAGCAACGGCAGAGGAAGCTGTTCCAGAAATTGCTCCAAATATGGCACACGCCCAAATGGTGGCAGCGCCCAAGCCTCCTCTCATTCTACCCAAGAGAGCTTCAGCAAAAATAACAAGCCTTTCAGCTATTCCGCTTGATCCCATAAGCAT
>LDZR01002601.1_pt1 | contig 12868 bp, 9 predicted proteins | sample 615371 | NCBI WGS metagenome assembly LDZR01 (sample SAMN03408294, study PRJNA278302) | terrestrial metagenome | isolation source: oil reservoir sample K2 | place: USA: Alaska, North Slope, Kuparuk formation | collected 2013
AAACGCCTCTGGCCTGAAGGCGTGCGGACGCACCGGATCTTGCCTTCCTTTTCCCAGCGGCGCAGGGTTATGGGGTGGACGCCCAGTATTTCTGCTGCTTTGCGTAATGGGTAGTGTTCCTCTAATTCATGTTTCATGATTTAAGTATGGCATTGATTAGGAAAGGAGGCAACTGTTGGTTGGACCTGATTTAAGGCAGGATGAAATGGAAATCTACACCCCTGCTCCACAGACCTGCTCAAGGCCGGGTGCATAGGCAAAAAATCCCCTGCCTTTATATACCGTTAACCGGGCCGGCCGGTTCCACCCTTCTTTAACGCCCTATGTCGCAGGTCAATATCCCTTCCGTACTCTCGTCGGCGGAGGCTACCACCACCCCGTGGGGATCGGCGATTAAGCTGTTCCCCAGGCTTACCATGCCGATGTGGGACCCCACAGCGTTGGCCAGGAAAACATAGCAGTTGTTTTCCACGGCCCGGGCGATGGGCAAGGCCCGATTTTTGTCTATCTTCCACCGGGCCTCGGCCGGCGGATAATAGTGGGCAGATAGGATGAGAAGGGCCTCGGCCCCCCCTTGCTTGAGGGACCTGGCCAGCTCGGGGTAATTCTGGTCGCGACAGATCATAATCCCCACGGTAAAACCTTTATAAGTAAAGATCAGGGGGCTGTCCCCGGGGGAAAAATACTTCTCTTCCAGGGCCGTCAAATGAATTTTGTAGTAGGTATGTACCGAACCGTCAGGGAGGAAAACCGAAGCGGCATTGAACAGCTTCTCACCCGCCAAGGCCGCCCGTCCCACTACTAGCCCCATGCCCAACCTGGCCGAATACCCCGCTATCTTCGCCAGGGCCCCGTCCAGTTCGGCCCTAAAGCCGGGAGCGCCGATGGTCGCGGGGTTATAACCTGTCAAGCTCATTTCCGGGAAAACCAGCAGCTCCACCCCCCGGCGGGCGGCCTCCCGGGCCATCTGGAGAATCTTCCTTTGGTTGGCCTGGAGGGTATCGGCAATGAACATTTGGGCCACACCAAGGCGCAAAGCGGTCTCACCTCGCAGATCTCCCATTGAACATACCAGCGTCTCCCCTGCCGCTCCCAGGGCCGACGGCGCCCCGGTCTGCCCTGTTGCCGGGCCCGGTTCTGGCTCCCGGCAAGGCCCGGGCGTCCCTTGAAGCCGAAACAGGCCGCCTCCTACCGGGCCGCCGGCCAAAGCCGGGCGCTCGCGCGCGGCCAAGGAAGCTTTTTTCAAACGTTCCTCTTCAAATGCTCCACCGTCCGCCGCAGGCCCTCCTCCAGCTCCACCTCCTGCCTCCATCCCAGTTCCCGGGCCGCCTTATCGGCGTCCAGATAAATCCTCTTTAATTCCCCCGCCCTTGCGGGAGCGTGCTGAGCGTCTCCCTCGTAGCCGGTGACCCTTTTAAGCAGCCGGAAAAGCTCTTTTACCGAAGTGCCGCGGCCGGTGCCTATGTTGTAGGCCAGAGCGTCTAGATTATCCGGGGAGGGTACGCCCAATCCCGTTTTTATTTTCTCCAGGGCCAGCAGATTGGCCCGCACCACATCTCCCACAAAGACGTAGTCCCTCAACTGTTCTCCATCTCCGTAGATGGTGGGTACCTCGCCCCTGAGCATTTTTTGCCCAAAAATGGCCACTACTCCTGCTTCCCCGTGGGGATCTTGCCGGGGACCGTAGACATTGCCGTACCGGAGGGCTATGTAATGGAGGCCGTGTACCCGGGCATAGTAGTAGAGGTAATATTCCGAAGCCAGCTTGCTTACCCCATAGGGCGAGAGCGGCTTCTTGGGCTGTTGCTCGTCTACCGGGAGCTCCTCCGGCTCTCCGTAGACCACCCCGCCCGAAGAAGCAAAAATAACTCCCTTTACTTTACGGCGGAGGCTGGTCTGCAAAAGGTTCAGCAGGCCCTGGATGTTGACCCGCGCATCTTCCTCCGGGTCCGCTACCGAGCGCCGCACATCTATCTGGGCCGCATGGTGGTTAACCACCTCTATTTCCTCTTGCCCAAAGACCTCCTCCAGCTCCGGGGAACAAATATCAAGCTGGTAAAACCTGGCGGCCGGGTTAAGGTTTTCTTCCCGCCCGCTGCTTAGATCGTCCACCACGACCACCTTATGCCCTTCCTTTATCAGGGCGTCCACCACGTGAGAACCGATGAATCCGGCCCCGCCGGTTACTAGAATGTGCAATAGGGTGTGCCTCCTTTCCCCTATTACTTTAACACTTGACCGGGAACCCCTCAATATCATCCCCTTACTAAGTCATCCCCGCCTTTGAGCTCACGCCTGCTTGGGTTTAAAGCTCCCTTACGGTCTTCCTCACGGGCCAGACCATCACTCGGCCTCAAAGCTTCAGATGGGACTCCCCCGTCAGCCGGCATCCTTGCCGATAAGGCCGCCCGGACGGCCGTCCTGCAGTGAGCAATCAGCTGTTCTACCAGTAAATCGGGGTCCTTAAGGTTCTTCCCGTCCAGGTTAAAGTTGGCCGGGTCTGCCGCCAGGTCTCTTAGGAGCTTGAGCTCGCGCGGTTCCAAGTGGTACCTCATGAGAAGCACCCTGTCGTCGCCGAGATAGGAGAGCCACTTCCTGAGGAGTGCATAATCCTCTTTCCCTATTTCTGGTTTTTCTCTTCCGCCCCCGCCCTTGAGGACATCCTCTCCCCGGCCCCCAAGGGCCAAGGGTGCGCCCGCACTGTCATGGGGACCGGCGTCCCGGGCATCTTCTATCTCTTCCAGCCGGGAGACGATTTCCACCAGAGCCTTTCTATTGGTGGCCAGGACGAACAGGGTTTCCAGCGGCAAAACTTTACTCTTCAGGCCCTCAAACAATTTCCTCTCCACCTCCCCGCCGCGGTAGAGAAACAGAAGCCTCCTGCGCTTACCTTTAACCGGCTCGATACGCACACCCCGGCCCAGGGACTGCAGGATAAACTTCCGGGCATCCTGGCCGCCGATGTTTATATAGCAAATAATATTGGGGCGGTTCGAGTCCCAGCCCTCGTAGAAGCTGCGGGAGCCCATGAGGAGGTTGATGGGGCAGTCGGCCTGGTTAAGGTCTTGGAAATAACTCTCCTCGGCCAAATCCTCCTGTACCTCGTAGCCGGCAAGTTTTTCCTGCAGCCAGCCGGCCACCTCACCGATCTTGAGCAGGGCAAAAGGCCGTTCGCCGGTCTTCAGCTTAAAGGCCAGTTCCCGCTTGTCGGTCGGCCTCCTCAAGACTTCAATCTCCCCGGGGGCTCCGGCGTTGTATACATATCTCCAGAGGTCCTCTGTAGTTATACCCTCGAGCACCTTTCGTTCTATCGTTAGCCTTTCGCCGGCCTCCAACATGAGGGTAGGCCTGGCTGCCAATTCCTTCCACAACTCGGCTTTGGCCCCCTCGAAAAGGGCCCGGTCCACATCTCCCCGCCCTACGCGCGCCAGCTCCCGGAAGAACAGCTCCAGGTCGGCGTCCTTTATATTCACGGAATGGGTGAGCACCAGCATTAGGGGACGGTGATACGATCCCGGCATCAGGCCGGCTATTTCTTCATAAAACTTATGGACATAAGTCAGGAGAATCAACGATTGCACGACCACCCTTTGCTTTTCCTCACCCGTATAATCCTCTCCGTCCCGGAAGCCGCGCACTTCTTGTTGAAGGACGGCAATATGCTTGCCGTATCCCCGTCGGATGTATTTCTCCAGGTTGAAATTATAGGCTGTGGTGGTGACGTCCCTCACGTCCGTAAAGGTGGCGGAGAAATTGAACAGGAAACCGTTTCTGGCCATAATGGAATAAAGGTGCTGCCGCTTGGAATCCTCGCGGTCCCCCTTGTGGGCCTCGTCCAGGAAGATGTACCACCGGCCCCCGTTATCGTAGTTGCGGAAGTCCACGATCTTGTCCTTTTGCTCGTCGCTTATGTTGTCTGAGCGGTAGTAAAAGACCGTAAGGCCTGGGGCCCCCTGCTGCCCCTTGACTTCCGGATAATCCTTCAGTTCCTGCAGATTTATCTTCAGCCGCCCGCTGTAATTAAATTCCTCCACGCAAGCTTTAAGCTGGGTTATCAAGTCTTCCCGGTGGGTGAGGACCAGAAAATCAAAAGGAGGGATCTCCCGCCGCCGAATGAGGGTATGCAGGACCTCCATGAGTTTGATGAGCACCAGGGTCTTGCCGCTGCCGGTGGCCATCCAGAAGCCCAGGCGGTTGATAAAATGCTCATAGGAGATTTTGGGGCTCTCTCCCCCCTCCAAGGGGTAGTATTCCGCCAGGAGCTCGCGCAGGGCCCTGTTCTCGTTCTTCAAGTTAATGCTCAAATCCGCCTCGAGGCCGTTCTCCCGGTACCACCGGAAAAAGGCCTGCTTTCTCCTGCGGCTGGCCTCTGTCGCCTTCTCCCCCTCCCGGTAGTCCTGGGCCTCTTCAAAGTATTTCCACAAAACCTTCAATGCACTGGCCAGGGCCTCTTGCTGGTAGTCCCACAAACTTTTCCTAGGCGAAAACTGCTTGAGATCCATTAAACTCCAAGAGGGCGGCAGGTGATCCAACTGTACATGCTTGATTATTTCCTGGAGAATAGTCCTGGGCATGGCCTTTCTCCCCGCCCGATGTCTTGTGTAAACTCTTTACCGCAGACGGTCACGGTCGACTGCTTGTAGCCTTTCTCCCCGCCCGCTGTCCGGTGTAAACCCAGTTCTGCTCCCGGGCCTGCTTGCCTTGGCGCCTATAATTTCCCTCGCGGACCAAACTAGCGCCTGGCTCAGGGCTCCGGCAGGCTTCCCGGCACCCTGGGTACCCCGGTTCGGCCCTCCGGGGGCCTTTACCACCAGATCAGCGGTTTTATGAGCCTGTAGTCCGGTTCCTTTATACTCATCCTCTCTCCATCCTCGAACTCCACCCACTCGGGAGTAATCTCCTTTATCCATTTGCCGCTTAGGTGGGACAGAGTCTCGGCCACATCTATCCCCTCATAAAGCCTGTCCCAATTTACCCGCACTCTGCTATTCTCATAGTCTACCTCCAGCGCCTCCAGCATCTTCAGGTCCCGCAGGAAGACGTACTGGCCGTAGGGGTCCCGGTGGGAGTCATCTAATAAATCCGCGTCTTCGTACTTCACCCGCCGCAGAACGTCTTCGTACTGCTCCAGCTCATAGTACTTAAAGAAGCCGCCTCCCCGCCAGCCCACATCTCGGGAAATCCCGCAGGGCTCATGTTTACCCCTGCCGGCCACGACTTCCTTCATCCGGGGCAGGACTTTGCCATAAAAGATAGCTTCAGCCATCTCCACCAAAATCCATTTTCGTTTCAACTTGTGGGCGACGGCAGCCGTAGTGCCCGTGCCCCCGAAGAAATCCAGAACCAGGTCTCCCTCCCGGGACGAGGCCTCAATGATCCGCTCAAGCAGTTTTTCCGGTTTCTGCGTCAGGAAGTCGCCCACCTTTTCCTTACTGTAGCTCATAATCATAACGGAATTCATCTCGTCATATTCACTGGCATTCCAGACATCCTCCAGGGGATAGACCCCTTCCCTGGCTTCGCCCCGGCTCTCCGGCTTGTAAATGCGGCCATCCTTTCCCCTCAAGGCAAGCTGGAACTTATCCACTTTAAGGCCCAGTTTGCGCTCTACGTCCTGCAGATACCCCTTTTCTTCTTCCCCCATCCTGAAGGTCCGGTAAGGGATTCCGGCAGCGTCTTTATTGAAAAAGCTCCGCGGGCTCTTGCCGTACATCCAGATGGTCTCGTGATTCCGCACATACTTTTCTCCCGCCGTCTTAAACCCCGACACCCATCCTATCCGCCAGATAATTTCGTTGGCCAAATTATCGCGGCCGAAAATCTCGTCCAGGAGAAACCTGGTACTGGCCGTTTCATGGAAGTCCACGTGCACATAAATGCTGCCCGCATCCTTAAGGAAATCCCTGGCCAGGCGCAGCCGGTTCTCCATCATGGTCAGCCAGGCAGACCGGTTGAACCTGTCGTTATAGCAAAAATTGTCCTTCTCGGTGTTGTAGGGCGGGTCGATATAGATCAGCTGCACGCGCTCCTTGAACTTATTCTTGATGGTGTTCAAGGCCTGGTAGTTTTCGCTTCTTATGAGCCAGCCGTCCAGGGCCTGGTCCAGGTGTTCGAAGAGGCCGAGGATCTCCCCTTCCAGATTTTTAAAATACCTGGTATCCACCGGCAGGTAACGGTGCTTTTCCCGTAAAACCTCCCCCTGAGGGGTGGCCTCTATCACCTCCTGGGGAGCAAAATCCATAGCAACAATGCCCAGCCGTTTCCATTCTTCCACCTGGGCCGCCAGGTTCCGATGATGCAAAATTTTTTTCACCAGGCCCATATCGCGGGCCCCAATCCGGTCCAGGGTAACAACGTAGCCCGCTTTTAATACGAATTTAGGCTTATTCCAGATTTTCACCAGCTCGTCTTCAAACTGGGCTATAAAGTCGATAATCTTAGTGGCAATCTCTTTAAGGGCCTGTAACTGCTTGATCCGCTCTTCCGTCCACTCGCTTTCCCCACTGAAGACATAATGGTACAGCCATAGGCTCAACTGCTCCCGCAAGAACTCCCGGGCATTCTTACATATGAAGTAATCCACTTCGCTCTGGCGTGCGAAAATCCGGAAGGCCTTCTCCAGGGTGTCTTCGGTTATCCTCACACCTTCTTTGCGCAGAGTCCGCAAGATCCTCTTGAGGTCCGTTTTCTTTCCCCACTCGGAGTAGAGCACCCGAAACACCAGGGTCCCGTCTTCCTTTTTCCCTGCCGGCTCAAAGAGCAACTCCTTCTTCTCATTGGCCTTTTTGTGCTCCAGGCCGGAAACATCGAAAAAGAACTTAACTCCCTCTACCTCCACCCCCATACTCCGGAAGAGCCTGTCAGTCTTTACATAATAAAGCATGCGGGTTTTCCAAAAGAGCACGACGTCCCTGTCGGCCGTATAGACCTTGTCATAAACCTGATGGCTAAGGGGGGTATGACGGAAATAAATAGAGCCGCTCTCGGAAAAATAGCGGCGGAAAAAAGAGTAGAGCTTATCGAAAAGCTCCTCCCGGAACTGGGGAAAGGGTTCCAGGGCCTTCTCAATGTCCCTCTGGAGCCGGGGAAGGACCCCTTCGGTAAAGTACCTCGATTTAACCTGCATCAAGTTTATGTAACCGGACTCCCCTTCCACCTCAGCACCTACAAAGAGGTTTTTAAGGGCCTCGTAAAACCTGCGTTCCTTGACACCGCCGGCCTCCCTTTGACCTGTACCCATACTCTCCATCCCTCAAAGCCCTTCTTGTATTAACCGCCCCAAGGGCCCGGTCCTAAACAAAACCCCGGAAAGAAAGGGGCAGGAGGCAGGGCCCGCCTCTGACTGCCCGGCTCCCAGGCGCGGGCGGCTCTGCCACCGGCTCCGGTGGGACGGAGTTTAAGACCGGGCCTGTCCGGCCTTTTCTCGTTCGGCCCGCACCATGTCCCGGGAAACCTCCTGGGCCCGGCTATAGATGCGGCCCACGTCCAAGGTGACGATTTCTCCCCGGCGTACCACAATCCTGCCGTTGACGATGGTCGTATCCACTAGGCTGCTGTTGCCGCAGCACACCAGGGCCACTATGGGGTCGTGGCAACCGGCGAAGGCCACGTCCTCAAGGTTGATGAGCACCACATCTGCTGCCTTGCCCACCTCCAGGGCGCCTGTATCCGTCCTCCCCAGGACCTCAGCCCCTCCGCGGGTGGCTATTTTGAGCACCTGGTAGGCCGAGAAGCCTTCCTCACCGTACTGCAGGTGATTTAAAAGATAGCTCCTTCTCATTTCCTCCCACATATTGGAGCCGTCATTGCTGGCGCTGCCGTCCACGGCGAGGCCCAGCTTAACGCCTGCCCGGTAGAGTTCGCTCGTACGGCAGATTCCGCTCCCCAATTTCATATTGGAAGAGGGACAGTGGGCCACGCCACTTCCCGCCAGCCTCTTTATCTCGCGGTCGTTTAGGTGGATGGCGTGGGCAAACCACACGTCGGAACCTATCCAGCCCAGCTCTTCCATGAGTTCCACCGGCCGGCGGTTGTAACGCTCCAGGCAATACCTCTCTTCATCCGTGGTTTCGGCCAGGTGGGTGTGCAGCATAACACCCTTTTCCCGGGCCAGATCCCTCGTATGGCGCATAAGATCGAGGCTTACGGAAAAGGGGGAGCAGGGCGCCAGGGCCAGCCGTACCATAGCATACGGTCGAGGATCGTGGTAAGTTTCTATCAGGCGCGCCGAATCCTCCAGGATGGCCCCTTCCTCCTGGACTACCTCGTCCGGCGGCAGGCCCCCCTGACTGCGGCCCAGGGACATAGACCCTCTCGTGGCATGAAAACGTATCCCAATCTGCCGGGCCGCCTCTATTTCCTTATCTATAAAGTCATTCCCCTGCCCTGACGGAAACACATAGTGATGGTCTGCCGTTAAAGTACATCCGGTGCGCAGTAGTTCGCTGAACCCCACCAGGGCACCGTAATATACCGCTTCCGGAGTGAGATGGCGCCAAAATTGATAAAGTTTCTGCAGCCAGCCAAACAGCGGAAGCCCCTGAACCTCCGGCAGGCCGCGGAAGAGAGACTGGTACAAGTGGTGGTGAGTGTTCACCAGCCCCGGAATGGCTATCATGCCCTGTCCGGGGATTACCTCCGCGCCGGGAGGTGGTTCAAGGTCGTGCCCTACGGCCCTGATCTCAGGTCCTGCAATAATAATATCACAGTCGCGCAAAATTTCATCCCGGTCATTGCAGGTCACCACATAGCTCACGTTTTTCAGCAGCAGCGGTTTCATCGAGCGACTTCTCCCCTTTTCTGGCAGCAAGTTCCCTCGCTATTTGTACACCGGAGCTCGTACCTATGCGGTTGGCTCCTGCCCGGACCATGGCCAGGGCGGTGGCCAAGTCCCTGATCCCGCCGGAGGCCTTCACCCCCGCCCGGCTGCCCACCGTTCGGCGCAGCAGGCTTACGTCTTCGGCGGTGGCCCCGCTCCCGCCGAAGCCGGTAGAAGTCTTCACGAAATCCGCCCCGGCCTTGACCGCAATCAGGGCTGCGAGAACCTTTTCTACATCCTCCAAAAGGGCCGTTTCCAGGATTACCTTCAGCACCCTCTCTTCTCCGGCCGCCTCCCTGACCCTGGCAATCTCCTCCCAGACCCTTCGAAGGCTCCGTCCCTTGAGGGCGCCCACATTCAAGACCATATCAAGTTCGGCGGCGCCGCAGGCCACCGCTTCCACGGCTTCCGTGACTTTTGCCAGCGTCGTGGTGGTCCCGTGGGGAAATCCGATTACCGTACACACCTTGACTCCGGAGCCCTGCAGCAGCCGGGACGCCAGCTTTACCCAGCAGGGTGACACGCAGACGCTGTGGAAGCCGAAAGTCACGGCCTCCTCGCACAACCGTTGGACGGCGGGGACGGTAGTATCCGGCTTCAGTGCCGTATGATCGATAAGGCCGGGCAGGTCCAGCCCTTGACCGACGGCCGCCGGTATGCCTTCCTCCGGAGGAGAAGGCGGCCAGGCCACGTCCGGCAGGGCTTCCTGCAACTCCTTCACGGCTTGCCGGTAGAGCTGGCGGTAGTATTCTTCCTTCACTTTTTCCACCCTTCCTTAACTAGGCCGCCTTGGATTTCTGGCGCTGTTCATAAGCATAAATGGCCTCCAGAACTACCTGGATCTCCTTCTCCCAGCCCTCTACCAGCCGTTCGTTTTCCTTTTCATAGATCACTTCACCGGTCACCAGGTTGCCTGATACGGCGCAGATGCTGGCGGCTTTCCGGCGCCGCACATGGGCTACGGTAAAGATCGCCGAGCTTTCCATCTCCACGTTGGTAATCCCCAGTCCGGCAAGTTTTTCAATCCATTCCTGGGTTTCACCGTAGAAGCTGTCATCGGAAGCACAAATACCTACGTGCAGTCCGTAGTGGAGTTCAGGCTGCAGCCTGCGGGCGGTTTCTATCAATACACTCGTAAAATCCATATCGGGTACGGCCGGAAAAACATCGGGGACATAGAAACGAGAAGTGCCCTCGTTTTTCATGGCCCCACATGCAATAACGAGGTCTCCTATGGCCATGCCCGGCTGCAGGGCTGCCGAGCTCCCGATCCTGATGAAGACTTCCGCGTCCACATTGGCCAGCTCTTCCACCGCGATGGCCGCCGAGGGGCACCCGATGCCGGTGGAAGTTACACTCACCTTAATACCTTTATAAAAGCCGGTGAAAGTACGGTATTCGCGGTTGTGGGCGATAAGTTGGGGGTTATCCAGGTATTTTGCCACCCGGTCGCTGCGTGCAGGGTCACCGGGCAAGAGCACATACTTCCCTACATCCCCGGGCTTCACCCGCAGGTGATACTGGATCTTTCCCAGAGTTACTTCGGCCTTGTTGACCGTAGACATAGTTACACCCTCCTCAACACCGGTTTTGTTCGGTAATCCAGGGCGGAAGTTCCCGGCCGGATCCACTCGTGGGCTTTCCCCACCGCTCTTTAAAGTTCGCTCCGGACGTAAACCCTACCGGCGTGGGCAGGGCCCCTCACCCGCTTGGAGACAAAGGCCAGGACCAGTAAAGTCGTTAAATACGGTATGGCCTCTACGAACTGTGCCGGCACTTGCCAGCCCTGGGCATTAATTTGCCAGGCCATCACGTAACCGAAAAACAGCGAAGCCAGCAGTGCACCGAAAGGCGTCCAGCGCCCGAAAATCATGGCCGCGAGGGCTATGAAGCCTCGACCGGCAGTCATGTTTTTGGTGAAAACGTTAAGCATCCCTATTGAAAGAAAAGAACCGGCCAGTCCGGCCAGAGCGCAGCCCACTATAACACTCGCATACATGTAGTTGACTACGGGAACGCCGAGCGACTGGGCCGCGTAGGGATTCTCTCCCACCGCCCGCAGGCGCAGGCCCATCTTGGTATGGTACAAAAAGATGTGACCCGCCAGAACCAAAAGCAACCCGATGAGGGTCACGTAGCTCATGTTCTGCAGGATAGGGCCCACCACCGGGATGCTGGCCCAATGGCTCCCCAAGGAGCCTATCTTGGGGCAGGAAGGCGACTGGCCTTTGTTGCCGAAGAGAAATTGGAGCAGGAATATTGTGGCGCTTGTACTTAAAATATTTATGGCAACCCCGCTAACCACATGGTCGGCCTTAAATCCCACACAGATACCGGCATGGAGCAGCCCCAGACATGCGCCGACCGCTACAGCCGCTGCCAAGCCGAGCCAGGCCGATTGGGTGAAATAAGAAGTGACGGCTGCCACAAAGGCCCCGGCCAGCATGATGCCGTCCAGGCCCACGTTGATCACCCCTGCCCGCTCGCAAAGTAGGCCCCCCAGGGCTCCGATAAAGAGAGGAGTGGCTATGGCCAGGGTGGCCTGGAGGATACCGACCGACAGGAAGTCGCTCATTATCGCTCACCCCTCTTCAGCAGGGTGTTAAGCCAGTATTTGATAAAGGCCTGCGCAGCTACAAAAACAATAATGATAGCTTGCAACATCATGCCCAGTTCCCGGGGCACATCAACTTGTAAGGACATAGAAGAGCTCCCCGCTTCCAGGGCCCCGAACAAAATGGCCGCCGGGAGGATGCCCAGGGGGTGATTTTGCCCCAGCAGCGCCACCGCGATGGCCGTAAACCCGTAGCCCGGGGAAAAGGCATGGATAAATCTCTGGTAAACTCCCAGGATCCTTTCCGCGCCCATCAATCCCCCGATGGCGCCGCTGGCCAGTATGGCCCCCATCACCACCCGCGCACTGCGGATCCCGGCATACCGGGCCGCCCGCCGGTTTAAACCGGTCACCCTCAAGTCATAACCCCAGGGAGTATAAAACAGGAAAATCCACAAAAGGAAAGCCATTATAATCCCCAGTATAAAGCCCACGTTCAATTTAGAGGGCGGCAGCAGAGGCCACAATACGGCTGTAGGGGCTACCTTGAAAGTCTGGGCCACCACTCCCGGCTCGTGAAAGACGTGCACTGTAAGATAACCCGTCGCAGCATACGCTACGTAATTGAGCATGACCGTGGAAATGACTTCATGGACCCCGGCCTTCACCTTAAGCCACCCGGGAACCAGGGCCATCAGCAGGCCTCCTGCTGCGGCGCCGGCCAGGGCCGTCACCACGTGTAGTCCGGCGGGCAGGCCCGGCAAACTAAAGCCGATGATGGCCGCCACCATGCCTCCCAGGTACATCTGGCCCTCCAGGCCGATATTAAATAATCCCGCCTGGGCGGCTATGGCAAAACCCAGCCCGCCGAAGATATAGGGCGTGGCCCTCTGCAGGGTGTCGGCCCACGCCGGCGCGTCGCCGAACGCCCCTTTAAACATGGCGCTGTAGGCATATTTACGGTTAAATTTTTCCAAGAAATAGTGTGCTAGAATAGGGATATCCTCTGGTCTCTCCCTTAAAGGAGGGACCACCAGCGGGATGACGTTCAACCGGTAATACAGGTCGCTGCGGAACTTGCCCTGCTGTACCAGCTCTTTTAAATCCTTATTGGTGGCCGCCAGTATTTTTACATCCACCCTGATGGGCTTTACCCCACCCACTCTTATAAACTCCCGCTCTTGCAAAAACCGCAACAATTTGACTTGCAGAGAAAGGGGCAATTCGCTTATTTCATCCAGAAGCAAGGTGCCCTTATCCGCCGTCTCTATCAGCCCCGGTTTCCCCTCGTTTCGGGCTCCGGTAAAGGCTCCTTTTTCGTATCCGAAAAGCTCGGCTTCCAGAAGATTCTCCGGAATAGCCCCGCAGTTGATGCGCACGAAGGGACCTTTATTTCGGTCGCTTATGCTATTACTACAGCGTCAGATAGAGACTTAAGAAACTCCTTCGCGGGTGGTTCAGCAGGTGCTGAAGGGGAAAGTGGGGGTGAGCTTAGA
>LDZR01001988.1_pt1 | contig 12842 bp, 12 predicted proteins | sample 615371 | NCBI WGS metagenome assembly LDZR01 (sample SAMN03408294, study PRJNA278302) | terrestrial metagenome | isolation source: oil reservoir sample K2 | place: USA: Alaska, North Slope, Kuparuk formation | collected 2013
TTCTTCAGAAACCTTACCAGGTTTAAAATCTCTTATACTTCTTCTTTCATAAACAACTTGGAAAAACTGGTCCCTTCTGGAATCCACAACAATCCCCCCTTAAACAAAAATTTATTTATAAAAGAGGGTTACCCCCCTAAAAGCGGGGTAACCCTAAGGAGTAGAGGCTCTTACCACCGTTACGCGGTCCCTTAAGCAATGCCTCGATCTCTTTTTCGTCCCTTTCACTCACATACTTAGCCTCAGGAAGCTTCCCGGGCGGGAATTTCTCCAGGATAATATTGTGTAACTCTATGAGGTAGTCTATTATCTTGTCTATGGCATTGTAGGCCTTCTCAGCCTTAGCCAAGGAAGGTTTACCTATCACACCCTGCGGGTATACAACAACCTCTAAAGCTCCCATGCCTATCTGAGCGTGTCCGGGAATAGGATATTGATAGATATCCCCACCCTTGTCTATATGCCCCTCTGGCATGAAACCGAAAGGCTCGGAATCCTCCATATGCTCAGGTTCATTCATCTCAGGGAATAGAGCCAAAGATATGGAGGCCTCAACCTCATCAGCATGTCTGAAGGGAGTCTCCCATGGGCCACCATGCTCTTTATCCTTAAGCTCTTCTGCAGCAACGGTTGGCCAGTTAACCATACATACTATTGCAGGCACCTGATACTGCTTGCCGAAAGCCTGTATGGCAAGAGGAATAACATACTCCTGTCCATGTCCGTTAAGAAGTATCTGTTTCCTAAAACCGGCATTCCAGTAGCCCGCTATGACAGACATAAGATAGGGGATAAACACTTCATCTGGCACGATTATAGTTCCAGGTTGACCCATCTGATTCCAAGGGTGGGAACCAAACCATATAGGCTGGGAAACGGTGCAACCGGTTTCCCTTGCAACCGTTTCAGCAATCCTCGTCACTATGAAGGTATCCTCTCCAAAACATTGACCCTTACCATGATTTTCCGTGCTACCTACGGGAATGATTATTATATCGTCCTTCTTAAGCCTTTCCTCAACCTGACGCCAAGTCATATTTTGAAAGTAAATACCATCTGCCTTATCCATGGAACCGGTAGAATATTTATATTTCATAAGTTGCACCTCCCTTTCTTGGACAAATCAATCATTTCCCTTTTAAAAGAAAGGCCCATACGGACTTAACCTGTATTCCGTATGGGCCTTCACGAACCATATTACTTTAAATGATCAGGTAATGGCGGAGAATAAGCCCAAACAAGCTTTAAGGGTTCATTCCCTGTGTTTATAATCTCGTGCTTAACTCCAGAGGGAGCAAAAATTGCCGTTCCAGGCGTAAGCTCATACTCGCCATGCCCCTCAACAATCAATTTGCCCCTACCAGAGATAATAAACATGGCTTCTTCGTGACCATCGTGCGCATGAGCAGGAATTCTGCTTCCTACCTCTGTAACGTTTACACCCATAGAAATCTTCGTTGCACCAACAGTTTTATTACACACAAGCACCTTCGAGACTCTTGGTGGATCCTTCTTCACTCCCTGAACTTCGCTTTCATGCACCGTAAACTTTGCCATCCTTATCTACCCCTTTCCTCAAAGATTTTACGCCAATGAAAAATGAATTAAATTTTCCATACCCATAAAACCTTTCACGAACTCGCTGAAGACTACCTACCAACCTAAAGGTAACATATTCTGTTCTCAATGTCAAGCCATAAATTAAAACAAAAGAATAAAAGAATTTATGAACATTTTTGTTCTCATTATCGCTTCAATAAACCTTGCAAAAATGAAGAGGGGAGTTTTTGATATAATCTTACTATGAGAAAGGGTTTGACGCTTATAGAGCTTCTTGTGGCCTTGGCCATTGCCGCCTTCATCGGCGGAAGCCTCCTGGGGCTCCTCGTGGGAACAACAAGAAGTAGAGAGTTTTCCGAAAGCGTGGCCTTGGAAAACCAAGTAGTTAGGGGAATCCTTGAGCTTCTCTCCAGCGATTTGAGATCCTCCTTTCAAACCCAAACGGGTCTAAACTTCGTAGGAGAGAAAACGAGGCTTTCCTTTTTAAAAGTTGGCAAAGAGGGCTTAGAAAAGGTAGATTACGAACTTAAGAACGGCAAGCTCTTAAGAAATGAAGAAGTTATCATAGAGGACAAAGATTTCAGTATCTCATTCAGATTCGTTAAAAACAAAAGCTTCCTTGAAGCGTGGGAAACCCCCGGCGATAAACCCGACGGGGTTGAAGTCGAAATTAAATATGGAGGAGCAATTTACAGAAAAATTATCTTAACCTATTAAGGAGGGATTATCAGTGAAAAAAACTTGGAAGGTAATGCTTTTCTTATTTTTGACCTTCTTTCCCGGATATGCCTTTGGACTCTCAAACTGGACGGTCATGATTTACATGGCAGGAGATAATAACCTTGAACCTTATGCAATTCAGGACTTTTTGGAACTCTCATCGGTAGGTTCAAATTCAAATGTTAATATAGTCGTAGAGCTCGATAGAGCACCTGGATACGACTCAAGCTATGGAAACTGGACAAAAGCCCACAGGTTTTATGTAACTCGCGGAATGACACCAACGGAAGACAATGCCATATCAAACTGGGGAGATGGGAACGGCGGAAGAGAGGTAAACATGGGCGACCCGGAGGAACTTAAAAGTTTCGTAGAATGGGCAATCAAAAACTATCCAGCAAATAATTATATCCTCGTGATATGGAACCATGGACAAGGATGGAAAGGCAAAGAGGAAAAGGAAGGTAACCCCACACTAAAATGGGTAGTTATAGATGATACCGAAAGCGATGTGCTGTGGGCATATGAGATAAAAGAGGCTCTCCAAGGTAAACACATTGATGTAGTTGCAATGGATGCTTGCCTGATGGGAACCATAGAAATCATGGCCGAGCTTCTTGGGATAGCGGACTACTTTGTAGGCTCAGAGGCCGAAGTTCCCGCCGACGGCTTTCCTTACGACGACATAATAAGCGCCCTGGTCTCTGACCCATCCATGACACCAAGGGTGTTGTGCGAAACCATCGTGGAAAAATACGAAACCGCCTATAAAAACGGGTTTCTCCCCGTAACCCTTTCAGCTGTGGAGGTGAACAAGTTAAGTCAAGTAATAGATGCTTTGAATTCCTTTACCGAAGAGGTCTCCACGACCGGAAACTGGAACTCAATAAGAACCTTAAGGGAAAGCGTCTTAAGCTTCCCTCTTCAAGAGGACTTTCAATATCAGATAGACTTGGGAAGCTTCACAAACGATCTAAACCTTAAAAGCAAGGTAGAGGATGCGGTTTTCAAAAAGTATAACTCACAAAGCGTAAGCGAAGCCTCGGGCATTTCCATATACTTCCCCCAAGGAAGGGAATATAATCCCTTTTACGGTGACACAAGAAGAGCCTTCACGGCATTATCTTCATGGAACGACTTTCTTAAAAACTACCTAAGGGAAACAGCGCCCCAAATCAACGTTCCGATGAGCCAAAGCAGTGTAGAGATAGACGGGATCATAGATACGGCCGAATGGGCAGATGCCCAAATCATAGAAAACAACGGTGCTAAAATCTACCTTAAGTGCGATGAAAAATACCTCTACATAGCGGTAGATGACCCTAAAGATTATACCCTAAATCAGGATGACAGAATCGGAATTTACTTCGACACGGATGGCGATTGGAGCTGGCCTCAAAGCAAGGGCAACGAGGGAAATTACTGGGTGAGATACAATGGAGTAAGCTGGGAAGGGATTTTTAGAGCCATATGGGGAAACTCCGGTATGCCGAATATAGCTGAGACCTATGAAACTCCCTCCAGCAACGAGCTCAGCTTCGCCACATCCCTTTCTACAGGCCATTTGCAATACGAGCTAAAAATTGATTACACCCTGCGATGGAACCGAGTTTCAGGTGACGAGGTCCACCTTTACATTTTCGTTTACGATGCCGGAAAATCCCAAGATGACATCAGATGGCCTGAAGACCTAACAGGCCTTGATTACGGACATTTATCGCCATCCAACTATGGGAAAATTATTCTCGGTGAGAGAACCGAAATCCCAGCCATAGAAATAACTCCCAGCAAGTTAGATTTTGGAGAGGTAAAGATAAATGAGACAAAAACCTTAACCATCACCATCACGAACACGGGAACAGGCACACTAAACGTGGAAGCAAGCGTGGGAGGAGAAGATAGCTCGGCTTTCTCAATAACCCCAACTACGCTTTCCGTTCCCGCTGGAGAATCAGCAGAGCTACAAGTCTCCTTCAAACCTGAGGATGATAAAACTTACAACGCCTATGTGGTCATTCAGAGCAATGATCCCTCAGAAAGCATATCCTATGTTACCTTAAATGGAGAGGGAAAAGAGGAAAACCCGCTTTTGGGAGGATGTGTAGCATCGGGAAGCGGAACAGGCCTCTCCTATTTAATATTCCTGGTTCCCATCTTTTTAGTAAGCTCCCTTTCCAAGAAGAACAACAAAAAAGGTCCTGATCATTATCTTGATATCAAGCCATAAAGACCAGTTCTGTATATAATAAGCGTCCAGGCGTAACCTCTCCTCAAAGGTGGTGAGGTTACGCCCGCTTATCTGCCAAAGCCCGGTGATCCCCGGCTTAACTTCAAGTATGACATCGAAATATTCCCCTATTTTTTCCTTCTCCCGTGGAAGATAAGGTCTTGGCCCAACAATGCTCATTTCTCCCCTTAAAACGTTCCAAAGCTGGGGAAGCTCATCTAAACTCCATTTTCTTAAAAACCTCCCTACCCTCGTCAACCTTGGGTCGTGCCCTCTCAGCTTAGCAAATTTTTCCCATTCTTCCCTTGCCTCCGGATTCTCCTCAAGATACCTTTCGAGAATCTCATCAGCATTCAAATACATACTTCTAAACTTATAACAGGGGAAAGTGGTCCCGCCCTTCCCTAACCTTGAAGCCACATATAAAACGGGACCTGGAGAATCAAGCTTGATTAGTATGGCTATAAGCAAAAACAAGGGAGATAAAACCACCAAGGCAGGAACGGAAATAAGAAGGTCAAAAAGTCTTTTAATGATGGCATTCCAGCCTTTTATAAGATTTCTTTTTACTTCTATTAAAAACAATCCCTCTACTTCCTCCAACCGAGCGGAAGCCGAAGATAGCCCATAAAGATCGGGAATAAGCTTAACCGGCACACCAAGGCGCTCACACCTTAAGGCTAAGGAAGCAAGCCCATTTCTGGAAAGAGAGGGCAAGGCAATGATTATCATATCGACATCCCTCTCCCTAACAACCCTTTCCACATCATCTAAACCTCCTATAACGGGAACTCCCTCCACAAGGGAACCTGAAAGCTCGCTATCAAGAAATCCAATAGGTTCATAACCCCAAAGGGGATACTTCCTAAGCTTAGATAAAATCAATCTTCCCATCTCTCCCGCTCCAAGAATAAGCGTTCTCCTTCTAAAAAGTCCCAACCTCCAGGAAAGATACCTTATAAGATATCTTATGTAGAAAAGCAAGGGCAAGGAAACCAGAAAAGAAAGAAGCATGACAGCCCTTGAAAATTCAAGAAGCCTGTAAATAAAGCTAAAGGAAAGGAATAAAAGAGCAGTTATAAGGGTAGCCTTACCTATGTAAAAAAGCTCATCCAAGGGGTCCAAGAAAGTTTCTATATAAAGCCCTTCCCAAGCTAAGGCCAAAATCCAAATTAAAGCGACGAAGGGAATTATTTCAAGATACATACTCCAGGATACGGCTTTAAGAACAAAGAAGCTTTTCAAAACATCGTGTCTTAAAAAGTAAGCTAAAGCAAAAGATAAAAAGATGGCAAAGATGTCCCCGGCTAAAAGTAAAAAGGGAAAAATCCTTTTCACAAAGCCACCCCCTTTAAGTAAAGGGAAACAAGCCTCTTTATCAAAACATCAATGGAAAACTCCTTCTCAACCCTTCTTCTGCCCGCGCTTCCCATTTTCAGCCTTAAGTCTCTATCCTCTATAAGCCTTTTGAGAAAATAGATAAGCTCGCCTTCGTCTCTTCCGATAAACCCAGTTTCACCATGAAGGACAAGGTCCCTATTACCCACCACATCGGTTGCGACAACAGGCTTTCCGCAGGCCATGGCCTCAAGAACAGCTATGGGCATCCCCTCCCATAAAGAAGTCTGAAGGTATATATCTATACCTTTAAGATAGGATATTGCCTCCTTTCTACCAAGCCAACCTAAAACTCTGATAGGGGAGCCTTTGAGCTCTTCCTGAAGCTCTCCCCCGCCTATCCATAAGAACTCAACGGAAGGAGAAGAAAGCTTTAACGCTATGCTTTTAAAGAGCCAAGGAGCCCTCGCATAAGTTACTCGCCCAACGATGGCTATTCTAACTTTGCCATCCTTAAAGTCGTAAGATGGAATATCATCTATCTCCTTAAGGTCAACGGCGTTATTTAAAAGCTCCACCCTCGAGGTAAGCCTTTTAGCCTCAGAAAGTTCACCATAAGAGCAGGCAAGAATTACCCCTCCGAAGAGGGAGGCTATTTTTTCAAGGTAAAAAAGCAAACTCCTCTTCCAATATGGGGTATCCTTCATAAGAAAGGAAAACCCCCTCGGAGAGTAAAAGACCGCCCTCTTGCCCAATATAAAGGCAGAAGCCCTGCCCAAAAAGCCAGCCTTCGAAGAATGAAGGTGTATTATATGGGGATCGTATTTCCTTATGAGTCCTATTAAACCGAAGAGGGAGCGCAAATCCTTAAATGGAGATATCTCCCTCACCATGGGGAGATATATCTTTTTCACATCTTCCTTGATTAGGCTTTCCCAGTTAAGAGGCGTTTCCTTCCTTAAAGAGTAAATGAGGTAAACATCGAAAAGATCGCGCGGAAGGTTATTGCATATCTGTCTTACCGACTGGAAGACTCCACCACCGAAGGATTCAACCACCTGAAACACCCTATACATGACAATAATAATTTTAACATAATAAAAGATTTTGGGGCAGGGGACGGGAGCATCCCCTACCCCATCTATCTATAGGGTGGGAGGAATGGAGCGCAAAACCTCTTTTAATATCTCGATAGAGAGGAGATACTCCTTTATATTTATATGCTCCCTTGGGGTATGGTCAAGGGAACTGTCACCCGGACCATAAGCCACCGATGGACAACCCCAAACGGGAGCCAATAAGTTCATATCTGCAGTTCCACTTTTCATTTTATGTTTCGGCTTAAGGCCTTTGCTCCTTATAGCCCTGTTAAAGGCCGAAACCAACGGGTTATTTCTTTCGCACCTGTATGCCTTCGCTTTAAAGTGAGGCTTCCAGCCATCTCCTAAAATATTAAGAAGCTCATCGGGATCAATCCATAAAGGTAGCCTAAAAGATACTCCGAGATGAAGCCTCTCGGTTAATCCATCGCTCGTAGAAACTATTTCCCTTACCTTCATATCAACCCTATCTATGGGACTATCTTTTCCCTCATTTAATTTCTCCAAAATCTTACTTATCTCTTGAAGGCTCTTTAAGCCCTCTTCTATAGCTCCCTCATTTCCCGAAGCGGGATGGGATACATCGGACACGAAACTCTTCTTGATGAAGAGAGAACCTTTATATCCCAAAGTAACCCCATCAACACCGCTTGGCTCCCCTATTATAAGATAGGCGGGTGGCTTAGAAACCTTGTTTAAAAGGTGTAAAGCACCCGTTGAAAGCCCCTCTTCCTCAACAGCTCCCACAACCACAAGCTTTAAATCCTCTGGAAGAGAAACCTCGGACGCAGCGATAATGAAGGTAGCCAAGGGTCCCTTCGCATCCACACTTCCCCTACCAAAGAGTATATTTCCTTCGATACGAGGCTCTATCCATCCGGGAGCGGTATCCATATGCCCTACAAGATAGACCTCGGTATCACCTTTACCTCTAACAGCGACAAAATTGCCAACCTCATCTAAATAGGCATCGTCAAAGTTAAGCTTCCCAGAAACCTCAAGCAGAAACCTTCCTATCTCCTCTTCCTCTCCAGCAAAGCTCTTTATCCTAACCATACCATAAAGAAGCTCAATTGGATCCATTACCCGAAAGCACCCTCCCAACTTTATCCACAACAAATTTTATTTCATCCTCATTAATCACAAGAGGGGGTAAAAACCTCATCACGGTTGGCCCCGCCTGAAGAGCCAAAACTCCTTCATCAGCCAGAGCCTTAAGGTATGGAGCGCTTCTCTTTTTGAGCTCCACACCAATCATTAAACCTAAACCTCTTACATCCCTGACAAGGGAGGAGTTTATACTTTTTAAGCCCTCCAAGAAGAGCTTGCCCAACTCTTCAGCCCTCTTATCGAGGGCATTCTCTCTCATAAATCTTACAGCCGCCCTTGCAGCAGCACAAGAAAGAGGATTTCCACCAAATGTGGAACCATGAGTTCTTGAAGGAATCTTACCCAAAGAATCCCTTAAGACAACAGCACCTATTGGAAGTCCCCCAGCCATCCCCTTCGCCAAGCAAACTATATCGGGAGAAAGCTCATACCTTTGGAAGGCAAAAAACCTTCCCGTTCTACAAAAACCAGTCTGTATCTCATCGGATATAAATAAAGCCCCCTTGCTCTTACAAACTTCTTGAGCAAACTTCAAATACTCCCCACTCAAGGGGTAAACTCCTCCCTCTCCCTGAACAGGTTCAAATATAAACGCAGCCGTATCTTCGTCTATAACGCTCTCAAGCTCTTCCTTATTTTCAGGGTCCACATGCACAAATCCCGGGACCAGCGGCTCGAAGGGTTCCCTATATTTGGGATTCCATGTGGCGCTTAAGGCGCCAAAGGTCCTGCCGTGAAAGCCCCTCTTTAAAGCCACTATCTTTTTTCTACCCGTTAATATCCTCGCAAACTTTATAGCCGCTTCTACCGCCTCAGCTCCGCTATTACACAAAAACACGCTACCCATATAATGGGGCATAACCTCAAGAAGCTCTTTATAAAGCAAGGCCCTCTCTTCATGATAAAAGGTCTCCGAACAAACCATTATCTTCTTAGCCTGCGCCTCTATGGCCTCGATAATATAAGGGTTAGAATGACCCACTATACAAACTCCATGTCCTCCAACGCAATCTATATACTCTCGGCCATTCTCATCCCAAACCTTTGCTCCCTCTCCTTTAACCAGCCTCAAGGGCACTTTGGGATATACGCCACTTCCATACCTCTCTTCCAACTCCATCAGGCTCAAAATTGCATTCACTCCTTCCCCTGAAAATGGTTCCCTTACCCTGCAAAGCCGATATTATCGGACTATCATTGTATCCAGAGGCTATAATACCTCTCTCAACTCCTCCCCTTACGGCTTCAAACAGCGCCATCACCTTTTTCTTCATCCTGCCCTTAGCCACCCTTAAAATTTCTGCCTCCATATCGGGAAAAACATCTTCTATCAGGCTTTCGGGATCCCTCAAATCCCTTAAAAGACCTGGAACATCAGAAAGAATAATCAGATCTTCACTCTTTAAACAAAGAGCTATTTTACTCGCTAAAGTATCCCCATCTACATTAAGCAGTTCCCCCTCAGAACTAAAGGCAACGGGAGCCACCACAGGCACAAAGCCCATATCCAAAAGCTGATTCAAGAAGGTTGCGTTTATGCTTCTTATTTTCCCAGAGTAATCGTCCCTTATAAGCCTTATCTTACCTTCGGGGGTTACAGCTTTTATAACCTTCCTCTCGGCCTCCACTACCCTTCCATCAGCTCCGCTTAGCCCAATTGCCTGAACCCCCAAGCTTTGCAATTCAGCAACCAAGAACCTGTTTATCTTTCCAGCACACGCCATAACAAAGACCTCAAGAACCTCTTTTGTAGTCCTTCTACTCTCAATGCCGGAGGGAGAGATAACCTTCTCGACCTCTATTCCCAGTCTCCTTGAGAGCTCATTGGTTGCCTCTCCTCCGCCGTGAACCACGACTACCTTCTTGCCCATATCATAAAGCCTTTTTATATCAGCACACACGTTTCTAAAATTACCGTTAAGACTTCCTCCTATCTTTACGACAATCAAGAGAGCTCACCCCCTAAACGGGATAAACAGGTGTTAGCCTTAATCCCATATCTTCTGGCAATCCCAAAGCCACATTCGCAGCCTGAACAGCACTACCGGAAGCACCCTTAACTAAGTTATCAATGGCGCTCACCACCGTTAAAGTTCTTCCATCAGGATGAAGCTTAACGCCAATCATACAGAGATTGCTACCGGTAACCCACCTTGGATCGGGAAAGCGAAGGTGTTCCGGCTTGAAAGGACATAACTCAACGAAAGGCTCAGAAGAGTATCTATCTCTATAAATTCTCAATATCTCCTTTTCACTTAACGACTCCTTAAGCTCACATCTGATGACAGCCTGTATTCCCCTCACAAGCTCGACAGCCGTAATCCTTATCTCCCCGTTCACACCTGTCTCCTGAATAACCTCCGCAAGATGCCTGTGTTCATAGGTAGCGTAAATCCTTAAAGCCCTGCTCCTCTCCGGATGATGTCCTCCCTCTGAGGGTTTAGCTCCGCCCGCAGAGGACCCTACCCTTATATCAGCGTGAAAGGCATTCAATAAGTTCCGCTCCGTTAATGGAAGCAAAGCCAAATTTATAGCTGTAGCATTACAACCTACACCTGAAATAAGCCTTGCCTCAGGTAGTTTTTCCCGATGAATCTCAGGTAAGCCATAAACCGATTCGCTAAGGAGCTCCGGAAAGGGATGCTCCCAAGAATACCACTTTCTATAATCCTCGGGATTTTTAAGCCTAAAGTTCGCGCTTAAATCAACCACCCTTTTACCCTTTTCGTATATCTCCTTTACAAGCTCCGCACCCTCACCATGCGAAAGAGCAACAAAGGCTATATCGAAATCCTCTTTTAAAGCATCTTCGTAACTCACAAAGCCACCTTTAAAGAACCCCCTTAAATGGGGATGATATCTCCAAATAGGCTCGCCTACCGCCCCCTGAGAGGCAACGGCTATAACTTCTATCCCCTCATGCTGGGATAAAATCCTTAAAAGTTCCCCTCCAGTATAGCCTCTACCACCAAAGACAACAGCCTTTTTCACGAAAGCACCTCCTCGATATAGTCAGCTATAAGTTCACCCACATCAATGCCAACATCACGAGAAGACCTTGCAAATTCGGGAGTAGAATTAACCTCGTTAACCAAAAGCCCCTTTTCGCTCTCGAAAAGGTCCAACGCTATTATGTCTCCCCCAACGATGGAAGCTACCCTTTCTGCTATATCGGCCAATTCTTTCGTAACGGGACAGGGGTAGGCCCTTGCTCCCCTTGCGGTGTTGGTTACCCAATGAGAAGAGCTTCTATAAACGGCATACCTGACCTTTCCCCCAATAACAAGCACCCTTATATCTCTTCCAGGCTTCTTAACATACTCCTGAATATAGAAGGCTTTTTGCTGAACCCTTCCCAAATTCCAGCGATAGGATATTACAGCCTCCGCTGCATCTCTATCGTTTACCTTTGCCACAAGCCTTCCCCAAGAGCCAGTAACAGGTTTTATAACCGCTGGATATCCAATCTCCTCAAGAGCCTCAAAAGCCCTTTCAGGGGTAAAGGCTAAATAGGTTCGGGGAACGGGAACGCCCTCTTTGGCCAAAAGGTCAGTGGTTAAAGCCTTATCGTTGCATATAGTCATCGTTCTAAAGGGATTTATAACCTTAACCCCTCTCTCTTCAAGCAAGAAAGATATATAAGCCGCCTGAGAAGCGCTTAATGTCCTGTTTATAGCCAATCTGGCTTCCGGCAGTCCATTTCCCAATTCCCAAAGAGTTCTGTTCCCCAAAACCTTCTCCACCTTTATCCCCCTTTTACTTAAGGCCTTATCAATTATCCTCTCTTCATCCCTCAGTATCGTATAAATTAAGAGCACTTTCTTATCTTCCGTCCCAAAGCTATTCCCCCCAATCCTCTTCAACCTCGGGAGCAATCTCAAGCTCCAAGGGATTCAAACTAACAACCTCAAGTTCAACCCCACAATCGGGGCATATTATTATCTCTCCCACCTCAGGATCCTCAAACTCCAAAATAGCATCACATTCAGGACAGCGAGATTTGATTAACATTTAATTCACCCCCATTAAAGAAAGCTTTTAACATATCTTGCAATCTCCCCTGGAATGTCCACACCAGTAGGGGCAATGCTATTTCTAAACTCAGGGGAGTGATTTATCTCATTAACCAAAAGCTCCCCAGAGGGAGTCTCAAATATATCAATAGCTACAATCTCACCATCGACAACGGATGCAGCTTTTTCGGAAAGCTGAATAATCTCGGGAGTTAAAGGACAATTTTTCGCCTCTCCCCCCCTTGCCGTATTTGTTATCCAATGAGGAGATACTCTGTATATGGCCGCTAAGCACTTACGACCTATAACGAAGCTTCTGATATCCCTACCCGGCTTATTCACATACTCTTGGATGTAAAATATCTTCTGCAAGGTATTGCCCAATGTATACTTGTGCTCCAAAACAGCTTCCGCCGCATCCTTATCATTAACCTTTGCCAAAAGCCTTCCCCAAGAACCATTAACAGGTTTAACAACTGCAGGATAGCCAACTCTTTCAATGGCTTCCAAGGCATTTTCAGGAGAAAAGGCAAGATAAGTGCGAGGAATAGGTATGTCGTTTTCCACTAAAAGAAGAGTCGTTAAAGCCTTATCCAGGCAGTTGGATATGGCCTTTGAAGAGCTAATTACCTTTATACCCTTACTTTCAAGGACCCGAGATATGTAAAAGGCATGAGAGGCAGAAATCACACGATTCAAAACCACCGCCGGCGGCTTGATGGGAAATTCCCCATCTGCGAAGAGAGGAAGGATAACTTGATCTTCGTGAAGCAG
>LDZR01000856.1_pt1 | contig 12823 bp, 13 predicted proteins | sample 615371 | NCBI WGS metagenome assembly LDZR01 (sample SAMN03408294, study PRJNA278302) | terrestrial metagenome | isolation source: oil reservoir sample K2 | place: USA: Alaska, North Slope, Kuparuk formation | collected 2013
GAGTACATGAACAAATACATGAACTATAATTTTGGGAAAATTGCCGGGGAAATTCTACCTCCAGAGCTTTTTTCAGATTATCAAAATATTTATCCTCAGTTGGATGTTTTCAAGTGGCTGGATATTATAAAGGAAAAATATGATTTAAACTACAATTTAAAAAGCAAATGGATTGAAATTTTTACAGAACTAATTAAAACTCCTCAGGTGAAAAAATGGTTGAAAATAAACTTTCCGGGCGTAAATATTCTATCCAATATATTTGTAAATAACTTAGGGGGCATGAAATTAGGTGAAGCTATAGTCAGGATAGGAATGTTCTTCAGAAGTATGAGAAATTCAAATTCTCTTTTAATGAATGCAGAAGAGCTTTTGAACAAAAATTTTTATATACCAAAAGAATATCTTATTGGGTTTTATGATCAAGATATTTCTTTTGCCCAAGGGGAAATAAAGGGAATAGTCATGGGTCATAACCACAGAGCTTCTTTCAATGTCATAAAAAACGGAGGGTCGAAAGAAGTTTATATTAATACGGGTACATGGAAATTCATGGTAAATCGAAATTTTGGAATAAATAGAAATGAATTCATCAAAAAAAAGTTGATTTCCTATCTTTTAATAGACGATTCAAACAAGCCTATGAATTTTAAATTAGTAAGAGAAGAGTCATTTTAATTATTAAAATTGTATGTTAGATTTTACTTAAATGAGAAATAGAAAAAAAGTAATTAGAATATAATTGAATAAAAGATGTTGATTTAATCAACATAAATTTTTTATAATTATGTTATTTTAAAAAATCTAATAGGAGGTAAAAAGATGGGAAAAAAGTATGTATACGTATGGAATAAAAACCGTGTAGAAGGCAACTCGAAAATGAAAGACATTCTTGGTGGAAAAGGTGCTAATTTAGCAGAGATGGCATCTTTAGGCTTGCCTGTACCTCCAGGTTTTACTATTTCAACAGAAGTATGTAAATATTACTGGGATAACAACAGAAAATTCCCAGAAGATCTTGCACCAACTGTTGAAGAAGCCATGAGGGAGCTTGAAAATGTTACAAGCAAAAAATTCGGCGACAACAAAAATCCTCTTTTGGTCTCAGTAAGGTCTGGTGCCGCCATTTCTATGCCCGGAATGATGGATACCATATTGAATTTAGGCCTTAACGATGAATCCGTCGAGGGATTAGCCAAGTTAACTAACAATGAAAGATTTGCTTGGGATTCTTACCGAAGATTTATACAAATGTTCGGGGATGTTGCACTAGGTATACCCCATGAAAAATTCGAAGAAGCTCTTAATGAAGTAAAAAACAAAAAAGGCGTAAAACAAGATTTAGAATTAGATGCAAATGATCTTAAAAAAGTTGTTGAATTATACAAAAAATTGTATAAGGAAGAAGGAAAAGAGTTCCCTCAAGATCCTATGAAACAGCTTTGGATATCTATTGAAGCGGTTTTTGGAAGTTGGAACAATCCAAGGGCAATAAAGTATAGACAAATTAATGAAATGGATAAGCAAGGGCTTTTAGGAACCGCTGTTAATGTAGTTGCAATGGTTTTTGGCAACATGGGAGAAGACAGTGGTACAGGTGTTGCTTTCACACGAGATCCAAACACTGGTGAAAAGAAATATTACGGTGAATTTCTTACTAACGCACAAGGTGAAGATGTCGTTGCTGGTATAAGAACTCCAAAAAGTTTGGATGAGTTGAAGAATATTAATCCTAAAGTATATAACCAATTACTTGAGGTTATGGATAAATTGGAAACACATTTTAGGGATATGCAAGACATTGAATTTACAGTTGAAAGAGGACAATTATATCTACTTCAAACAAGAAGCGGAAAGAGAACCGCTGCTGCCGCTGTTAAAATTGCTGTAGATATGGTAAAAGAAGGTCTCATAAGCAAAGAAGAAGCAGTGATGCGAGTCAAACCCTCAGATATAGAAAAGTTATTACATCCCATTTTCGATACTGAAGAATTAAAAAATGCCCAATATATTGGGAAAGGATTACCTGCATCTCCTGGTGCGGCTACGGGAAAGATTGTTTTTAGTGCAGACGATGCCGAAAAGATGGCAAAAGATGGTGAAAAAGTAATTCTTGCTAGACCCGAAACATCCCCAGAAGATGTTGGAGGTATGAACGTTGCAGAAGGAATATTAACTTCACGTGGAGGAATGACTTCTCATGCTGCCGTTGTTGCTAGAGGAATGGGTAAAACAGCTGTTGTTGGAGCAGAAGATATAGTCATCGATTTAAAAAATAAAGTTATAAAATCTAATGGAGTAGAATTAAAGGAAGGCGATTGGATTTCCATCGATGGAAATGAAGGAAAAGTTTACGCTGGAAAGGTCAAAACGGTTAGACCGGAAGGGTTAGCAGGTGATATTTCAGTATTGCTTGAGTACGCGGATGAAGTTTCAGTTTTAGGGGTTAGAGCTAACGCAGATATTCCAAGAGATGCAAAAGTCGCAAGAGAGTTTGGCGCTCAAGGAATTGGATTATGTAGAACGGAACACATGTTCTTTGGGTCAGAAAGAATAAACAAGATGAGAACCATGATCGTTTCAAAAACTGAAGAACAAAGAAGAGCAGCTTTAGAACAACTTCTGCCATATCAAAGGTCAGATTTCAAAGGCTTATTTGAAGAAATGGAAGGATTTTCTGTTACAATAAGGCTTTTGGATCCACCTCTTCATGAATTTGTCCCAGAAAGTGATGAACAAATAAGAGAAGTTGCAAAAACTATTGGAATCAGTGAAGAGGAATTAAGGAGTACAGTTAAGGATTTAGAAGAATTCAACCCAATGATGGGTCATAGAGGTGTAAGATTAGCTATCACTTACCCAGAAATAGCAGAGATGCAAACAAAAGCTATAATCTTGGCTGCTATAGACTTAATAAAAGAAGGCAAAAAGGTGCAGCCAGAAATAATGATTCCAGTAGTTGGAAACGTTAAAGAGCTTACCATCCTTAAAGAATCTATCAAGCAGATCGCTGACGAATTAATAAAAGAAAACAACGTAGACTTAGAATACAAAATTGGAACAATGATCGAAGTCCCGAGAGCCTGCGTCGTTGCAGATCAAATTGGTGCAGAGGCTGATTTCTTTAGCTTTGGTACCAACGATCTTACACAACTTGGTTTAGGTTTTTCAAGGGATGATTATGGAAAATTCATTGGAGATTATATTGAAAAAGGTATCTACGAAAAAGACCCATTCCAACAAATCGATAGAGAAGGCGTTGGAAGATTAATAAAACTTGCTTTGGATGGTGGAAGATCCGCAAATCCAAAATTAAAGGTAGGAATATGCGGAGAACACGGTGGAGATCCTGATTCCATTGAGTTTGCACACTTGGTGGGGCTGGACTACGTTAGCTGTTCTCCATACAGAGTACCAGTCGCTAGATTAGCAGCTGCACAAGCAGCGGTAAATTATAAGAGAGGTAAAACAGTTAATTATTAATCAATGGGTAAGAAAATCAGCAATAATAAGAGTTCTAAAAGTAAATGTTGATTTTATAATAGTTACAGGGTGGAGATCTCTCCACCCTTTTTGTTATACTGCTTATTAACTGTTGACACTTTCTTGCCAATATGTTAAAATCGAACAAATGTTTTATTATATCTTTTCCGGGGTGATCCATAATGAAAATAATAGATTTAATTAAACAATCTATTAAACCCATACTTTCTTTCGAAATTATCCCACCCAATGTTGGTGAAAGCATTGATCCAATATTTAATGTGGTGGATAATTTAATCGACTTTTCTCCTAAATTTATCAATGTTACTAAGCATGCCAACGAAATTGAATATGTTGAAGAAAACGGGGAAATTATAAAAATCATCAAAAAGAAGAGACCTGGAACCGTTGGGGTAAGTGCTTCAATAAAGCATAGGTATGATATCGAAGTAGTTCCTCATCTAATATGTACAGGCTTTAATAAATACCAAATAGAAGACATTCTAATAGACCTAAATTATCTAAGAATAGAAAACATATTCGTCGTAAGAGGGGATAAGAAAAGATACACATGGAAAGAAACAGATGAATACGAACATGCAACTCAATTAGTTGAACAGGTAACAAATATGAACAAAGGGATATATACTTGCCCCACAAAAGAACATAATCCCACAAATTTTTGCGTGGGGGTTGCAGGATACCCAGAAAAACATTTTGAATCCCCAAACTTGGAAAAAGATTTAGACTATTTAAAATTAAAGGTTGATATGGGAGCCGAATTCATCATAACTCAAATGTTTTTTGACATAGAGTATTATAAAAACTTCGTTAATAAAGTGCGAGAACTAGGTATTGAAGTTCCAATAATTCCAGGCATCAAACCATTGGGAAGTAAAAAATCATTATACAACATCCCCAAAAATTTTCATGTTAATATACCCAAAGCCATCGTTGAAGAGTTTGAAGACGCAAAATCTTCTCAAGATGAATATATAATAGGGGTAAAATACGGAATAAAATTGATTGAACAACTTTTAGAATTGGGAGTACCAGGAATACATATTTTTACAATGGGGAAAGGAAAAATAGTTAAAGACATATTAAATGCATTTAATGGAATTTTTTAGAATTTTTATGGGTGGGGAGCTGGGCGAAGGGGCTGAAATTCTTTCATCTTTATGGGTGGGCAGCGGGGCAAAGGGGCGCTATTTTTAAAGTTTCAAAGAGAATCTTTCATTTTTTATTTTGGAGAAGAGATAAAAAATGGCACGCCCGGAGGGAATCGAACCCCCAACCTGCGGTTTTGGAGACCGCCGCTCTGCCAGTTGAGCTACAGGCGTATTACTGCATTATTATAACACAAAATTAGCGATCTATCAAGTGTTTTTTTCTTTAAATTAGAGTGAATTGATTTGTTAACAATAATGTGATAAGCTTATAAATAGAGAAGTACAATACATATATTAAAAAATGAGTCCTTCTATTTATATTATAAAATATTTAATGTAATAGTAACTTTAAATTATACCTCGTCTTCTACTTTTTGCATACTTTTTACCAAATTTCTTTCTTTTTATAGTATACTAAGGAAGGATTATTTAAGTATTGGGGTGAGCAAATAATGTTTGAAAACTTACAAAAAAAACTGACAGGAGTCTTCAAGAACCTGTCAGGTAAAGGCAAGTTAACCGAAAAAAATATAAAAGATGCTGTTAGAGAAGTAAAACTTTCTCTTTTGGAAGCGGATGTACATTATAAAGTGGTAAAGGAATTGGTCGATAGGGTTAAGGAAGAAGCCGTTGGATCTAAGGTTCTTGAAAGTTTAACTCCTGATCAAGAGTTTATAAGAATAGTTCGAGATGATTTAATTGAATTGATGGGTGGCAAAGAAAACAGCAAAATAACCATTTCTCATAATCCTGGTTTTATTATGCTCACAGGTTTACAAGGAAGCGGTAAAACAACGACCGCGGCTAAATTAGCAAATTTTTATAAGAAAAAAGGGAAGAATCCTCTGTTAGTTGCCGCTGATACTTACAGGCCAGCGGCTATCGATCAACTCGTGCAATTGGGAGAAGACATCGGTATTCCTGTCTTTACAGGAGATAGAATAGACGCTTTGAAAATTGTAGAAGAAAGTAAAAAGTATGCGGAAAAGCTTTTACATGATATTGTTATTGTTGATACCGCAGGTCGTTTGCACATTGATGAAAAGATGATGGAGGAGTTAGATAAGATAAAAAAGTTAATCAATTCAGATGAGATTTTAATGGTCGTGGATTCAATGGTCGGTCAAGACGCAGTTAATTCAGCAAAAGAATTTAACGATAAGTTGGATCTCTCTGGCTTTGTTGTTTCAAAACTCGATGGTGATTCTCGAGGTGGAGTCATCATTTCTATTAGGTACATTACGGGAAAACCTGTCAAGTTAGTTGGTGTTGGTGAGAAGATAGATGATTTGGAAGAGTTTTACCCAGATAGATATGTTGGAAGAATTTTAGGAATGGGAGATGTACTTTCCTTCATAGAGAAGGTAGAAAAAGACATAGATAAAAAGAAAGCAGAAGAAGATGCGGAAAGGTTTATGGAGGGGAAATTCGATTTAAAAGATTTTCTCGAGCAAATTCGACAAATAAGAAAATTAGGACCTCTCAGCAATCTTTTAGAAATGGTTCCTGGCGTACCAAAAGATCAGGTGGATGTAACCAAAGGTGAGCAAGAATTAAAAAAATTCGAAGCAATAATAAATTCAATGACAGAAAAAGAACGTAAAAATACAAGAATACTAACTTATTCAAGAAAGCAGCGAATAGCCAAGGGAAGTGGAACAACTCTTCAAGATATCAATAGACTTTTGAAATCATATGAACAGTTGAAAAAAACTATGAAGCAAATGAAAAAATTTAAAGGCAGAAAGCTCATGAATAATCTACCTTTTTAAAATACCAATAATAAATAAAAATATGTGGAGGTGTGTTAATGGTAAAAATCAGATTGAACAGGATGGGAAGGAGACATCAACCGTTTTATAGAATAGTTATCGTAGATTCCAGAAATAAAAGAAGCGGAAAATATATAGAATCAATCGGATACTATGATCCACTAAATAACTCAAACCAGTATAAAGTGGACGAAGATAAGGCTTTAGATTGGTTATTGAAGGGTGCTCAACCCACAGACACTGCTAGAAGAATTCTTAGAAAAATGGGTGTTATGAAAAGATATGACGAAATAAAATTTCGAGCCAGAAGAGAAAATGATGTCAAAGAATCCGAAAAAATAGTAGAACCGGAAGGAGAAGAAGTTAAAGAATGAAGACTCTTCTTTTAGACATTTTGAACAACATAGTTAAACATCCAGATGAAATAAAGATCGTGGAGTCAAACGAAGAAAAAAACGTAATATTTGAAATATATGCCAACTCTGAAGATGTAGGGCAAATAATTGGAAAAGACGGAAGAACTATTAAATCTATAAACATTCTTTTAAATGCTGCGAAAAAAGACCCTGACAAGAAATTTATTCTAAAAGTAATTAGGTGAGTGAATTGAACAGTTTATCCAATCTTTTGGACAACAAAATCTCCGTGGCAAAAATCGTTAATAGCCATGGAGTACATGGAGAGGTAAAAGTAGTACCTTTTACCAATATAAAAAGTGTAATAACAAACTTAGAAGAAGTTCTTTTGTACAATACCTCAACCAGAAATTTTTTCTTCACTAAAGTATTACAAGTCAAACCATTAAACAGATTTTTTGTTTTGAACTTACGAGGAATAGTCAATATGGACGAAGCTAAAAAAATGATCGGATATGAAGTTTTTATCGATAAGAAAGATCTTCCCCCTCTTAAAAGTGACGAATATTATTGGTATGAGATTCTAAGTTCTGATGTTTATTATGAAAATGGGGAATACGTTGGAAAAGTGGAAGAAATAATTCAAACCGGTGCAAACGATGTAATTTCCATAAAAAATCTAGAAGAAGATAAAGAAGTTCTCATACCAATGACTGAACATTACATTGTCGAATTAAAAAAAGAAAATAAAAGTATTATAGTAAAAAAAATAGAGTGGTATGAAAATGGAACAAGCAAAACAGATTAAAATCAGTGTTTTGACTATTTTCCCTGGTATGTTTGATATCCTTAAAAACTATGGAGTAATCAAAAAGGCTATTGAAAAAAGATTAGTTGAAATAGATATTTTCAACTTAAGAGATTACACAACTGATAAACACAAAGTAACAGACAAACCAGGATATGGTGGACAAAATGGAATGGTTATGTTGGCAGAACCTTTTTATCGTTTTTACGAAGAGTACATAATCTCTAAAAACCTTAAGCCTTATATAGTTTTACCTTCCCCACAAGGTGAAGTATTCAATAACGACTTAGCTTTTGAGTTAGCAAAAAAAGAGAATTTAGTTTTTTTCTGTGGAAGATACGAAGGAATAGATGAAAGGGTTAAAAAGATCGTTGACAAAGAAGTTTCAATAGGTGATTACGTTTTAACAGGCGGCGAAATCCCTACCATGGTTATAATCGAAACTCTTTTAAGATTTTTGCCTGGAGTAATAGGTTCAAAAACAAGTGTGGAAAATGACTCTTTTTATAACGGGCTTTTAGACCATTCACATTACACCAAACCTCAGAACTTTAGGGGAATGAAAGTACCAGAAATACTGTTAAGTGGGAATCATGAACGTATTGAAACTTTTAGAAAAAAAGAAAGTTTGTTAAAAACAATATTAAAAAGGCCTGACCTATTTATAAAAAAAGAATTAAGCGAAGAAGAAAAAAAGGTTTTAATAGTTCTTATTCAAGAAATGTTTAACGAAAACTCTAATATTCTTAAGGAGTCCCATGATGTTTGATAAACTATATGTAGCCTTGATTCACTATCCTATCCTGAAAAAAGACGGTAGTATCGTTTCAACTGCCGTTACAAATTTTGATGTTCATGATATTTCAAGAACCTGCAGAACTTATAACGTAAAAAACTATTTCTTAGTAACCAATTTACCTGCTCAACGAAAGATTGTAGAAAAGGTTTTAGATTACTGGATCAACGGATACGGAGGAGAATTTAATCCCAACAGAAAAGAAGCACTTGAAATATTTAAAATAAAAAATTATTTGGAGGATGTTATCGAAGAAATAGAAAAGCAGGAAGGCAAACGTCCAAAGATAGTTTTTACTTCTGCTAGAGCCAGAAATAATGTAGTTTCTTTTGAAGATTTAAAAGCTAAGATAAAAAATTCTGATCATCCATTTTTAATTCTTTTTGGGACTGGTTGGGGAATGCCAGAAGAAATTAGAGAAATTTCTGATTACGATTTAGAACCTATTAGAGCTAAGGGAGTGTTCAACCATCTTTCTGTAAGGGCAGCTGTTGCAATAACCCTTGATAGACTGATAGGTGAAAATTCAATTTAAATTCCATAGTATTAAATTAAGGAGACGCTATTTCTAAAGTTTTTTAAGTTTCTAAAGAAAGTTGAAAAATAATATTTGGGAGGTTTTAAAATATGGATAAAATCATAAATTCTGTAGAAACAAATTATAAAAAAGAAGAAATCCCTGAAATTAGACCGGGAGATACTGTAAGAGTCAACGTAAAAGTTGTGGAAGGAGAAGGCCAAAGAAAAAGAGAAAGAATCCAACCTTTTGAAGGAATAGTAATAAAAATAAGAGGTGCTGGCCTAGGACGTTCTTTCACTGTTAGAAAAATAGGAGCAGATAGAGTGGGTGTTGAAAGAATCTTTCCGTTTCATTCTCCTTCTATAAGCAGCGTAGAGGTCTTGAAGAAAGGGAAAGTCAGAAGGGCTAAACTTTATTACCTCAGAGATGTTAAAGGAAAGATAAGGATTAAAGAGAGGAAGGATTGAGCCTTTTGAAAGAGGCTACTAAGAAGAAAATTAAAACTGAAACCTTGGATTGGATTTACGCCATAATATATGCACTGATATTCGGAACCATTATCAGATTGTACGTGTTTGAGACAATGATGGTTCCAACTCCTTCTATGGTTCCAACTATCCAGGTATACGACAGGTTGTTTGTAGAAAAAGTCACATATGAATTTGCTGAACCAAATAGAGGCTCGATAGTTGTTTTTTGGACACCTTTTGTGGACATCAGGGCGCAACAGCAGTTACGTGCCTTTGATAGGTTCATGGATTTTTTTGCTCCAGCAAAATTTGAAGGCCATGTAAAATATGTGAAGAGATTAGTTGGTAAACCAGGCGATACCTTGAGATTGGTACCGGTGGAAGAAAAGTTTTGGGAAGATATTAAAAATGATGAAATCCAAAATATTCCTAATTGGTTGAATTTCATCATTAATTATTACGAAAGTATAGATTACATCCCACCCCAGATAAAAAATAAGGTTTCAAGATTAGAAATAAACGGTAAAATACTCCCTGAATTTGAAAATATTTACTATTTAAGAGATGCAATATTTGAAGATCCTAAATTTTTTGATTATATAGCCTATCCGGAGAAATACAGTTACCAAATTGCCACGTCTGATTTATTTTTCATGTATATGGATAACTTTACAGGTAGGCTGATACCAGCCAAACCAACTATTGAATGGTACAAACAAATGAGAGACACACTTTTGTTTACTGACTTTTATGAAAACGAGCTTTCAAAATTGGATTTATCTACTTTAATATATAAAGATGAAGAAGGCCTAGTTAATGTGAAAATTCCAGAAGGATACTATTTCTTCATGGGTGATAATACATTGGAAAGTCAAGATAGCCGTTTTTTTGGATTTGTTCCTATTGAAAACGTTATTGGAACAACTTTTTTAAGAATTTATCCATTTGACAGGTTTGGAAAGATATAGCTAACCTTATCAAAAAAACCGCCTTCTGGCGGTTTTTTAAGTTTAAAAATGGCGGAGACGGTGGGACTCGAACCCACACGGGGTGTAACCCCATCGGTTTTCAAGACCGACGCCTTAGCCAATTAGGCTACGTCTCCACCAATACGAACGAAATGTCCAATCCAAAGGAATTATACCATATAAGGAGCGTTTTGTCAATGAAAGCTTCAGATGAAAAGGCTAAAAAAATTAATAAATATATCAATATGTTAGTTAACTACCCTGTTAATTTGACCGCTTATCAAAACCAAAAAGATGCCTATGAAAACCTTATTTTAGACAGTATAATTCCTGTAGAATCAGAGGAGAGCTTCTTAAACTCAAAAAAGATCGTAGACATAGGAACCGGCGGAGGTATACCTGGTCTAGCTTGGGCTATATACTTCCCAGAAAAAGAATTTTATCTAGTAGATAGCGTATCAAAAAAGATACAAGCTTTGCAAATTTTTATAAAAGAGTTAAAATTAACTAACGTTTATTTGTTCTGTGAAAGAGCAGAGGATTTCGCAAAAACCCATAGAGAATATTTTGACTTTGCAACATGCAAAGCGTTAGCCAGAAGTGATATCGCATTAGAATATTTGACCCCACTTGTGAAAGTAAATAGCTATATATCCCTATTCAAAGGCCCATCTTACTTCAAAAATGAGAAAAAATATACACAAAACGTGTTGAACAAGTTGAATATCTCTGAGTTTAAAGAAATTGAATACGAAATTGGAGAAGACAAAAAGAAAAGGTATTTTATACTTTTTAAAAAAATTGGAACTACCTCTCAAAACTATCCAAGGCAAGTAGGTATTCCAAAAAAATTCCCTTTAGGAGAAACGAAATGATCAAAATTATTGTTGATAAGCCTTATGAAGGTTCGATGAATATGGCATTAGACATATCAATAGCCAAACTCAGTGCAATAAGAAAAATTTCTACATTAAGGATCTACCAATGGAAAGTTCCCACCTTATCCCTTGGAAAACATCAAAAAACAGGCAACCTAAACTGGAAGTTTATAAAAAGTAACAATATCTCTGTTGTGAGAAGGCCATCAGGCGGTAGGGCGGTTTTACACAATAATGAAATAACCTATTCGTTTTCAACTTTTATTAGCAACGAAAACTTACCAAATAATCTACTCGCCAGCTACTTGAAAATCTCTCAAGCGCTGATAAGATCACTACACGAATTAGGAATTGAAGCGGATCTTGAAAGTTCAAAAAAAGAAGGACTAACCAAAGATCTTTGCTATGATGCACCTTCATTTTATGAAGTGAAAGTTAATGGAAAGAAACTAATTGGAAGCGCACAATACAGAACGGCAACTTTCATTCTTCAACATGGTTCAATTCCAATTAAGCATGACTATGAAACTTACATTAACTCTTTTAAATACTCTCATACTGATTGGATAAAACGGCATTTAATTAGTTCAACCATCGATTTAGAAACAATTTTAAAAAAACCTATTTCAAAGATGGAGATTGCCAGAGCTTTTGAAATAGGTTTTAAGTCGGTCTTCAAAGAAGAAATATCAGAAGGTGTTTTAGAACAAGAGGAAATAATTCTTGCACAAAAAATGAAAAATAATTTTAACGTTCTGGAGGAAATGAACTAACAATTTGATTAACCAAGGGTTTTAAGCTTTGTTGAGTCAATAGATTAGCATATTCAACATTTATCCATTCTTTAATCCACTTTTCTGCATTTGATTCTGGAATTAATTTATTCTCTTTAAATAGTTCATCATCTTGTGCAGAGTTCAATATCTTTGCAAAGATGTCCGACACGAAAGCTTCAGTTGCTTCTCTCATACCTATTTTATTATAATTTATACCAGATACATTAAATGCTGGTCCAATTACGTTAGTCATTTACATCACCACCAAGTCGGCATATAGGTAAGTTTTAGCACTTTGAATAATTGCAATTATATCTTGAGGTGTTGCTCCAGCCGTTTTTAAAGCTGTAATCAGGTTCGCAACCGTTGCAGGTTTACCACTTATTTTGCCGTTTTCAACACTTACACTGAAGTTACCATAACTAACAGTGAAATCAGCCATTCCGACATCTCCTCCAAGAACTATTGTGCCCGTTCTTTCATTGATCACTATCTTAGCTTTTACATCGGGAGTAACCTCTATCTCTTCAATTAAAGCCAAAAAAGATATAATATCATCTTCAAAATATTTTGGAACTTCTACTTTAATTGAAGATGGATCAAGAGCTTTTGCAATTTTTAATGAAAAAGTTGAATTTATTGCGTTAGCAACCCTCGCCGATGTTGTAAAATCTGGTTGTTTCAAGTTGATAGTCACCGTGTCTTCATCTACAATCCGAGCAGGAATTTCTCTCTCTATAATAGCCCCTTCAGGGATATAACCAACAACTTTGTATCTTTCTTGCAGGTTAGATGATGAACGAACATTGGCTCCACCAGTTAAA
>LDZR01000673.1_pt1 | contig 12708 bp, 10 predicted proteins | sample 615371 | NCBI WGS metagenome assembly LDZR01 (sample SAMN03408294, study PRJNA278302) | terrestrial metagenome | isolation source: oil reservoir sample K2 | place: USA: Alaska, North Slope, Kuparuk formation | collected 2013
AAAAAGGTTTTTTAAAATAATATTGCCTGTTTTCAAAAAAGAACTGTTAGGAACTTTTGCATTTTGTATGGCCATAGCACTTGGTGAGATCACAGCGACAATTATTCTGTCAGAAGGTCAATTGACCACTCTATCTGTTGCAACCTATAAACTTTTCAGCACACGTCATATCGGCGAAGCACAGGCTTTGAATTCTATCCTAATGTGGATTGTTTTGATTCTGTTCTTCATTTCTGAGCAAACCGAATAATTTATTTTGAAGAAAATCGAAGTTTAGCATGATGAGATTTGCCACGGATGAAGAAGATGTGAAAAAGATAGGCCCATTTTCAATGATTGGCTCTGGTGGCAGTGTCTTACCTGATGGTATTCTCTCGCATGGACATTTATATCCCAGGAACTTTGGCACTTTTCCAAGGGTAATTGCTCGCTATGTCAAAGAGCTCAAAGCAATCACATTGGAGGCTGTCTACAAAATGACATCTTTTCCGGCACGAAGAATTGGGTTGTTTGACCGAGGAATCATTCGACCAAAGATGGCTGCTGACATAGTGATCTTTGATTTTGATAAAATTCAAGATCTGGCCAGCTATGAAAATCCAAAAAGCTACCCTCAGGGTATAGTTCATGTAATAGTGAACGGTGAGCTCACTATTTTTGAGACTGAACATACCCTGGCCCGGGCTGGAAAAATTTTCAGAAAAAGATGATCAGCTAATACACATTAAGACTTCTCTTAAAATCTTTGCTGCTAAAATGCCGGTTCTTTCTGAGATGTCTGTCAATGGTGAAACTTCAACTAAGTCGAAGCCAACTATTTTCAGTTCCTTAAATCTCTGGATTATTTCAAAGATTTCCTTTGAAGTACATCCACCCGGTTCGGGAGTTCCAGTACCGGGTGCAAAAGCAGGATCAAATACATCTATGTCAAGGGTGATGTATATCGGAAAACCTTTCAATTCATCAAATACCTTCATGAAAGGCTCTTTCACATCGTACAAAAAAGTTCTTGTGTGATCTTTTGCAAAATCGAACTCTTCCTTTAAACCAGATCTGATACCAAACTGATACAGATGCCTGTCTTTGATATATTCACACACTCTTCTCAAAACCGTACCATGAGAGAGTTTTTCACCAAAAAGAGTGTCTCTCAAGTCTGCGTGTGCATCGAAGTGAATGATTTTCAGCTCTGGGTACTTTAACGCCATTCGCCTGACTATGGGGAAAGTTATCAAATGTTCTCCGCCAATGAAAACTGGTATTTTTTCGTCTTGAACGATTTCATTTGCTATTCTCTCGATTAACTCGAGGCTCTTTTGAAGATTTCCCAGCGGCATCTCGATATCACCGGCATCATAAAAAGATTTGTCATTCAAGGAGTCATTCAGGTATGGGCTGTAATCCTCTAAACCATAGGAAAGTTCTCTGATTTTCTTTGGTGCCATGCGTGTCCCCGGCCTGAAACTTGTTGTCTGATCCAGTGGTGCACCTACGATGACCGCTCTGCTTGATTCATAGTTATCTTTTGATCTGAGAAAAGTATGTTGATTCACCAAATTTTTGAGCATCTTCACTTTATTACCTCCCTGTCTTCGATTAGCTCGATATCAAGGATTCTGTCTATTCTGAATGTTCTCAAATCTTTTTTTTTAAAACAGTAACCCTGAAGACCTAAGAATTTTTTCCCAGAATAAGAAAACTCTCCCACTCTCCTTGGTTCAACAATTCTTCTTGATTTTTCATTATCAGATCTCACATAAACGATCAAAAGGTATTTGTTCAATTCAATAGCCCTGTTTATGAGTTCCATTTTTTCACTCATAGATAACTTTTTTTCACTATTTTTACACTGAAAATCACTCAAAAATCTGAGAATTCTTCTATCGAGTATTATGTCTTTTTTCGTTACAGCCCTTGTGAGTGAGATACCACTCAAGCGAGTGCATCTACTCAGAGCCACATACAACTGTCCCGGAGCAAAAAAACGTTTTGAAAGGTCGATTGTCACATTGTCAAAGGTTTTGCCCTGACTCTTGTGTATCGTGACAGCCCAGGCTAATCTCATCGGAAATTGGCTGAATGTACCCACTATTTCTGTTTCAATCATCTTTTTTCGCCTGTTGTATCTGTAGTGAAATATGTCCCAGGTGTAACGTGTCACTTCTTCAATTCTGCCATTAGAAAAAAGAACCTTGACGATACCATCATCTTGATGAACATCAATGATTTTTCCAACAAAACCGTTCACCCACCTGCCGTCACTGTCGTTATTTAGCATCATTATCTGTGCACCTTTTTTTAGCGAAAGTACATAATCTGCAGGAAAAGAACTTTCATCAAAATCTCCCTGTATCTCGGCTTCGAATTTGTACAGTTTACCTTTGATCTGGTTGAGCTTTTCCTGGTTTATATTTTTGGCTGTCTGGTTGTGGCTTGTCAGATAAATAGCATAGTTAATATTTTGTAGCTGAGCATTTACTCGTCTGCTTAGGATCAGCAGACTTTCATCAGTTATTGTTCCAGTTCTAATTTCATTGAGAATTTTCATGAACTGATCATCATCTTGCCTGTAGATCTTTTTGAGTTCTATGAATTCCCAATCCACATCTTTGAACACATCTGAATCAAAGAAATATTCACTTCTGTACCTTTCTTTGAAAAATTCCCTTTCTTTCTTGGTAACTACAGGTGGCAGTTGGTACAAATCTCCCATCAGAATCATCTGAACACCACCGAAAGGTTTGCTGAAATCCCGAGCGTTCAAACGCAAAAATTTATCGATGCAATCAAGTAGATCGGCCCTAACCATAGAGATCTCATCGATGATAATTGTGTCTATTTCTCTGTAAATTTCATCATCTAATACTTCAATGTTCTCAACAGTCACATTTGGCTTGAATTTGAAAAACGAGTGAATTGTTTCACCATTCACATTCAGCGCCGCAACACCTGTCGGAGCAAGAACCACGACTTTTTTCTTTGTTATGTTGCAAAAATACATTAGCAATGTAGATTTACCAGTCCCGGCCCTGCCAGTTATAAAGATGTTCTTGTCTGATTTTTCCATCAATTCCAATGCATTCAAAAATTGTTCATTCAGTTCTATCTCATTCATACTCAATTTATTATTTGACACTCCCAATCCCCTAAAGATGGAGATACGGATACTCCATGGCCACAGAGATGTGGATTGAATCTCACACCTCTGGCGGGTGCCAATTTCACTACTACTTGGGACTTCTTCCCAGGATACCTTGCATAAATGTTTATCGCCCCTACCCCGTCCCTGTGATACTCAAACCCACAATTTTGGCACTTACAGTTGCGGTTATTCGGATGATTTCTGCTGCCACATACAGGACATCGTTTACTTGTATACGCTTCTGATATACTCACAACTTTAATTCCATGTAGCTTTGACTTATCAGTTATCATGTTGACTATTTTTCTGTACTGCCACTGATGCAGTTTTTGATTATAATTATCATTTCCATTTGCACCGTATCGAATGTTTGTTATATCTCCAACTACAATAGTCCCTACGCTTTTCTGTATACACAATCCAACAAAGTTGCTCGTTATCTTATGAAGCATGTCTCTGATCTGGTTTTGTGTTCCTGTTAGCATTCTCTTTTTAGCTTTAGATAGTTTTCTGTATCTCTTTGAACCTTTTTTACAGCGATTTAATAGCTTTTGAAATTCAGCAAGTTTCTTGTTTCTGCATCTTAGAACGCTGTTTAAAATACCTCCTCGGTAAATGATGGTTTCGGAACCATCAAAACACGTTATCGGATGGATAATACCAAGATCAATAGACATAACTTTTGTCTTTGGTTGTCGGTTTTCTTCTTCAATCTTCACCTCTATTCCAAGGTGAAGATAATATTTTCCATTTTCGTAGACTAATTTAGCTTGCCTGATTATTGTACCGGCTGGCAACGATGTTTGGATAATAATAGGTTGTTGCTTTCTGCCCATTGAAAGCTTTAGCTTACCATCCGGTATCAATTTTATCGCTGTGTTTTTCCAGATGAATGGCGGGAATCTTTTCTTTTTGTGCGGCGGTCTTAAATCTGGTTTTGATTTAACTGCGCTGAAGTAACTATCAAGAGCTTGAAAGTACTCTTGAAGTATAGCTTGTTTAGAATGTGTATGAATGTCTATATTATCAGCCCAACGCAGAATATATTTTTGCACCGTATTTTGAGAGAGCCAGAAACCTTTCTTGCGCTTTATCTTTTTGACAAGAGACATTGTTTTGTTATATATCCGTGCAGCAGTTTTGTTAAGTTCAGAACATAAAGGATAAAGTTCTAATGGTACAGGTACTTTATATGTTCTGACTACATATCTTGACATTCTTCAATATATCTCCTGATAGTTTCTTCTGAAACTGTTTCTGTTGCCCTATACAATTGTAACACAGCTTTTGATAATTAATAAGCTCCTTACCCATTCCCCTGAAGAAGAAGGACTTGCGGAGATATTTTTTCTGTCACATTGATTGCAAGATTTTATAAATTGACGATACTGGCTTTTGCACGTATAATCATTCTAAACAAAGGGGGTATAGTGATGAGAAAACTTCTCAGTTTATTTGGTATTCTGTCATTGTTCGTTCTTTGTTTCGGTCAGGTTGCTCTGCAAGAAGCCGCCCCGGCTATTCAGAAGCTTGGCATTTTAAAAACAATCGACGATTCAGCCCTGACTTATGACGAACTTTATTCTGCTGTAGCAAAAGCTTTTCCTGGAAAAGAATCACTTGTAAAGAAGGGAACAGATCAGGTTTTGAGAAAAGACTTTATCATGATACTTGTCAAGGTACTCGGCCTTGAACAAGAGGCTGCAAAATTCACAGAGATTTGCACTCTCGCAAACGATGAAGATAAAGTCCCAAAAGAAGCTATAGGTGCTTTTACACTCGCATTTAGAAGCGACAGACAACTTTTAGATTATCGTTACGGGCATTTGCTTGAGCCGCTATCACCAATAACAAAATCAGAAGCGGCAAGATCTTTCTACATGGCGCTTTATCCACCAAAACGTGGTGGAACGATTGTAACAGCAGTTGGGGCAGATCCCAAGGGACTCAACACCTTGTTTACCTCTTCAGGTTTAACCTGGACAATCTGCAACATCATCGGTGATGGAAATACAGGAACTGACGACAACGGCTTTTATCATCCAAGGATGATAAAAAGAATACCCACCCTCGAAAACGGTCTTGTAAAAATCAACCAGGATGGTTCAATGAGTGTGACCTTCGAATTGAGAAGAGGTATGAAATGGCACGATGGTCAGCCGGTCACAGCACATGATGCAAAATTTCAGTGGGAAGTTATGGTTTCTGAAGCCCCAGTTACATCGAATTACTTTGAAAAGATGGTAGATCGAGTTGATGTAATAGATGACTACACATTCACAGTTCATTTTCCCAGTCCAGTACCCGGTGCTGAACTTGGTTCATCGGTCTACGCTTATTACTACGGCTGGTTCCAGCTTCCTGAACATCTTTACAGAAAAGACTTTGAAGAAGCAAAGAAAACAGGAAACTGGGATCAATTTGTCCAAAAAGTTACCTTCAACCCTGTTATGACAGGACCATACAAATTCAAAGAATACGTCGAAGGGCAGTACATAGTGCTGGAAGCATTTGATGAATATTACATGGGCAGGCCAAATATTGATCAAATAGTGATGAGAATAATTCCAGATAGCGATGTTATCTTTGCATCTGTTTTAAAAGGTGAAATAGACTTTGGCAGGTATACGCTGGATCTTAAACAAAGTCTGCAACTTGAAAAAGATAAAGGAGATATCTTCAATGTCTACTTCACTCCGAATGTGGCAGCGTGGACACTTGATTTGAACTTCAGAGATCCAAACGATCTTTCAAAACCACATCCGTTGTTCTCTGACGTGAGGGTCAGGCAGGCTATTTTATATGCAATTGATCGTCAGCAAATAAACAACGTTGTATTTTTTGGAAAAGGTCAGATTGTAGACACATGGATCACGGAAGTCCATATGATGAGGGATGCTTTAAAAGGAGACCATATAAAGAAATACCCGTACGATCCGAAAAAAGCAGAAGAATTACTTGCTCAAGCTGGCTGGAAAAAGAACAAGCAGGGGTTACTTGAAAAAGATGGCAGGGTTTTCGAGTTCACACTGATTGCAGGAGCAGGTAACAGTCAAAATGAGCTGATAACCCAGTTAATACAGGGTATGCTCAAAAAAGTTGGTATATCTGTAAAGATTGAAATGAAACCTGCACTTGTCATATGGGATGAAGCTCCCATGGGCAAATTCGATGCGTGGCTGACTGGCTGGGGCTATGGAGTCAGTGATGAAGCACTAAATTACTGGGGTAGTGATATGATACCATCCGAGGCAAATAACTGGGGTGGTACGAATTACACGGGCTGGTCCAATCCCAAAAACGATGAGATACTTGCGAAAATGGCAACAGAAGTTGATTTTGAAAAAAGAGTCGAATTGTACAAACAACACTTTGCATTATGGACCAATGACTTGCCAGTTTTGCCTTTGATTTCAGATCCAACACCTCATTTTGCAAAGAAATACATCAAAAGTTTTAATTCTACTTACGACAGTGGCCTTGGCTGGATCATCTACAACTGGTACATAGACACAGAACAACATTAATGGCTGGGGGATAACCCCCCAGTTTCATTCCCGAGGAGGACTCAAGATGAATTTTGACTATTTGGTCGATCAAATACCAGATTACAGGAGATTTTTTTACGTCGATGAATTCGACAGAAGAACACAGGAACTTGCTGAAAAATTTCCCAGAGTAGTAAAAGTTTATGAAATTGGTAAATCGAGAAATGCTCATCCAATAAAGGTAATCAAAATAGGTAATGGCTCCAGAAATGCGCTCATGTTCGGTTGCCCACACCCTAATGAACCCATAGGGGCAATGATGCTCGATTTCCTTTGCGAAAAACTTGTGGAGGATGAACAATTGAGATCTCATTTTGATTACACCTGGTATTTAATAAAGGTTATAGATCCAGATGGTACAAAGTTAAATGAGGGCTGGTTTTCAAATCCACAGTCTATTAAGTCCTATGCAGGCAACTTCTACAGACCACCGGGATACAGGCAGGTTGAATGGACTTTTCCTGTAGATTATAAAACCCTTCATTTTCACGATCCATTACCAGAAACACAAACTTTGATGAAGATCATGGAAGAGGAAAAACCAGTTTTCATGTATTCTTTGCACAATGCGGGTTTTGGCGGAGTTTATTATTATATATCTGATGATTCACCAGAATTGTATGAAGATTTTCACGCCATCCCACATAGATTTAAGGTACCGCTTGCACTTGGTGAACCGGAAGTGCCATATCTGAAAATGCTCTCAAAGGCTATATACAAACTTTCTCCAATAACTGAGGAATACGATTATCTTGAAAAACATGCGAAGGTCGATCCTGCTCAGATCATAAGAGCTGGTGCAAGTTCAGACGAATATGCCAAACGTGTTGCAGACACATATTCTCTTGTGTGCGAAGTTCCGTACTACTACGATCCGAGAATAGAAGATATATCAGAAGCTCAGATGACAAGAAAAGAAGCAAGACTCATCTCATGGGAAAGCTCGACAAAACAATACGAATTTGTCAGGGAAATCTTCGAAATATGTAAAAACTATTCAAATGAGAAATCTCCATTCTACGAAGTTCTCGAAAATTACGTTGAAATCATGCCAGAACATTTGAACGCAGAGAAGAACTGGATCGAAACCGACCCACAGCTTCAAAGAAAAGCTACCGTTGCCGAAGTTTTTGATAACACCTGTGTCACACAGTTCTATCAATCTTTAATGCTCGGTATGCTGAAGAGATTTGTCAATGAGATTCTTGAAAATTATGAAGATGAAAAATTATCTGAAGTTAAAAAGAAAGTTGACGGTCAATTTGACAAGAAAATAGATTATCTTGAAAAAAATCTCAATTACAGAGCAATACCAATAAAAGATCTGGTTGCCATACAATTGTTGGCAGGATTGAAAACAGCTGAATATGTACAGTCACTGTAGGGGGTAAAAATTTGAAAAGATACCTGTTTTTTAGATTGGTAGAACTAATTCCCATATTTTTTCTCATTTCGTTGATCATTTTTGTCATTCTGAACGCAATGCCGGGAGATCCGTTGCTGACAAGTCGCTTAGAAAATCCACGTGCGCTTGTGAGAGATCCAGCCAAGATTGCCGAACTAAGAAAATATTATCACCTTGATGATCCTTTGATAGTCAGATATGGTTTCTGGCTTACGAGTTTTCTCAAAGGCGATCTTGGTTTTTCTTCGATGTACAAACAACCTGTGCTGGGTATTATCGTTAAAAGGCTCCCGAATACTCTTACCTTGACGATAACTGCATGGGTTATAGGACTTGTAGTGGCTTTCCCAATAGGGATTTATTCTGCTGTTAAGAAATATTCGTTCTTTGACTATTTCTTCACCATTCTTGCATTCGTTGGAATTTCTCTGCCGACATTCTGGTTTGCGTTGATGGCGATAATCGTGTTTTCCGTGGTACTTGGCTGGTTTCCCATATCCGGTGTTCAAACCTATGGTATCACGGGCTCATGGAATATCTTTGTAGATAAACTCAGGCATCTGACTTTACCAGCTCTGGTCCTCGGTTTAGTTCAGGTTGCTTATTGGGTGCGGTACATAAGAACCTCTCTGTTAGAAGTACTCGATCAAGATTACATAAGAACCGCTTATTCAAAAGGTGCAAAAGAAAAAAGAGTGATTTTGAAACATGCTTTGAGAAATGCCATGATACCAATTATTACCATAATAGCGCTCGATATACCTTACTTTTTTGGTGGTGCGTTGATCGTTGAGACGGTCTTTTCATGGCCTGGCATGGGTAGATTGATGTACGAAGCAGTTCTGGCAAGTGATTACAATCTTGCCGTGAATTGTTTGATGTTCATCGCGATTATTACTTTACTGTCAAACTTGCTTGCGGATATCCTCTATGCTGTGGTTGATCCAAGAATAAGACTTGGTGAAAAGGCGGTGTGATAAAGTGCTTTTAATGAAAAAAAAGATTGAACAACTACAAGACAGTTCTGTTATACCAATTGGTACTTACTGGCAATTGGTGAGAAAAAGATTTCTAAAACACCGCTTAGCACTTTTTGGATTGATAATTCTCGTTTTTGTAACCATATTCAGTCTTATTGGACCGTTATTTATGGAAATTACTTACGACGAATTTGATCTTTCTGCTATCTTTGCACCACCGTTTTCACAAAACCATCTTTTTGGTACAGATGAACTCGGTAGAGATGTGCTCGTAAGGGTTATGTATGGTGGGAGAATATCGCTTTTTGTTGGGTTTGTATCGTCTTTGATCACAACCGCGATTGGTTTGCTGGTTGGATTGATTTCTGGATATTTTGGCGGCATCGTTGACAGATTATTGATGAGATTTGTCGATGTCATGCTTTCAATACCTCTTTTTCCAATACTTCTCATTCTCACAATGGTCTTTGGCTCAGGTCTGACAAACACAATACTTGTACTGTCTGTCTTTGGTTGGATGGGCGTATCAAGGCTTGTGAGAGGCGTTGTTTTGTCAATAAGAGAGAATGAATACATAATGGCAGCACGTGTTCTTGGCACCAGTAGATTAAAAATTCTGTTCAAACACGTTTTGCCAAATGCAATGCCCATAACGATAGTTTCGATGACACTCAATCTTTCTTATGCGATACTTTCAGAGTCCTCCTTGAGCTATCTTGGACTTGGTATACAACCTCCCACACCATCGTGGGGCAACATGCTTCAAAGATCCATGAACTATATTCTCTCCACAGGCCATTCAAACACTGTGCCCTGGTGGCTTGTGTTCTTTCCGGGCTTCATGATTTTCATAACAGTTCTGAGCGTTAATTTCTTAGGAGATGGACTTCGTGATGCCCTCGACCCGAAATTTGTCAGTGAAGCTTGAGGTGGTCGAATGCTTTTAAAAGTAGAAAACCTGCAGATTGGATTTAAAACGAACATGGGAAAAATTGTTCCTGTGGACGATGTTTTTTTTGAGGTCAACGACGGTGAAATACTGGGTATCGTAGGGGAGTCTGGCTGTGGTAAAACTGTTACGGCATACGCGATCACAAGACTTTTGCCGAAAAATGCCTTCATTTCAAAAGATTCACATATATGGTTCAGTGGCGTTGATCTTGTGACTCTGCACAGTGATGAATTGTGCAAAATCAGGGGAAAAGAAATTTCGATGATTTTTCAAGAACCAATGTCCTCTTTGAACCCCGTTTACACAGCAGGTTGGCAGATAGAAGAAGTTTATGAGCTTCACGAAAAGATGAGAAAGGAAGAAAGGAAAAGCAAAGCTGTACAGATGCTGGCGGATGTAAAAATACCAGAACCAAACAGCAGATATAATCATTATCCCAACCAGCTGTCTGGCGGCATGAGACAGCGTGTAATGATAGCAATGGCTTTAGCTTGCAGTCCAAAACTCTTGATAGCTGATGAACCAACAACAGCCCTCGATGTTACAATACAAGCTCAGGTACTCAAATTAATGCTTGATCTTAAAGAAAAATTCAACACGGCAATTTTATTGATAACCCATAACCTTGCAGTTGTTGCCGAAATGTGTGACAAAGTCGCTGTCATGTATGCAGGCCAAGTGATAGAGAAAGCAGGTGTCTACGAGATTTTTGAAAATCCTCTACACCCATATACAAAAGCACTTTTAAATTCTGTTCCCAAGATACATGATGAATTACACAAAGAAAAACTCGCATCAATTGAAGGAGTAGTTCCACACCCAGCAAGATACCCAGCTGGCTGTAGATTTCATCCAAGATGTATTTTCAAAAAAGATATCTGCTCGCGGCAAAAACCACAGAATCTCTTCGTTGGGTCAGATCACATGGTCAAATGCTGGCTTTACAGTGAGGGAGAGACAGATGGAAAAAATTCTTGAGCTTGAAGGTATCAGTAAATGGTTCACAATAAAAAAGCATTTTGGTAAAAGATCGTATTTGAAAGCTGTCGATGATGTTCATTTTTTCGTGGACCGTGGCGAAACCTTTGGATTGGTTGGGGAATCTGGCTGTGGTAAGACTACCCTTGGCAGGTTGGTTGTCAGACTGTATCAACCAACTTCGGGCAGGGTTATTTATCATGAAAATAACAATCTGGTTGATCTTTCTTCGCTTGACGAAAAAAGTTTTCAAAAATATCGCGCGAAAATTCAAATGATCTTCCAAGATCCATACAGTTCTCTTAACCCCAGATTGACTGTTTTGCAAATAGTAACTGAAGGTTTGTCGTCCTCAAGCCTATCGATTTCTGACAAAAAGAGACTGGCTTCACAAGCTTTAGAAAATGTTGGCCTGAGGCCAGAGTACCTTTACAGATATCCTCATGAATTTTCTGGGGGTCAGAGGCAAAGAATTGGCATCGCTCGTGCACTTATAATGCAACCAGAACTTTTGATCTGCGATGAACCAGTCTCTGCGCTTGATGTTTCTGTCCAGGCTCAGGTGATTAATCTATTGACCGCTCTTAAAGAAAAATACAAACTCACCTACATTTTTATCGCGCATGATTTAGCTGTTGTCAAATATATCAGCGATAGAATCGCCGTGATGTACCTTGGAAAACTGGTGGAGCTTTCTAACTCAAAAGATCTATTCAACCACCCATTACACCCTTACACTCAAGCTTTAATTGCATCTGTTCCGGTTGCAGATCCAAAGATGCGGAAATTGGCAAAGATACAACCAATCCAGGGCGAAATCACATCCCCGATAGATCCACCGCAGGCATGTCTATTTGCTTCAAGATGCCCTTATGCCATGAAGATATGTCATCAAGGCATACCTGAACTCAAAACCGTTGAAAACTCACATCAAGTTGCCTGTTTTCTGTATCACTGATTCTGCATCAGATCTGATCTGAAAACATAAACCGCCGCGAAAACAACGGTATTTTGTGCCCCGATAAACACTTTTCGTGAAATTTTTTAAAATGTATTCTATTCAATAATATGTAAAGTATAATCTATTATAAAATGGAAAATGAATTATATTATAGAAACATTTTTAGAAATGTGATTTTGATTTGTGAGTTTATATCTGTTTGACAATTACAAATATAATTTTTAGATACAGATATTAATATCAAATAAGAAATGATTTTTATTCTTAGTCATGCCGAGCGGCGTGTGAATCTTCCTGTGGTGTAATACAAACCAACATATTCCAAAGCTTTTTTCAGGGCAGTGTTGATGGGATATCTGTACGAAGCAAGAAAGAAATCTATTGAGAGAAGTTTTGAAAAATAGTCCTGAGCATTTGGCAAATTAGTGATTTGGTTTATAAGACTGCTGCGGAGATATTTACAACTCAATGGTTGTATGATATTTTTTCTTATTACCAGACTCGCTGAAAATAGCCGGCAAATCAGAGGCCTAAATATATGATAGGTGCATCCACCTTTTGGATTAGCAGGATCAAAAAGTACACAGATATCCTCTTCTGTAGTTCTCTCAAGCTTATCAAGCCACTTATCTAAAAGATTCATCTGGGAAAAATGAACTGCCAGCGGTATAAACTCAAGAATAGTTGCTTCTATATTGCACGAAGGCGTGTTGCAGCATTCTTTGCAACCATTACAGGAAGG
>LDZR01000674.1_pt1 | contig 12696 bp, 12 predicted proteins | sample 615371 | NCBI WGS metagenome assembly LDZR01 (sample SAMN03408294, study PRJNA278302) | terrestrial metagenome | isolation source: oil reservoir sample K2 | place: USA: Alaska, North Slope, Kuparuk formation | collected 2013
AATGCTTCTCTGTACAACTACATCGAGAGCTGTGGTTGGCTCATCGAAAACTATCAATTTTGGTGAAAGTGATAGAGCCATCGCTATAACAACCCTCTGTCGCATGCCCCCAGAAAGTTGATGAGGGTAACTATCCATGCGATCCACAGGAATACCTACTAATTGCAAAACCTTTTCAACTGTTCTATAGGCATCGTGTTTACTCACTCTGGTATGACGAATCACCGCATCGGCTATTTGATCCTTTATTTTCATAACCGGATTGAGTGAGTTCATCGAGCTCTGTGGAACAAAAGAAAACTCCTTCCAACGAACCTTAGAAAGGGCTTCATCGGACAGTTCGAATATGTTAATCCCGTTAATTATAACCTTTCCAGACTCAATATACCCCGGACTCTTTAACAGTCTCAACATAGCTAAAACAAGCGTGGATTTTCCACAACCAGATTCACCCGCAATACCCAAAAAATCTTCATCGTATATCCTTAAAGTAACGTTATTAACCGCCTTAACCACTTTTTTTCTAAATCGATAGCCTGCTTTAAGATTTAAAACCTCCACCATTTCGATCACCTTCAGCGCCCTCTGAGTCTTGGGTTAGTCATCTCGTCCAGTGAAAAATTCAAAAGAGCAAATGCTGTTCCAAGAAGAACTATAGACAATCCCGGAGCAAGAACCCAGGCCCACATACCGTTCAACAGTGCATTAGCACTTTGAGCCCAGTAAAGCATTGTACCCCATGAGATTCTACTTACATCACCAAGCCCAAGGAATGACAACGACGCTTCTCCAATAATGGCGTACAGCACAGAACCAAAAAAGTTCGAAGCTATCAATGACAGCATGTTTGGAAATATCTCGAAAAACACTATTCTGATGTTTTTCTCGCCTATTATTTTTGCTGCCGTTACAAATTCTCTATTTTTCATTGAAAGCATCTGTGATCTTATTACTCTTGCTCCGCCACCCCAGCCAGTTAATGCAATCACTATGATAACTGTCCAGAAACTTCTCACCCTTATATATGAAGAAATTACAATCATCAACGGAATACCCGGTATGACCAGAAACACGTCAGTTATTGTCGAAAGAATCCGATCAACTATTCCGCCGTAATAACCTGATGTCATGCCAAAAAAGGTAGATATCCCCGTCATTAAAAATCCTGTCAAAATGCCTATCAACAGTGAAAGCCTCGTTCCGTGAATGAGCTGTGAAAAAATATCTCTACCCAATCTATCTGTTCCAAGGAAATGCAGTTTAGATGGTTTTTCATAGGGTAGATCAACAATATCGTTAGGATTATAAGGAGCTATATACGGAGCAAGTAAAGCTATTGTTAGAAAAAATAGTATTATGCCAGCGCCAATCCATGTTTTAATATTCAAAATACTACCCCCTCGCTCTCGGATCAAGGGAAATGTAGACAAAATCCATCAATAGATTTGCGCCTAATACCGAAAGTGAGATAAAAAAGAATATAGCTTGAATCAGAGGATAGTCCTGACTGACAGCAGCTCTGTAAAGCTGATATCCCACTCCTGGATACGAAAAAACAATTTCTGTCAGAAGTGCACCACTCACAACAAAGCCAAGGGATAATCCAAAAGCTGTTATACTTGGCAATATAGCGTTCCTCATGGCATAGTTTCTGAGTATTTCTTCCTGCGAAAGACCCTTGGCCTCGGCAAGAAGAATGTAATCTTCGGCTAAAACGGAAACAATGTTGTTTCTCATGGTCAAAATCCATGAACCCAGTGAAGCAACAACAAGCGTTATAGCCGGCAATATTGCATGGTAAATAACACTCGAAATAAATCTCCAGCCACTGAGAAGCTCCTTGGTTGAGTATGCATTCGATAGCGGAAACCATTTCAAAACATATCCAAAAATGTAAAGAAGCATCATTGCAAGCCAGAAATATGGAAAAGCTTTTATCATCAAAGATATAATGGTAAGAGTTGTCCCGGTTGGTTTGTCTCTTTTGTAACCAGCAATCGCTCCAAGCCATGTGCCAATCAAAAAACTTATTACGGTAGATATACCCACCAGTCCTATCGTCCATGGTAAAGAAGATGCCAGAATATCTCTTACTGGCACCGGGTAATAAACGTAAGAGATACCAAAGTTACCCGTAAAGCTATTTTTAATGTATTCAAAGTACTGTGAAAAAAGAGATTTATCTTTTTCAAGGCCAATAGCAATTCTGAGTGCTTCCACAGCACTTTCGTTTACTTCTGAACCAAAACGCGACAAAATTCTTTCGGCAGGATCACCCGGCATAAGGCGAGGAATCAAAAAATTCAATGTCAAGGCTGTCCAGAGGGCTATGAAGAAAAACAGGATTTTCTGAAAAATGTACTTCAAAAACTACACCTCCGAAAAAACCGGGGTAGCCACCCCGGTAAGCATTACTTTGGCTGAAGATGCATTATCAAATAAATTTTGTCCATTCCTGTCGTTCTTGGTTCTACAAATGCATTATTTTCATTAGGCCAGCCAGTAAAATTCTTGATTGAGTATATAAACCACACGGGGTTGTAGAAAAGAGGCACCGCGGGAACATTATCCAATATGATTTCCTGTATCTTCGAGACAATAGTTTTTATCTCTTCCATATCGGCAGTCTGAGAAAGTTTTTCAACTAATTCATCTGTTTCCTTGTTTATCCATCCTCCTCTGTTACTTCCAGTATACGCATTTGAAGAGTGCAAATAATTCTGGAAAAAGATATATGGATTCGGGCCATAGTTTGACCAGCTAACTGCCACATCAAAATCTTTCTGCCTGATTTTTGCCAGGTATGCACCAAAATCTATGGGTGTAACATTCAGCTCTACACCTATTTTCTTTAGCTGCTGTGAAAGAAGCTGCGAAACAGCTATCCAGTCTGTCCATCCAGCCGGAACTATGAGTTCATACGAAAGTCTTTTCCCATCTGCTCCGACCAAAATACCATCTTTACCAGCTCTGAATCCCAAGGAGGCCAGTTCTGACTTCGCCTGCTGGATGTCGAATGAATACCATTTATCTTTGAGATTCTCGTCAATCAGGTATGAATATCCTGATTTGATCAGCACAGGATTCGCTTTTACCGCATAGTTTGTCATGCCTATCTTCACGAGTTCATCCGTATTTACAGCCCTTGCAATTGCTTTTCTAAATGCAGGATCTTTAAAAGGATCTCTCTCGAGGTTGAAGAAAAGAAAAACCGGGTTACCTTCAGGGAACCAGTATTTTATATCCTTGTTTTGAACATTCTCTATCCTTGGGTAATTGATGCCTGCCCAATCAAGTTCACCATTTGCGACCGCAAGCTGCGCTGGTTCATTTCCATTGAAAGCGGGAATTCGTATTCTATCCACTTTAACCTTCTCGGCTTGCCAGTAATCAACTCTTTTTTTCAATGTGAATACCTGATCGGTGAAATTCTCAAGCACGTAGGCCCCCGTGCCAACAGGATTTTCGTTGGTGAACTTTGAGGGATCGTCTAACTTTTCCCAGAGATGTTTTGGTACCATATATACACCAGCTATGTTGTAGATTATCAGAGTGTTCAATTTTGAGAAATTCAATCTCACTGTATAGCTATCAATTTTTTCAACAGATTCCAGTCCAGAGCTCCATATCCCCTGGGTATCGAGAGAAGGAAATTTTCTGAGCATTTCAAAAGTAAAAACCACATCATCTGCTGTAAAAGGTTTGCCATCAGACCATGTTACATTTTTTCTCAAATTAAAAACTATGCTCCTGTAATCGTTGCTCCATTCGTAATCCACAGCAAGCCACGGTATGATTTCACCAGTAAAATTATTGGAATAAATCAATGTTTCATAGATGAAACCACATGCTGCATATCCTGTTCCACCTGCAAAATACGGATTGAAATTTCTTTGATGAGCCCCCGTCACCGAGATAATCATTGTAAGATCTGCAGAAAAAACCAGTAACGATACCAAAACCAACATCATCACGAAAAATTTTTTCACATTTACACCTCCCAATGGCTTTTTGTGATTATATTATACAATAAAGTATTTTAATAATATCATTGAATGAAATGATCTACATATTGCATCTACAGGGCAATTGAATTAAAATTTTTTCCGGGAGGTGGTAGGGTGAAGCTGAAATTTGTTTTTGGTCAGATCGAGTGCGTGGCGGAGCTTGATGAAGACAGAGCTCCTCTGACAATCGAGGCTATCAAAAAGGAGTTGCCAATCAGAGGAATAGTTAACAGATGGGGAGATGAGATTTATTTTGAGACTCCCGTAAAACTCGCAGTGGGCGAAAATAGCAAAGATGTTGTAGAAGAGGGAGATGTTGCGTTCTGGATTCCCGGAAGAGCAATATGCCTGTTTTTGGTAAGACACCGGTAAGCGATGACAAAATAAGACCAGCAAGCGCTGTGAATGTATTTGGAAAAATCAAAGATGGGCTCGATCTTCTAAAACAGGTAAAAAGTGGCACAAAGGTAACTGTTCATATAGAATAATCTCCCTTCAAACTGTGGTAACATATTTTTGAAGGGAGGAAATCAAGTGAATCAGAAAACACTCTTTTATATACTCATAGCATTCATAGTTTTCTTCATAGTCACTCAGCTTGTAACAACTCTGACCAGAAAACCACCCTATGAGATCGCCTATTACAGAAGCAAAATGGAATACGACTACACAGGTGAAGCTACTTTTACCGCTACAGCTGGCTTATTTTTCAAAGACAAAAATAAGCAACAGCAATATATAGATCAATATCAGCAAGCTTCGCTTTCAACTTTTAAAAGTTATTTCGACGATGTTAGCGAAAAAGTTGGCAGAAACATAGAGGTAATCTCCATGAACTCAACTATGACCGAGAGATCTGGAATACTCGAAGTCGTGGAAACGGCGAGGTTACTAAATGCTGCTTCTGTAACAAACGGAATTGTAGACACATCGTTGAAAGATATATCAATCTATTCAGTTAACGACTCACAGATAGTGGTTGTTGTGCCAGAAGGGGCAGATATACTCACGATAGAACCGACTCCGACAAAAGTAGTTGAAAACGCAATTTACTGGCAACCAAGTGAATCATCCATGTCTTTTCCAAGAGTGATTTTCAAAGAAGGTGAAGAAGGTAAATGAATCTCATCGAACTTCTAAAATCATGCAGATATGGTGTTGCTCTAACAGGCGCAGGAATAAGTACTCCAAGTGGAATACCAGATTTTCGGAGCCCCACGGGGCTCTATTCCAAATACCCAGAAAATGTCTTTGACATCGATTACCTATACAACAACCCGGAAGGATTCTACAGATTCTGCAAAGAAGCTTTGATTCCTATGGCTGATGCAAAACCAAATGTAGCTCATTATTTGCTTGCCAAACTTGAACAAAAAGGTTACATCAAGGCCGTTATTACTCAAAATATCGATGGACTTCACCAGAAAGCCGGTAATCAAAATGTCATCGAACTCCATGGTAGCATATACAATTATTACTGTATAAAATGTTTGAAGAGATACACCATAGATGATGTCAAAAATATGCTTTCGAAAACTTCTGTTCCAAAGTGTAATTGTTCTGGTATGATTAGACCTGATATAGTCTTTTTTGGCGAGCAATTGCCACAAAAAGCATTATCGGAAGCAGAATATCACTCAGTCAACAGTGATTTAATGATAGTATTTGGAAGCTCATTGCTGGTTTATCCAGCAGCACAATTTCCATATATAGCGAAAATGAATGGCAGCAAATTGATAATCGTGAACAGTGGAAGAACTGGTTTGGATCATATATGTGATTTAAAAATCGAGAAGGAACTTTCAACTTTCGCAAATGAATTTTTCTCCTCTGGCTCAGACTTTTTAAACTGAGCTTGTTTTGAAACCCAAAAAGGAATGAGATATTCAGGATTGGATTACATATTGATTTAAAAAATTTAAGAAAGGAGGTAGCGGCAACATTCCTCTTCTATTAGTTGGAGACGGAATTTGCTGTGCTAAATTGTTATGGATGAGAAAGTGGCGATTTTTGGGAAAATTAATGTTGATACTTTTCTTTACATTGATCAGCTTCTAATAGGGGAAAATCATCTTTGCCAGCAAACATTTGTTGATATTGGAGGCAAAGGTGCAAATACCGCTATAGCCCTTGCAAAGCTCGGCATACCGTGCCACCTAATTGCCTGCATTGGTAGTGATAGTATCTCTCAAAGTGTTTTGAAGAAAATAGAGAAATATGGTGTAGATACGTCATTTATAAGATCTTGTAACGCTCAAACGGGTAAAACATTCGTAGTTGTCGAATCAAAAGGTAGAAACACAATGTTTCATTTGCTTGGCGCGAATGATCACCTCACTCCAGAAATTATAGATTGGACTTTCCTGGAAAAATCTTCCGCTGTTTTTGTCCAATTTGGTATACCATTCGAAACTGTCAGAGAAGTTGTGACTATGTCAAAACGTAACGGAAAATATGTTTATATAGATCCAGCAGGATTCCCAGATGAATCAGTTTTTGAAATCATTGCTTATGCGGACACAGTTGCTCCAAATGAAACTGAGATATTGAAATTAACAAAAGAAACAAACCTGGAAAAGGCGGTCAAAAAACTTTTATCAACGGGTGTGGAAGAAGTTGTGGTCAAGCTTGGTAGCAAAGGAGCAAGTTTGTTCACCGAGAAAACGTCATTTCACATCAACGCCTATGAAGTTAATGTAATTGACACAACAGGCGCAGGAGATGCTTTCAACGCAGCCTATATAGCAGGAAAAATGAAAAAATTCGGCAGGCGTGAAACCTTAAAACTCGCAGTGGCGGCTTCTTCGATTTGTGTTTCAAAACAGGGTACCTCAAGTGCAAGCCCCACTAAAGATGAATTAACCAGTTTCCTAAATTCCATAGGCGAAAAAGAACTCGTAAAGTCTTTGTGAAAAAGAGGGTGGTCAGCGTGAAAAAATACATTGTCGTAACAGGCGGAGTTTTGAGTGGAGTTGGGAAGGGCATTTTTTCTGCTTCTTTGGCAAGATTACTTAAAGAATGTGGCATTCGCGTCAATGTACTGAAGATAGATCCTTACTTAAATGTGGATGCCGGTACCATGAATCCCAATCAACATGGTGAAGTGTTTGTCACTGAGGATGGTTATGAAGCAGATCTGGATCTGGGGCACTATGAAAGATTTCTAGGAGAAAACATGAGTCGAAAAAACAACATTACAGCCGGTCAAATTTATTCGGCGATTGTCGAGAAAGAAAGAGAAGGAGGATATCTTGGCTCCACAGTGCAGATCGTTCCACACGTGACGGGAGAAATCAGAAAAAGAATCGAGTCGCTTGAAGGAGAAGTCAACGTCATAGAGATAGGCGGTACAGTTGGCGATATAGAAAGTGAAGTTTTTCTGGAAAGTGTTCGTGAGCTTGCTTTAGAAAAACCTCTCGAGGATTTTCTTTTTATTCATGTCACCTATGTACCGTATTTGAAAGCATCAAATGAATTTAAAACGAAGCCCACTCAGCAATCAGTCCAGCTTCTCAGAAGGTCTGGTATAAATCCAGACATGATAGTCATCCGCAGCGAAACTCCCGTTAACGCAGACAGTTTGAAAAAAGTTGCACTTTTTGGAGGCGTTCCGCTGAATATGGTAATAAACCTTCCGGATGTACCAAATGTGTACTCAATCGTCGAAATATTAAAAAATTACGAATTGCATAAAAAAATTGCAGACAGGTTGAGAATAAATATTAACGAATCAACATTCAGCTGGAATTACCCAAAAACCTTCAAACCATTTAAAATAGCTCTTATAGCCAAATATCTTGGTACAGACGATGCATATAAAAGTATCATAGAGTCAGTGTTTCTCTCAGGGTGTTCAAAACCCGTTACCGTGGACGCGCAATCTCTGGAGGAAATGAGCTGGCAACATCTCTGTGCAACGCTCTCCGAATACGATGGCTTGATAATACCAGGTGGGTTTGGCAAAAGAGGTATTGAAGGGAAGATAAGAGCTATACAGTTTGCAAGAATGTACAAAAAACCCCTGCTTGGGATCTGTCTTGGTATGCAACTGATGGTTATAGAATTTGCAAGAAATGTTATGGGATATAAAGAAGCAAACTCCACAGAATTTGACCCGGATACACCATATCCTGTCATAACAATGATGGAAGAACAGAAAAAAGTACTTCAACTTGGTGGAACAATGAGGCTTGGAGCTCAATTAATGGAAATCCTCGAAAACACTAAACTCTGGCAAATATATGGCATTGCCAAAGTCAGTGAAAGGCACAGGCATCGATACGAAGTAAACTACGATCAATTTCCAGAGTTGTTCAAATTTCCAGACGAAAAAGGAGAAAAGCTCACCATAAGTGCAAAATCAAATTTTGTGGAAGCGATAGAGCTTCAAGACCATCCATATTTTATCGGCATACAATTTCACCCAGAACTTAAGACAAAAGTTGGAAAACCACACCCACTGTTCACAGAGTTTATAAAAACTATTGAAGATCTTTCAAAATAATATATAATACAATTATACTAATTTAATGCACATAATCTTAACGAAATAACAAAGGAGCTAATTATGTGAAATTGATCATATTTGATGTGGGTGGAGTGGTATGTTCAAATACATCGGTTGTAGATCATTTAAGCAGTTACTTGAATCTGAGCAGAAAGCAATTCCTTGATTTTGCCTACCAGAGTGGTTTACACAAATTGCAGGAAGGAAAGGTTTGTGTAAAAGATTTCTGGGAGAAATTCTCAGAGCTCTATGGAAAAACAATTGAAGAAGATCTATGGGCAAAGTTTTTCAAACCAGATTTGATTGTCGAGACTGTGGAGATCATCTTAGAACTCAAGAAAAAACATAGAATTGTTGCAGGGACAAACACAATTGAATCTCATTACAAAATCCATACGGCGCGGAATGACTATAGATTCTTCGATAGTATCTACGCTTCGCATATAATAGGAATTTCTAAACCAGATACGAGGTTTTTCAACCACATTCTTGAAAAAGAGAAGGTAAAACCGGAAGATACTGTTTTTATAGACGATACTTCTGAAAACGTAGAATCAGCAGCAAAACTTGGTATAAAATCAATTTTATTCACATCAGCTCAAGAACTCAGGCGGCAATTGCCGCTTATTTTATAGAAAGGGGAGAACGAAAATGAAAAAAGGTTTACTCTTACTGTCTTTGCTTGCTTTAGCAGGTATCATCCTTGGTGCAAAGACAACTATTACGTGGTGGATCAACCCATGGCGTATATCCCCTCCAGGGCATCCATCTGACAAACCCCTTACAGGAGAAGAATTTCCAAAATGGATTTCTGAAGAATTCATGAAACTCCATCCGGATGTAGAAGTTAAATATGTACTTGTTACAAACCAAGAATACGCCCAAAAACTTGCCGCAGCAATCGCGACGAAAACCCAGCCAGATTTCTTTAAGGGACCTGTCTGGGATAGCAGATGGGCAAAGAACGGATTACTCGAACCAATCGACGAATATCTCAGCCAAGAAGATTGGAACGATTTTTACACTCAGTGCTTGAAAGCAGGTTACATAAACGGTAAGCACTATGTATGGCCATGGGTTTATGGAACAAATGGAATGGGGTCCACAATGTTGCTGTACACACCAGATTTTGAAAGAGCCGGTATAGATTGGAAAAAAATTGTGAATGAAGGCTGGACGATGGAAGAATTCTTAGAAGCATGCAAGAAGCTTACGTGGGATGAAGATGGAGACGGGAAAGCTGATCATTACGCGATTGCATTCGGTGCAAAAGGTGATATGGTACACAATATTTTGAATTTTGTCTACGCATTTGGAGGAAGACTGGCAAACGAAGCTGAAAGCGAAGTCATACTGAACAGTCCTGAAGCCATCGCTGCACTTCAATTTGTTCTGGATCTCATAGAAAAACACGGTGTTGCACCAAAGGGTGCGGAGGCACTGGGAATATACGACGTTATAGGATACTTCCATACGCACAAAGCCAGCATTGGTTTTGGAGGGCCTTACGAAATAGGAAGAATCACACGTTATGTAAACGAAGGCAGGTTAGCAGAAGCCTTTTATCCTGTAATAGCACCATTTCCACACCTATCAGGTAAAGATCCTGTAGCATATGCAAGAGGTAGTGGCTTTGTAGTTTTCAAACAAAGTGATCCAAAGAAGCGTGAGATGATTTTTGAATTTCTGAAATTTATAACTAACCATGAAAATATAGCACTCCTGGAAACTCTCAATTACCTGACTGCAAGAAAATCGGTAAATGAAACTCTTTATCAAAACGATCAATACATGAATGAGCAGGTCAAGAGATACGCCCACATAATGGATAACTATGGCATAGAATTTTTCGGTAGCGAGGAATTCCCATGGTCTCAAATGAATGCACATTTTGTGGCAGCACTTGAAGCTATCTTTGCAAAAACAAAAACACCGCAGCAAGCATTAAACGAATTTGTTTCAGAGGCAAACAAAATTTTGAAAAAAGCAAAATAGAATCAAGGCGACCTCCCGGTCGCCTGTTTTCTCAGAGGTGATCTTATTGAATCTGCTAAGAAAAATATACAAAAACAGATATGCCTATTTTTTCCTTTTGCCGCATTTTTTGCTTTTTTTAATATTTTTCCTGATACCCGTAGGAAGCGGGATATATTTGAGTTTGTTTGATTATAATGTCTTTTCAAAAGAATTTGTTGGATTTGAAAATTACACATCAATTTTTGGTGATTGGCTCTTTAAAAAGGCACTGCTTAACACGTTCATATATACATTTGGAGTGGTACCGTTATGGCTTGGTAAAGCTTTACTTGTCACGGTTCTTATATATCCTTTTAGAAAACCTGTTCAAACTTTTTTCAAATCAATTTTTTACCTTCCGCATGTGACATCTTCGGTAATAATATCTTTGATCTGGCTCTGGATATTCAACCCAACTTTTGGTTTGCTGAACTATTTCATAAAATCGATTGGATTGAATCCTGTCATCTGGCTTGGAAACAAATTAACAGCTATGCCCTCTCTGGTGATGATGCAGGTAATAATGGGGGGTGGGTCAACTATAGTCTTGCTTTCTGCGGCTATGGCTTCCATACCCGAGTATTATTTTGAATCTGCCAAACTTGAAGGTGCCAGCTCATGGAAAATCTTCTCGAAGATCACCGTACCACTCTTAAAACCGACTATTCTGTATGCGCTCATTATGGGGATAATCGCTAATTTTCAGACATTTTCAAATATATACGTCATGACGCAAGGTGGACCAGAATTTTCAACAATTACAGTTGCTTACCTTATCTATACAACTGCTTTTCGAGACTACAATTTAGGTCTGGCTTCTGCAATGTCAATGGTCATGTTCGTTATCCTGGTAGGGCTGGGAGTGCTTCAATTTAAATGGCTTGGATCAAATGTTCAATATTGAGGTGTTGTGCATGAAGATGAACCAAAAAAAATTCTGGAAAAATTTCATATCATTATTTATACTTTTCATACTGGGCTTTGCTGCATTTTTACCATTATATTGGATGGTTGTAACTGCTCTAAAGCCACCAACACTTGTGCTCAAGTTCCCTCCAGAGATTTTGCCGAAAAATCCCACTTTAGTGAATTTCAAGATCTTCTTTGCCAGGCCATATATTTTTCGCTGGACATTGAACAGTGCCATCGTGGCAGGGTCTGTAACCATAGCAAGGATAATATTATGTGCGATGGCAGGATATGCTATTGCCAAAAAATCTTTTCCCGGATCAAAACTTTTTTTCTGGATTTACATAGCTTCAATGATGGTTCCAAGTCAGGTTACGTTAATACCTTTGTATATAATAGTATCCAACCTGAAAATGATAAACACTTACTGGGGGTTGATTATTCCTTCAATCGCTGCTCCCTTCGGCGTATTCCTCATGAGGCAGTTTATGGTTACACTGCCAGATGAGATAATAGAAGCCGCAAAAATAGATGGAGCTGGTGAATTCTACACTTTTTGGAAAATAGTGTTTCCTATAGCTAAACCTGCTGTAGCTGTGCTGGGTATTTTCACCTTCGTAAACGAATGGAACGACTTTCTCTGGCCGTTGATTATAACCAACACTACAGCGATGAAAACATTACAGGCGGGCCTTGTGATGATACGAGAAGAAATTCCTATGGAATATGCCCTGCATATGGCAAGTGCTACATTTGCTGCTATACCAATGCTTGTAGTGTTCTTTGCTTTTCAAAAATATTTTCTAAAGGGAATAACTGTTGGAGCAATAAAATAATACCGGAAAAAATTTAGAATAAGGGCAACTTACGTTTTAACTTTACCAGGATCCTGGTCGGCGCCTTCCATAATATATATACGAAATCCATCAAAGTCTAAAATCACAAAAAATCACTTGTGAAGATCGTTCTCGAGAAAAACATATCTTTTTCCTTTCAAAAAGCTGAAAAGAGATTTTTGCAAAAATAACCGTTTTCAAATTTTTTATTGAAGCCGTTCAGCGCTTTGTTACAGATTAATAACTATTTTCCAAATGCATACGCTCAGGCAATGTATTTATTTTTAATTCTGAAAAGATGTTTTTGAAAGCTCTGACATAAAAGGATCTATTTTTTTCATAGAGAATAGTATAAAAATAAGGTTATAACTTATATTAACAAAGTTCTTGACTTGTCATTCTACCATGAGTATACTCATGG
>LDZR01001989.1_pt1 | contig 12687 bp, 10 predicted proteins | sample 615371 | NCBI WGS metagenome assembly LDZR01 (sample SAMN03408294, study PRJNA278302) | terrestrial metagenome | isolation source: oil reservoir sample K2 | place: USA: Alaska, North Slope, Kuparuk formation | collected 2013
AAAGGCGGCGTCATCCTTGATGTGGGTTCCGGGACAGGGGTTTTAATCCCGTTTTTAAGGAAACTTTTTATGCCTTCTCTGATAGTTGAAATAGATATAGCGGAGAACATGCTTGCTGTGGCAAGGAGAAAGTTCGGAAGCGACGGTATCCTTTACATTTGGGGAGATGCGGAAAGTTATGAGTTCGATAGGAGTTTCGATGCTATAATATGTTACTCCTCTTTTCCTCACTTTGAAAACAAAGAAGGCCTTATAAGCCACTTGGTTAGCTTTCTTAAGGAGGGAGGAATATTTGCTGTTGTCCACTCTTCTGGTAGAGATACCATTCACAGGATTCATGCCTTAAACGAGGTTACCAAGAATGACCTTCTTCCCGCGGGAGATGAGCTTGCCAAGATGTTCGAGAAAAGAGGGCTTGAAGTCTTTAAAGTGATTGATACGGAAGATGAATATGTAGTAGCGGGGCTAAAAGGGGCTAAGGTTAAGTTTATTTAGAACTTTTCAATATTGCATATAATACCCTTTTCTTCTAAAATTTAAAGGGAGGCGTATTTTGATGATCGGAAGGAAGAGGTTTATTCTTTGGGGAATTTTATTCTCGCTCTTTATGTTACATGAACCCGCCTTTGGGCAAAAGCTTTCTGATCCCTTTTCTCCCTCAGCTTCGTCTTACTTGGTCAAGGTAAACCGCAAGATAGTATGGGGTAAAAATATTCACGAAAGGCTTCCTCCCGCAAGCTTGACCAAGGTAATGACAGCTTTAATTGCTATCGAGAGGGCGAATTTGAACGCTGTGGTTAAAGTTGGTAAGTCTGTGGAAAGGGAGAGGGGTTCAAGAATAGGTCTTAAGCCTGATGATAGGGTGAGGGTTATAGATTTGCTTTACGCTACTTTGATTTATTCTGCTAACGACGCTTGCAGAGCTTTAGCCGAATATATTGGGGGTAGCGAGGCTAATTTTGTTAGGATAATGAATCTCAAAGCCAAAAGGCTTGGATTAAGAGATACTCATTTTGCTAACGCTTGTGGCCATGACCATCCTAATCATTACTCAAGCGCTTATGACTTGGCGGTTTTGACGGAGTTTGCTATGCGAAAACCCATTTTTGCTAAGATAGTTTCGATACCCAGCGTTTATATAAGAACCGTGGACGGGAAAAAGGTTTTTAAGCTTGTGAACAGGAATAAGCTTTTGGGTGATTATCCAGGGGTTTCAGGCGTTAAAACTGGCTATACAAGAAAGGCGGGGAATTGTTTGATCGCTTGGGCACAAGGAAGGGGTAGGAGAGTCCTCTTAGTCTTGTTAAACGCTCCTAATCGGTGGGAGGATGCCAGGATTCTTTTAGATAAGGCTTTTAGCCTTTAGGGAGGGATGGTTTTGTTAAGATGTAAATCTTGTGGGAAAGAGTACATGAGCTTTAGGGTTTTATGTGAGTGCGGAGGGCTTGTCGATTACATTGAAGAAAGGCCGAAGCTGTTTGACAGCTGCCTTGACAAGCGATTTTTAGATGTAAGAAGATATCTTCCCCTTCTTCCGATAAAAGAAAGCTTTCGTCCGAGCGTTACTTTACCCATAACTCCCGTCGTTGAAAGGGATATTGCCGATACGAAAGTCTTCTTTAAACTCGATTATTTGATGCCCAGCGGTTCGTTTAAAGATAGGGGAACCTATGTAACCGTTGCGAAGCTGAAGGAAGAGGGTATCAGGGAGGTTACATTGGACTCTTCCGGCAACTCTGCTTTAAGCCTTGCTCTCTTTGCGAAGAGCGAGGGCTTGAAAGCCCACCTTTTCATTCCTGGCTATACGAGTAAGGGGAAAAAGCGGCTTCTTAGGCTTTTAGATGCCGAGGTTCATGAAATCGAAGGTTCTAGAATGGATGTTCATAAAAAGGCAAAAAGCTTTGAAGGGGGATTTTACGTTTCTCACTGGTTTAATCCCTATTTTCTTGAGGGAACTAAGGTGGTTTCTTATGAGGTTTATGAGCAGATAGGAGCCGTTGATTACGTGTTAAGTCCCGTTGGAAGCGGGAGCCTGTTTATAGGCCTTTATAAAGGATTTAAAGAGCTCAAAAGCTCGGGAAAGCTTGAGCTACCTGTTATGATAGCGGTTCAGGCCAAGGGCTTTGAAAGCTTGACGGAGAGAAGTCAGGAAAAGACCACCCTTGCCGAGGGCATAGCTATCCCTGAACCCCCCAGAAAAGGAGAGATGAAAGATATTATCAACGAAACTAATGGAAGGGTGGTTTCTGTTGGAGATGATGAAATAAGTCAAGCCCTTTCTGAGCTTATTTCTTTTGGTTTTCTTGTCGAACCTACTTCAGCTGCAACCTATGCAGGTTTTAAGGTTTTGCTTAGCGAAGGATATTTCGAGAAAAAGGCGAAGATTTTAATTCCCCTTACCGGTTCTGGCTTAAAAAACGTGTAGTCTTAAATAGATAAATCCTTGAGCCTCATTTGAGCTTTTACAACCGAAGAGATAACCCTTGACAAAGTTTCAAACTTTTCTACCGTTTTTTCCAAGACCTGAAGAGCCTTATCAAAGTTTTCTCTTTCTTCTAATAGATTTTCCCTCGTTCCCGAAAGGAGCTCAGCTATGCGATAAAGGAGTTCGTAGTTTCCCTGCATGAAGTTCATAAGCTGTTGAAGAGAGCTTTGAACGCTGTTAAAGATTTCTCCCACAAGCTTGGTGCTTTCCAGCGCTTCCGTGACTGCTCCCGAAAGCTCGCTGACCTGGTCTGTTATGTTTTTGGCTACCCTGTTTGATTCCCCTGCGAGCTTTTGGACTTCCGATGCTACTACGGCAAAGCCTTTACCGTATTCGCCCGCTCTTGCAGCTTCTATCGAGGCGTTTAAAGCTAAAAGATTGGTTTGCTTTGCAATCTTCGTTATCTCGACAGCCATATTTTGTATTTCGCTAAACATCGATAGGGTTTGAGAAGTCTTGTTTATGGAGGACATAACCACTTCGCTTATCTTGGATATATCGGCTCCGGACTTTTTTAATTCCTCTATAATTTGCTTGTTCACTTCCTTAGAGTCTTCTATGCTTTTTACGAGGTTTTTACTTTCCTCTTCAAATTTTCCTGATAATTCTTCTATCTTTTTGCGAGTATAATCGAATGTTTTTTCAAGCTCCCTCAAATTCCCTTGGGCTTTCCTGACCCTTGATAGTAAAGCTTCATCGAGCTGAGACATAAATGAGGTCATAAGATTTTCCGCAAAAAACGATGAAAACACCTTTTCGCTACTTTTCCCCTTTAACTTGACCATGTTATCACCTTCCATATATTTCATCTATTATATCTGCTCCACACCTTAGCGTTCTAAGCCAGTTGAAAAATTTCTTCACGTTTTCCCCTTTAAATATGGCTCCGTGTTGTGGCGCTACAATGTTTATTTCTTTTTTCTCAACTATGTCAAGCCATTTTTTGAGTATACTGCTTGAAGCTAAATACCTTTTGTGAAAACCCTCCATCAGTTTAACATGGCTATCGAAGTCTTCAACGAAGAGATATCTTTTTCCTCTCTCAAAGATGGCGGCGCCTATATCTCCTGAAAATAAGATTTTTGCCTTGGGATCGTATAAGGTGAAGTTTCCAGTGGAATGAAGAAAGTGGGATGGGATTATCTCAAGTTCCGTTCCCGAAGATAGCTTAATTTTGTCTCCTCTGTCTGGGATAGGGTTTACCCTGCTTTTGTCGTAAATGCCGAAGTGCGGAAGAAATCTTATCCACAGATTTGAGATGTGGATTCTTGCATTTTCCGCTATAGATAGCCACAGCATTATTCCTGAGGAAACATCTGGGTCTTGGTGAGTAAAGAAAATATGTCTGATCTTACTTGGTTCTATTATTTCGGAGACGTTTGCTAATACTCTTGGAAATACATGGACGCCACCTGGGTCAAGCAGTATGGCCTCGTTACCGTCGATTATCATATATTGGTTGGTCTGAACTATCCCTTCCTCCTCCTTTTCTTCCCATGCAAGGAATAAAAACTTATGATTGGGGTCCTCATACAGACTTACGTTTTCAGTTGCTTTTACATCTTGCACATTGGCCACCTCCATATCTGAAAGCCTCATAACCTTGGTCTTTTTTTTAATTATATCATTTACTCTTGAGCATTTGGCAAAGTTATGGTAAAAGCTTATAAGAAGCTAACTTCGTGGAGAAAGGGGAGTTTCTTGAGTGGGAAGGGAATGGGTTATATTGCTTTCGAGCGTTTTAATGATGTTTTGCATAGGTGGAGTTTATGCTTGGAGCGCCTTCGCTTATGAGCTGATTAAAGGTGGTTATATTTCAGTGACGCAATCTCAGATAATCTTCGGTTCTATAAGCGGAGGTATCCCAATTTATATGATATTTGCGGGTAGAATCGAAAAGAGGCTAATTAGCTTGAGGAAATTTGTCTTCGTCGTGGGCTCGTTGTTCGGGGGTAGCTATATTCTTGCCGGTTTGTTTAGGGGAAACTTCTGGGGAATCTGGTTTTCCTTGGGGGTTTTGAGCGCCTTAGGAATAGGCTTGCTTTACGCGTTAGGGATAGGCATACCTATGAGATGGTTTCCTCCTCAGAAGAAGGGATTAATTACGGGCATAAGCGTGGGTAGTTTTGGTTTAGGTTCAGTGGTATTGCCCTTTATTATAACCTACTTGAAGGGATTAGGTTATTCGGTCCACCAGATATTTATGACGGTAGGTGTTATATATATACTGCTTATCTCCATAAGCTCCCTCTTTTTTGACAAGCCTGGTGACCCAGAAGGGCAGTCTGATCAAGGTTTAAGTCTTGGAAAGGGGAAGATTCTTTCTGGATGGCGTTTTTGGAAGCTCTGGCTTGGCATTTTCTGCGGCGTTTTTGGTGGTGTAATGGTGATAGGTAACTTGAAGAACATGGGCTTGACTTTGATAGATAATGAAATGCTTGTTACAGCAAGCATTTCATTATTTGCCGTGTCAAATTGCTTAGGTAGAATTTTGTGGGGCTGGATAGGAGACAGGCTCGGTTCTCCCCGTGCCATAGTTCTTGGTTTGCTTTGTGGAGCCTTAGGTTTGTTAGGGTTGTATATTTTTTCCATTAATGCTATCTTATATACATCGTTGGTGCTCTTGCTTGGGTTCAGCTATGGTGCTAACTTTGTCCTTTTCGCAAGAGAGACAGCGGAGGAGTACGGGATTAATAACGTAACTACGGTTTATCCCTACGTTTTTCTCGGTAATGCGGTGGCGGCTGTTTGTGGTCCGATTGTTGGAGGGCTTTTATATGATATGTATGGCGATTATTATACCGCGGTTTTGGTTGCCATTTTTGTGTCCTTTTTGGGGATCTCCATTTTTATAAAGGATATTTTTAAGCCTATCAAAGTGGAGGGATGAAGAGGTGGCTATAGTTAAGCCGTTTAAAGCTTTAAGGCCTCGGGCCGATTTGGTTCAGCTTGTGGCATCTTTACCTTATGATGTTCTTAGCTTCCATGAGGCGAAGAAGATGGTCGAGGGTAATCCTTATTCTTTTCTTAGGGTTGAAAAATCGGAGATAGAATTTTCTTACGAGCCTGGCGTTGACGATATCAGGGTTTATAAAAGGGCGAGGGAAAATTTAGAGAGAATGGTAAAAGAGGGCGTCTTAGTGGAGGAGGGAAAGCCGTGCTTCTATATATACAGGGAAATCGCGAAAGGAAGGGTTCAGACTGGAATAGTAGGATGTTGCAGTATAGATGACTATCTCAATAACGTCATTAAGAAGCACGAGCACACTCGTGCAGATAAGGAATTGGAGCGCATAAGGCATATCGAAACTTGCGACGCTAATACAGGTCCCGTATTCCTATTTTATCCATATTCTCAGGAGATAAACAGATTGACCGAGGGCTGGATAGAAAGACACCGCCCCGTTTATGATTTTCAGTCCGAAGACGGCGTGAGGCATATCGTTTGGATTATAGACGATGAAGGTCTCATAAAGGAGATAGAGGAGGCTTTTAAGAAGATCGATTCCCTTTATATAGCTGATGGACATCATCGGTGTGCTGCTGCTGTTAAGGTGGGGCTTGAAAGAAGAAAGGAAGCCCCAAGCTTTACCGGGAAAGAGGGATTTAACTACTTTCTGGCCGTTATCTTCCCCGACAGGGACCTTTATATCATGGAATATAATCGTGTGGTGAGGGATTTAAACGGCCTTACCGAGGAGGAGTTTTTGTCCAAGGTTGGGGAGAAGTTTCTCTTGGAGGAAAGGGGGAAAACTCCTTATCGTCCTGAGAGGGAGCATTTCTTTGGCATGTATTTAGGCGGTAAGTGGTATAAGCTCGAGGCCAAAAAGGGAACTTATGATGAATCTGATCCGGTTAAGTCTTTGGATGTCTATATCTTGCAGGAGAACTTGTTAGGGCCTATCTTGGGAATATCGGATCCGAGGACTGATAGGAGGACAGATTTTGTTGGTGGAATAAAGGGCATTGAAGAATTAAAGAGAAGGGTTGATTCTGGGGAGATGAAAGTGGCATTCGTTCTTTATCCTGTTTCCGTTAAATCCTTGATGGCCGTTTCTGATGCGGGAATGGTTATGCCTCCTAAATCCACTTGGTTTGAGCCAAAGTTAAGGAGCGGTTTATTTGTTCATAAGCTAAGCGAGTGGTAAAAAGACAGGGTTGCCTCTTATGTCGCTTGGCATTCTTTGCAAGGCTTTATGCTAATTCCAATGGGGGTGACGGGGATAGACTTAGCAAGAAGGTTCTCCCAAAGGTTTAAGTTTGGCCTTATTAGAAGGGCATTTTACATGGCGGATTATGTCGATTGGAAAGATGTATTAAAAGAGGCCCTCCCCTTTCAGGCCCAAAGAGACTTAGATCCGCCTTCAATACGGATTCTTGGGGAGGAAGATGGTTTTTCCCTTTATCAGGTAGGGGATATCAACCTCTATCTTCCATCTTCGGTTGATTTTCATGGCGGGTTACCGGTGGCCTACCGGGAAATCTTCATAGAGAAGGTCTATGAAGGAGGAAGATGTCTTGTTCGACCGGGGGATTGGGTGATCGATGCCGGGGCTTGTGAGGGTTTTTTTTCGCTATATGCTTTAAGAAAGGGAGCCAAGGTTATTGCCTTTGAACCTATCCCCGAACTTGCAGAGGCTTTGAAGAAAACCCTTCAGAGTTATATAAGGGAGGGAAGAGCAAAGGTTTTCGCCTTTGGACTGGGTGAAAAGGATGAGGAGTTAGAGATGTTTCTTTTTAAAGATGGGGTTATGAGTAGCACCTTTTCTGAGGATAAGGTGAAACATTGGCATGAAGGGTGGTTGGAATATGAAAGATTAAGGTTAAAGGTGGTTTCCATCGATGGACTTTTTAAAAATGGACTTTTGCCTCCGGTATCTTTTATAAAGGCAGATGTGGAGGGCTACGAAAAGAAATTACTTTTGGGCGCTTCTGAGGTTGTTCGTCGTTTTAAACCGCGCCTCTCTATATGTACCTATCACCTCCCCGATGATTATATCGAAATACCCAAGATCGTTGAAGGTTTTGGCTTGAAATATAAGATAAAGTTAAAGCCCCACATGGGAACAATTGGAGTTATGCATGCTTGGTAAACCCCTAGGGTTCAGTATTTCCTGGTAAAGTCTGGCAAACCTTTTAGCCACTACTTTGCTATCGAATTCTTCGACCACCTTTTGACGCGCTCTTTTAGAAAGCTCTTCGTAGCTTTGTGCGTTCAATATCCATTCTATACCTCGTTTTAAGTCATCGGTATCATAGGGTTTAGCGAGGTATCCATTGATTTTATGGTCTACAATATCAAGCAACCCCGTGCATCCGAAGGCTACCACGGGAGTCCCACAGGATAAAGCCTCAGCGGCTGTTTGCCCGAATGATTCTTGTAAGCTTGGTACCACCATAACATCTCCTGCACAGTATAGCATGGCCAATATTTGCTCATCCTTTATTTCTCTCATGTAGTGAGTTTTAAATCCAAAATTTGGTAAGCTTTTAGATTCCGAGATTCCGAAGACCACAAGTTCTACGTCCTCTCTTTTTATCTTATGGAGGGCTTTAGTTAATTCGTAAAATCCTTTTCGCCTATCCTTCATCGCGTTGAAGGCACCAAAGAGGATTAGTTTTTTATCTTCAGGGAAACCGAAGAATCTTCTCGCCTCAACTTTGCGGGAAGGTTTAAAAACGTCTGTTCTTACCGGATTGGGAATGTTCAGTATGGTTCTACCTTTAAAGATGGAGCTTCTTCTTGCACAGTCAGCTATCCATCTACTTACTCCTACTATGGTTAAGTTTGCTATTTTTGAAAGGCTTTTTTTCTTTCTTGACCAAATAAATCGGCTTAAATCCCTTTCCTCGCCACTTGAAATTATCTTGCATTTCCCGCAGTTATCTTCGTATCTGTTGCAGTTTTCGCTGTAATGGCATCCTCCTGTAAATGGCCACATGTCGTGCAAAGTCCATACCATGGGCTTTTTAATAGAGGATATATCTTCTATGGAAAGCGCTCCGTTACATATCCAGTTTAAGTGAACGATATCGGGGTTGATTTCCTTTATCAGGTTTAGCATTTGAAGAGATGGCATCCATTCTATACTAAATGGTTTATCGAGCCTTTTCTTTTTAACAAGCTCGTGTATGAGGATAGGGGCCTTGTCTAAGAAGGATTTTATCAACCTCTCCGGTGGTTGTTCCTTCTTCTCCTCATGACCTATAACTGTAGGGTCATCGCTGAGCTTTCTCTTAACGAGCATTAAGCTTTCTACCCCGATAGATAAAAGGGCTCTATGTAGCCTGTATGTTGCCTTTGCCGCTCCCCCGAGGGTATCATAGGTGCTTACCAAGAGAACCTTCAGACCTGACTGCCTCCTTTTGAGTTTTCATTTTCGATTTTTTGAGCTGACATCGGGTTATACGCTTCCCGCGGTGCTTGAAATTAAGATACCACATATTTCGTATTGCTTTGCTATTCGATTGGGTTTATAATCTTTAAAAGTCCTTTCGAAAGAGCAATTACAGTTTATCACAAGGGTACGAAGATTTGGATGGGTGTTTCCCTCAAGTCAATTGTAGCTGGAGCTTTCTTCCCTTCCAAAGGGACATTAAAACAGGTTTTTTGGCCTCTAAAGGGATTAGCTATAATTATTTTTAGAGGTGAGGATGTTATGATGCAAGGCTCGTTTTCCATCCTCATCCTCGATTTTGATGGGGTATATAAGTTACAGAAGGATTTATCCTCATTGGGGGAGATCCTGGACTTCGAGGGGTCTGAGGGAATCAGGTTTATGACTTCTTTCGCCAAGCTTGACGAATTAGATAAACTGATTCCACATAGAGATAAAACTATCGCTTTTATCGGCGGAGGGAAGTATCATCATCTATCTTTGGTCTTCTTAAGAAGGATTAAAGTGCCATTTGTATTGCTTCTTTTTGATAAGCATTTTGACGGACTTAAGAAGGGGAGCGATTTTGTAAGGTGCGATTCTTGGTTAAACTTCGCATTTGGTCTCAGGAATTTGCTTAAGGTTGGTTTCATATACATGATCGGGGGAGGAAGAGGGAAGTTGCATCTTCTCACTCCCGATCCGTCAGGGTTGCTTAAGTTTCTGGAAGATAAATGGGTTTATATAAGCATAGATAAGGATATCCTTGACGTTTCCATTGCTCGTTGGGGTAAAGGATGGCTATCCTTAGATATCCTTTTAAGATTGGTTAGGGCGATCCCGAGGGAGAAGATCATAGGGGTTGATGTATGCGGAGAACCTGATGGATTTGAGTTTTGGAAGATACCTCAGAGTGAAGCTGTAAACTTAGCCATCTTAAACTCTCTCGGGATGGAAATTCCCACCCGCTTCCATAGAGATCTATATGGATGGAGTTTTAACGCTTAGCTCCGTGTTTTCTTTGGCTTCCCTTTTCTCGCTGATGCATCTTTTAGAAGGAGGCTACATATCCGTCGGTTCTGGGTTCTGTTGCCCCCACGAGTGCTCCGTTTTCGAGTTTAAAGATAAGTTGTCCTCTTCCAAAGGAGTCAACATCGTCGCTGAAGGTAGCTTCATGCCCCATCTTCCTCAGGGATTCTAAGATTTCATTTGAAAATCCTTTTTCAAGGTGTACGAGTTTTTCTCCCCTCCATTGCCATCTTGGGCCGTCTAAGGCTTCTTGGGGATTCATATTCCAATCTATTATCCTGCAGAGAACCTGCAAGTGCCCTTGGGGTTGCATAAAGGCTCCCATTACTCCGAAGGGACCGATTGGCTTTCCATCTTTCATTAAAAATCCCGGTATTATCGTGTGATAGGGTCTTTTCCCTGGTTCCAAGAAATTAGGGCTTTGTGGGTCTAAGCTGAAGCTGTAGCCTCTATTGTGAAGCGCTATTCCTGTTTCGGGGACCACCAAACCTGACCCGAATCCTGTGAAGTTGCTCTGTATAAAGGAAACCATGTTTCCCTCTTTGTCAGCTGTTGCTAAGTAAACGGTGCCGAACTCTTTGACCATATCTACTTTAGGGACATAAGCTTCTTTACCTATTAGAGCCCTCCTTCTTTCGAGCCTTTCTTCGCTTAGTAGCTCTTCTATTGGAATTTCCCTGAACCTCGGGTCAGATATATAGGTGAAGGCGTCTTCGAAAGCTAGTTTTATGGATTCTATTTGAAGGTGCAAGGATTCTGGAGTATCAGGTGGTGGCATTCTAATTTCCGATAAGATTCCTAAAGCCAGCAGTACCACTATCCCTTGAGAGTTCGGAGGGAGTTCAAATACCTCATATCCTTTATAGTTAATTTTTAACGGGTTTACCTCTTCGGGTTTAAAGGCGGACAGATCTTCCTTTCTTATATATCCTCCATACCTTCGAGAGAAGATATCTATCTTTTCGGCAAGCTCTCCTTGATAGAAATCTTCACAATAGCTTTCTGCCATGGCTTTTAGGGTTTTTGCATGGTCTTTAAGGGTGACTATATCTCCTGGTTCCGGTGGATATCCCTTTGGACAGAAGGTTTTGAACCAAAAGGAAAATTCTTCTCCAGACAGTTTTGAGTATGTTTCAAAAGATCTCTTCCACAGTTTCGATACAGTTACCGATATTGGGAACCCCCCTTCGGCGTAGTTGATGGCCGGTTCGAACAGCTTCTTGAAGGGAAGCTTCCCGAACTTCCTTGATAGGTAAGCCCATGCTGCTGGTGCTCCAGGGACTGTGACCGGAGGAAAGCCGTACTTTGGCATTCTTTTGAGCCCTTGCTCTCGAAGCCTTTCTGCCGAAAGCAACCTTGGAGCGAAACCACTCGAATTCAGCCCATGAAGCTTCCCTTTGTGATATATTATTGCGAAGGCGTCACCGCCTATACCGTTGCTTGTAGGTTCAACGACCGTTAGACATATAGCTGTAGCTATTGCTGCATCTATAGCGTTTCCACCTTCCCTCAGCATTTCGAGTCCCGCTTGTGCTGCCAAAGGAACCGAGGTTGCGACAATTCCCTTATTGGCGTAAACCAGGCTTCTTCTTGAAGGGTATCTATAAGATGACGGGTTAAAATTCATTTCCTTCACCCCCTTTTTATTATATAATATCTTTGTTTAAAGCTCTTAAGGAGGTGTTAGTCTTGAAAGGGAGAGCCTGGGTTTTTTTGTTTTTCGTTATTTTGGGAGCTTTTCTTTCTGGTCAAGCTTTAGCCGTTGACCGTTCTAAAATAGTTATAGTTGCTACACCTGAAGATCCAGCGACGCTTGACCCTGCGGTTGCTTGGGAGCCTAAAGCTCAGCTTGTCATAAGGAATTGTTATAACACTCTTGTGGTGATGGATGGAGAAAGCGCAAAAGATGTTAAAGGAGAGCTTGCTGAAAGGTGGGAGGTGAAGGACGAGGGCAAAACCTATATTTTTTACCTTGTTAAGGGGGTTAAATTTCATGACGGTACAGAGCTTACCGCTGAAGATGTGAAATATTCAATCGAAAGAACCATAGGCGTTGATAAAGGTCCGGGATCTCAGCTTAAGGAGGTAATTGATGGCATTGAGGTTCTTGATAAATACACGGTTAAATTTACGCTTAAGCATGCTACACCATGGTTTTTGACCTTGCTGGCCCAGTCGGGGGCTTCCATAGTAAACAGCAAGCTGGTTAAATCTCATGCCACCGAAAAGGACCCTTGGGCTTTAGATTGGCTTCATGACAAGGTTGCGGGTTCAGGTCCCTATAAGCTTGAGAGATGGGTTCATGAACAGCAGATAGTTTTGGTTAAAAACCCCGATTATTTTAGAGGATGGAAGGATAATCAGTTTGAGATGGCGATAATAAGAACTGTAAAGGAACCTTCCGAAAGAAGACTCCTTCTTGAAAAGGGAGATGTAGATATAGCCTTTAGGATTTCTGAGGATGACCTACTTAAGATCAAGGATCAGAAAGGGATAAGCGTTTTGACACAGCCCTCCCTAACGATATTCTACATAGGATTTAACGTTAAGAAGGGTCCTCTGCAGGATGTGAGGGTTAGGAAGGCTTTAGCTTATGCCTTCGATTATGACGCTTTCGTAAACGATGCGATGCGTGGCTTTGTTAAGAGGCTTAGGGGGCCCGTTCCGAGCTCTCTTTGGAATTACGATGAGAGCTATCCCCATTATAAGAGGGATATAGAGAAGGCTAAAAAGCTGCTTGCCGAGGCCGGCTATCCTAACGGCGGTTTTACTTTGGATTTTATAGTGGAAACGGGA
>LDZR01000857.1_pt1 | contig 12566 bp, 9 predicted proteins | sample 615371 | NCBI WGS metagenome assembly LDZR01 (sample SAMN03408294, study PRJNA278302) | terrestrial metagenome | isolation source: oil reservoir sample K2 | place: USA: Alaska, North Slope, Kuparuk formation | collected 2013
AGGTAATGTACTATTATCATTTCCAGAAAAAGTAGTAAAGGGGAGTAAAAGTTTTGTTAAATATCTTCAAAGCTGTGGATACGAATTGTACGGAACTCCAGGAACAGCGGAAGCTTTCAAACTGATGGATATAACCATAAAAGAGATAAATTACGATAAATCATTAGAGTTAGTAAAAAAAAGTTATTTTGCGATGGTTATTAATTTTCCTACAAAGGGGAAAATTATATCCAACTTTGGATTCAAATTAAGAAGAGCGTGCGTAGAAAACGCCATTCCGTTGTTCACATCTTTAGAAACCGCTCAAAAATCAATTGAATCAACTAAGAATTACAAAATAGAAAAAAATAGTGTACAGTCCTTGAACGAATACGTAGGTTATTATCATAATCTACTAAATAATTTACAATTATCAAAAAGAGGTGATTCATTTATGAAAATCGGGGAAAAGGTTGTATTGGCATATTCAGGAGGGTTAGACACATCGGTGATCATACCATGGCTAAAAGAAAAATATGATTGTGAAATTATTGCGGTATGTATCGATGTAGGTCAAGGAGAAGAAACTTATTCTATTGAGAATAAAGCTCTTTCAAGTGGTGCGAGTAAGGTTTATGTAGAAGATGTAGTGGAAGAATTTGTAACCGACTATATTTATCCAACTTTAAAAGCTGGAGCAATATACGAAGGTAAATACTTGTTGGGCACATCCTTTGCAAGACCTTTAATGGCAAAAAAATTGGTTGAAATTGCTCACAAAGAAGGGGCAAATGTTATTGCCCATGGATGTACAGGTAAAGGTAATGATCAAGTAAGATTTGAAGTATCTATTAAGGCATTAGATCCTTCAATTAAAATTATTGCTCCTTGGCGAATATGGGAAATCAAGTCGAGAGAAGAGGAAATTGCTTATGCATTAAAAAAGGGAATCCCTATCTCTATAACCAAAGAAAAAATATACAGTGTTGATAAAAATATTTGGCATATAAGCCATGAAGGAGGAGATTTAGAGAATCCTTGGAACGAACCCAAACCTGAGTTATTCGATATGGTTACTCCACCTGAAAAAGCACCTGATATAGCTGAATATGTAACCTTAGAATTTGAAAAAGGGATTCCAGTAAAGATAAACGGAGAAGAACTTTCTCCGGTAGAATTACTAAAGAAAGCTAATGAAATTGCATCAATAAATGGCGTGGGGATTGCAGATATCGTAGAAAATCGATTAGTTGGAATGAAATCAAGAGGAGTGTATGAAACTCCAGGAGGAACGTTACTATACACAGCACACAAAGAACTTGAAAGTTTGGTTCTAGACAAGGAAACACTAAGATTCAAAGAAATGGTTGCGCAAAAATATGCAGACCTTGTTTATAATGGATTGTGGTTCTCTCAGTTAAAAGAAAGTTTAGATTCTTTTGTAGATGAAACACAAAAGGTAGTTACAGGTATTGTAAAATTGAAACTTTACAAGGGAAATATAATAATTGCAGGATTAAGTTCACCATATTCATTATACAATGAAGAGTTAGCCTCTTTTGGAGAAGACAAGATTTATGATCAAAAGGATGCAGAAGGTTTTATAAACTTGTTTGGGCTACCTTTGAAGATGAGAGCTTATCAGATGAAGCATTTTGAAGAAAATCAAAAATATAACAAAACGGTTGTTGGAGGGGAACAATGAAATTGTGGGGTGGACGGTTTAAAGAAGAAATTGATGAAGATATGGAAATTCTAAACTCATCGATCAAGGCAGATATAAGATTATTTTCATACGATATAGAGGCATCTTTAGCCCATGTAAAAGGATTGAGAAAAGCAAAAATAATTACAGAAAAAGAGTTTGAACAAATTGAAAAGGCATTGAAAGAAATAAAAGAAACAACATTCCAAGAAATTCCCATCGTAGAAGATGTGCACACCTTGGTAGAACAAATGTTGGTTGAAAAGATCGGAGACGTAGGCAAAAAAATTCACACAGCGAGAAGTAGGAACGATCAAATAGCAACTGACGAAAGATTGTACTTACGAGACGAAATATTAAAAATTATGGATTTATTAGATCAATTAAATTCAGTTTTATTAGAACTTTCCAAAAAGTACAAAAACAAAGTTATGCCCGGTTACACACATTTGCAAAGAGCTCAACCTATCACATTTTCTCATCATTTATTGGCTTACGTAGAGATGTTTAAAAGGGATATAGATCGATTAAAAGAAGCTTTAAAAAGAGTGAATGTTTCGGTTTTAGGTTCAGGAGCTTTAGCAGGAACATCATACGATATAGATAGAATGTATGTGGCCTCGCTGTTAGGATTTAAAGAGATTTCGCTAAATAGTATGGATGGAGTAAGCGATAGGGATTTCATCATTGAATTCTTGTCCATAGCTTCTCTAATAATGATGCATTTGAGTAGATTTTCTGAGGAAATAGTCCTTTGGTCTACCCAAGAGTTCAATTTTGTTGAATTGAGCGATGAATATTCGACTGGAAGTAGTATAATGCCACAAAAGAAAAATCCAGATTCCGCTGAATTAATAAGGGGTAAAACAGGTAGAATATATGGAAATTTGTTCAATCTTTTAACGACTATGAAAAGCTTACCTCTTGCGTATAACAAAGATATGCAAGAAGATAAAGAACCTCTGTTTGATACTGTGGATACATTGAAAAACTGTTTAAAGGTTTTTATTGGTATGTTGAAAACTATGCATGTCAATGAAAACAAGATGGAAGAAGCAGTAAAATATGGCTATCTCAATTCAACAGATTTAGCAGATTATTTGGTCAAAAAAGGAATCCCTTTTAGAACAGCCCACGATATAGTTGGGAAATTAGTTGTATATGCTATAACAAAAAATGTTCCCTTAGAAAAGCTAAATATAGCAGAATTTAGAAATTTTTGTCAGTTTATAGATGAAGACGTATATGAAGTTTTAGATGTAAAAAATATTCTAAAAAGCCGTAAAACAATTGGGGCAGCACGATGGGAGGGAGAAATATGAAGGTAGGTATACTTGGAGCAACGGGATACACCGGTATAGAATTAATTAGAATACTATCGAAACACGCTAATGCAAAGATAACTTATTTGTCCTCAAAACACTTTGAATCCCAATTAATTTCAGAAGTTTATCCAGGACTATCAGGATTTTGTGATGAGATATTAGAGGGGGATGATTTTAAAAAAGCTGTCGCTATTTGCGATATAATATTTTCAACTTTACCTCACGAATTAACCTTTGAAATAGGCAAAATGGTGATTGATGCGGGCAAGAAATTGATAGATCTGGGTCCTGCATTTCGTTTTGATGACTTTAATGTCTTCAAAAAGTGGTATGGTTCAAATGGTGACATAGAATACGATAAATTCAATAAAGTCTACGGATTAACGGAGTTAAATAGAAAAAAGATTAAAAATGCACAAATTGTGGGCAATCCAGGTTGTTATCCAACTAGTGTGATTTTGGCATTAGCCCCTGTTTTAAAAAATAGAGTTGTAGTTGATAAAAACATCATTATTGATAGTAAATCAGGGGTATCAGGTGCTGGACATGAACCTAAATTTAGTAACTTGTATTCAGAATGTAACGAAAATACCAAACCCTACAACGTTGCCCAACATAGACATATTCCAGAAATAGAACAAGAACTATCAAAGATAATGGAACAAGATGTGAAAGTTGTTTTCACTCCACATCTTGTTCCAATGACAAGAGGAATTTTAAGTACTATTTATTGTAATTTGGAATCAGGTATAACATTGAAGGATGTGTATGATCTTTATCAAGAGTTTTATAAAAATGATTATTTTATAAAAATTCTTAAACCTGGAAAGTATCCCTCTACTAAAAGTGTAACTGGATCCAATTTCTGCCAAATAGGTTTTGAAATTGATGAACGTACAAACACCTTAATAATCTTATCTGCTATTGATAATTTAATGAAGGGAGCTAGTGGTCAGGCGGTACAAAATATGAATTTAATGTTTGAACTGCCTGAGAATAAGGGACTTGATATAATAAGAATTTTTCCCTGAACTTGATATATTTTTAAATTTAATGTATAATTAAAAAAATTTCGGGACGTTGAAGTAAGCTTCTAGTTACGAAAGATTCCAAAACTGAAAGGAGGGAGGGTACGATTCTTCTAAGAGTATTGGAAAGAAGAACGTACATAAGAAAGTGAGTAACGTATATATAGTTGATACCACTTTAAGAGATGGTGAACAAACTGCCGGGGTAGTATTTGCCAATGAAGAGAAGGTCCAAATTGCAAAGATGTTAGCGGAATTAGGCGTTTATCAAATCGAAGCAGGGATTCCCACGATGGGTGGAGATGAAAAGGAAGCCATAAAGAAGATCTGCAAATTAGACTTAGGGGTTTCCATTATGGGCTGGAATAGAGCCGTTATTAAGGATATTGAAGAATCTATTGATTGTGGAGTAGATGCGGTTGCAATTTCTATTTCTACTTCAGATATTCACATCAAACACAAATTAAAAAAAGATAGGGATTGGGTATTAAAAAGCATGATCGATGCTACTAAATTTGCCAAAAAGCACAATTTATACGTTTCTGTAAATGCCGAAGACGCCTCTAGAAGCGATATGAATTTTCTTATAAAGTTTGCCAAAGAGGCTAAAGAAGCTGGAGCAGACAGGTTAAGATACTGTGACACAGTTGGTATGATGGAACCATTTTCGATATACGAACATATTAGACAAATAATAGACGAAGTTGGTATAAACATTGAAATGCATACTCACAACGATTTTGGTTTAGCTACTGCAAATACACTGGCAGGTATAAGAGCCGGAGCTAAGTACGCAGGTGTTACGGTAAACGGATTAGGAGAAAGGGCAGGAAATGCTGCTTTAGAAGAAGTGGTGATGGCTCTTAAATACATTTACAAAAATGATTTGGGAATAAAAACCCATTTACTAAAAGAAGTTTGTGAATATGTTGCTAAGGCTTCAGGAAGGGTTCTTCCTTTATCAAAAACAATCGTCGGACTTAATGTTTTTGCTCATGAGTCGGGTATTCATACAGATGGTGTCTTGAAAGACTCAAAAACATACGAATCTTTTTCACCTGAGGAAGTTGGATTGGAAAGACAGATACTTATTGGCAAACATTCGGGGAGGAACGCTATTGTTGCAAAGTTTAAAGAGTACGATATAGATTTAACTCCAGAAGAAGCAGAAGAAATTTTAAAAAGTATAAGATCCCTTTCTGTTCAACTCAAAAGAAGCTTATTCGATAAGGAGCTAATCTATCTATACAATGAAATGAGGGAGGAAAAGATAAAGGATGTCAACTTGCAAAACAATATCTGAAAAGATATTCAGCGATCATTTGGGAAGAGATGTCGAAGCTGGAGAAATAGTAATAGTTGATGTTGATTTTATGATGGGGCAAGACGGAACCACACCATTAGCTATTAAAACTTTTGAAAATGTTGGAGCAAACAAGATTTCTAATCCTGAAAAAGTAGCCTTTGTAATAGACCACAACGCTCCCAGTCCAAATGAGAAAGTGTCTGCTTTACATAAGTTAATGAGAGATTTTAGTAACAAGTATAATACAAATTTTTATGATATTGGTGAGGGAATATGCCATCAATTAATTCCAGAGAAAGGACATGCCTTACCCGGACAGATAGTAATAGGTGCTGATTCTCACACATGTACTTATGGAGCTATAAATTGTTTCTCAACGGGTGTTGGATCAACTGATTTAGCTATAGCTATTGCAAGTGGCAAGTTATGGTTTAAGATACCAGAAAGTATAAAAATTGTTTTAGAAGGTTCTCTGCCAATAGGTGTTTTTTCTAAGGACCTCGCTTTGTATATTATAAAAAACTTGTCCACCAATGGAGCCACCTACAAAGCCGTAGAGTTTGAAGGTCCGGTTATAGATAGTTTGTCTGTTGAAGCAAGATTCACTATTTCTAATATGTCAGTTGAAATGGGGGCAAAAGTCGGTTTGATGAGACTGGATAAAAAAGCTGAAAACTGGGTAAAAGAAAGAACGAATACCCCATTTAAAAGTTATGAACCAGACGAAGGTGCAAAATATGAAAAAATATATAAATTTGATGTTAGCAATTTAGAACCTCAAATAGCTAAACCTCATACCGTTGATAATGTTAGCCCTATTACTGAAGTTGAAGGTATTCCTATACAACAGGGACTATTAGGTACCTGCACTAATGGAAGAATTGAAGATTTAAGAATAGCCGCAAGTATATTAAAAGATAAAAAAATTCACAAAAATGTTAGACTCATTGTGGCACCGGCATCTAAAGATACCTTATTAAAAGCGATGAATGAAGGAATAATTCAAACTTTAATCCAAGCTGGTGCGACTGTGGTAGCCCCTGGTTGTGGACCTTGTGTTGGAACGCATAACGGTGTACCTTCGGATGGAGAGAATGTAATTTCTACTGCAAATAGAAATTTCAAAGGAAGAATGGGGAACAACAAGGCTTTTATTTATTTGGGTTCACCTGCTACAGTGGCAGCTTCTTGTATAGAGGGGAAAATTACTGATCCTCGTAAATATTTATGATATTTAATTTTGTGAACGGGAGGATAAATAATGGAATTAAATGGTTATTCTCATAAATTTGGAGACGATGTAAACACCGACTATATTATCTCTGGAAAATATAAATTTAGTACCATTAATATGGACGAATTATCTGTCCATTTGATGGAAGATCTAAGTCCAAATTTCTTTAATGAAATTAAAAAGGGTGATTTCATCGTTGCAGGGGCAAATTTTGGTTGTGGTTCTTCTAGAGAACAAGCTCCTTTAGTTATAAAACATGCTGGTATAAGTGCGGTAATAGCAACTTCTTTTGCCCGTATATTTTACAGAAATTCTATAAATATAGGTTTGCCTTTGGTTGAAGTTCCGACTGATAATATAGCTGAAGGTGATTTATTAGCTGTCGATCTGGAGAAAGGTGTAGTTAAAAATCTTACCAAGGAAGAAGTTTTGAAGATTAAATCTCTTCCAAAAGTTATGTTGAAGATTTTACAGAGTGGTGGTCTGGTGAATTACTACAAAAAATACGGTACTTTAGAATTAATAGATTAGTTAGTAGGTGATTTTATGTATACAGTTACTTTAATTCCGGGTGATGGAATAGGTCCAGAAATAACATCTGTAGTTGTAGAGATTTTCGAACACTTGAAAGCTCCTATTAGTTGGGAAGTTGTAGATGCTGGAGAGAAGGTAATTGAGAAGTATGGAACTCCATTACCTAATTATGTGATCGATTCTATTAAGAGAAATAAAGTAGCATTGAAAGGTCCTATTACTACTCCAATAGGTAAAGGATTTAGAAGTGTGAACGTTACCCTCAGAGAAAAGTTAAATCTATATGCAAATTTAAGACCTATTAAAAGTTTAGCAGGTCTCAATACTAAGTACAATAACGTTGATTTAGTTGTAGTGAGAGAAAATACCGAAGGTTTGTATAAAGGGATTGAGTTCAAGATTGACAATGCAGCATGTGCTGTTAGAGTTATCACAAAAAATGCAAGCGAAAAGATCGCACAGTTTGCATTTAAATATGCAAAAGAAAACAACAGAAACAAAGTTACAGCTGTTCATAAAGCGAACATTTTAAAGATTACAGACGGTTTATTTTTGGAATGTACTAGAAAAGTAGCAAGTGAATTTCCCGATATAGAATACGAAGAAAAGATTGTTGACAATATGTCCATGCAGTTGGTGTTGAATCCTGAAAAATATGATGTGATTGTAGCTCCTAATTTATATGGGGACATTCTTTCCGATTTGGCAGCAGGTTTGATTGGAGGATTGGGTCTTGCTCCTGGCGCTAATATTGGAGAGGATGTTGCTATCTTTGAAGCGGTTCACGGAAGTGCCCCAGATATAGCCAACAAAGGTATAGCAAACCCGATTGCTTTATTAAGGTCATCTATTATGTTGTTAGATTATTTGAAACTGAATGAGTTAGCAAAAAAACTCGAAGATGCTATTTCTTCAACGGTTAAAGATATAAATAGTTTAACACCTGACTTGGGTGGAAAAGGTAACATTGAAACTATGAAAAATAAAATTATTTCATTTTTGAACTAAATGGTTGGTGATTTTTTTGAAAAAAACAATCAATAAGATAGTTATAAAGGTTGGTAGTAGTTCAATAGCCGATGAAAATGGAATAAATGTTGGAAAAATGAATCAAATCGTTGAACAGCTGGCAGAATTAAAGTTTCAAAGAAAAGATATTATTATTGTCTCTTCGGGAGCTATAGCTGCGGGCAAAAGTGAATTAGGCTACCATTATAAACCGTATTCTCTTTCTGAAAAACAGGCTTGTGCCGCTGTTGGTCAAGGTGTATTGATTTCTAAATATCGTGACCTTTTTGCAAATAAAAATATTAAAGTCGCTCAAATACTTTTAACGGCTGACGATTTTTCTAATCGTCAGCGTTACTTAAATGCTTACAACACAATGAATACTCTTTTAGACACAGGTGTAATACCTATTGTAAACGAAAACGATACAATAACAACAGATGAAATCAAATTTGGTGATAATGATGTTTTATCTGCTCAAGTTGCAAGTTTGTTGGAAGCTGATTTATCAATCATTCTTTCAGATGTTCCAGGATTGTTGAAAGATTTAGGTGATTCGAAATCATTGGTAAATACTGTTGAAGAAATTACTCCTGATATTGAAAATCTTGCCAACGGAAAAAGCGGGAAGCTTGGTACTGGAGGGATGAATTCAAAAATAAAAGCAGCAAAGATTTCTATAGCGTCTGGGATACCTTTAACTATTCTTCCAGCTTATGAGAAAGGAATTATAAAAAAAGGTGTGGATGCTATAGAAAATAAACAGTTTAATGTTGGCACAACCTTTTTACCTAAAGGGGAAAGAATGAGCAAAAGGAAGAGATGGATTCAATTTAGTTTAAAGCCAAAAGGTAAATTAATTGTGGATGATGGAGCTCATCAGGCCCTTTTAAAAGGAAAAAGTTTGTTAGCTGTAGGAATTGTAAGTATATCAGGAAGTTTTTCCCCTGGAGATCTTGTGACAATATTCAATAAAAAAAGAGAAAATATAGGGAAAGGTTTAATAAATTATTCTTCAGAAGAATTAAAAGAAATAATTGGTAAAAAGACAAATGATATACTCACATTTAAAGAAAATTTACGTCCTGAAGAAGTAATACACAGGAACAATTTAGTTATAATGGAGGCAACGGAGGGATTTGAACCCTCGAATAGCGGTTTTGCAGACCGCCGCCTTTGACCCCTTGGCTACGTTGCCAAATTGGCGGGGACGACGGGACTCGAACCCGCGGCCACCGGTGTGACAGACCGGCATGATAACCAGCTTCACCACGTCCCCATCAACTTCAAATTTATTTTATCATATAATTTTGCTTTTGTCTATACTATTCTTCACTTACTTCATTATCAGTATTTGGTTTTTCTTCTTTCCCTTCTTCTGTAGGGTTAATATTTCCACCTTCAGACTCATCTTTTGATATTTCAACTATTTGTACCTTCTCTTTGATAAATTGGGCTACTTTTTCTCTTAATTTGTTCCACACGATTTCATTAGATAGTTCAGGATTCGAACTTATTATCTCTTGAGCACGTGAGAAAGGTAATCCATACATAGTTGAGAAATTCTTAATCTCTTGAGATATTTCATCGTTCTCTACTTTGATATTGTTTTTTAAGGATAGTTCTTCGATGATAATCATTTCTTTAATCCAATTCAAAGCGCTTTTTTTGATATCCTCTTTCAATTTATTTTCATCATTATCGTATTTTTTTAGGTTTTCTTCGTATTTATCTTTGTTTTTTAGATCTCTTATAGTTGCATCAACATAATAATTTAAACTCTCTTCAGAGATATCAATATCCACATAATTTGGTAACTCTGATAAGATATAGTTGATAACAAACTGATCTTGCCAATTTTTAACCGCCTCTTCTCCTTCTTTTCTCAACGTTTCATTCAGCTCGTTCAACGATTCTACTTCAATATTCAGCTCTTTTGCAAAATTATCGTTTAATTCAGGAAGCCTTCTTGTATAAGCTTGTGCAATTCGGACTTTCTGAATAACTTTTTTGCCTTGATCTTCTTTTTCTAATTCAAATTCATCACCGGCGGTTTTTCCTATGAGTTTTTTAACGAGCTCTCTTTCATCATCTTCTCTTACTAAGATTTCTTCTTCTTCATTAGATTTGATTACTTCACCGTTTTCTTCTACTAAATCATAGTTTATTCTTACATAATCTCCATATTGTATGGGTTCTTCTTTTGGATCTAATATTGCGTTGCTCTCCAGTAAATCATCCAGCCTTCTTTGTACAAAATCTTCAACCACTTCTTTAGATTCAGGTATTTTAACCGTCATATTTTCAAATTCAGTTTTTATTATTTCAGGATAAGTGTGAATCAGAACCTCGAATTCGATGTGTTCCTCATCTTGAGCTCTGGATTCAACAGTAATTGGAAAAAGCAACTTTTCTTCTTCTCTGATTTTGTGATCCAGTTCATGTTCTGCTTCGTCTAATAACATATTATTGAAGTCAGAGCCTAAGCGCAACTTAATAACCTGTTTGGGAACTTTCCCTTTTCTAAATCCTTCAAAGGTGTAATGTTGGTTAATTTCTCGAACAATTTGATTTTCTATTTTTTCAATTTCATCTTTAGAAAATTTTATGAGGTATTTCTTAACATTTTTGTCTTGGCTGAGCAAAGTTTTTTCCATGATCCTTCCTCCTAATTTGAGAAGTTTTCACCAAAGTTCAAAGTATTATACAATGAAAGAAAAGGAATTTGGTTAATTAAACGTCAATTTTTGTTTTTCTAGTGTAAACATTTTTCTTAATTCAACCTTTAATTTGTATAATATTTATGGAAATTACGATTTATTTGTGATACAATATTTCGATTCGAAGCAGTAATCCGAGGTGAATATATTGGTTGGACGGTTTCTTTTGAAAGATATTCCAATGGTTTATGGCAGACAAGATGATATTTATTCTTTTATTAAAGGCGAAATCGGAAAAGAGAAGCTTTGGATAGTCACTTTAAATGCGTTAATGTATATGGAATATTTAAAGGGTAACGAATATTCTGAAGCTATCAGTAAAGCATCTTTTTCCATTCCTGATGGGGTGGGGATAGTTAAATTGCTCAAAAAGAAAGGAATTGAAACTGAAAGATGCCCCGGTATAGATACAATGAAGTATTTGTTAGAATTATCTCATATGAATAATTATAGAATATTTTTGCTTGGGTCAGAAGAGAGTATAGTTAAACAAGCAGCTGAAAGAATGGAGAAAATGTTCAAGGTAAATATAGTTGGATATCACCACGGATATTTTGATATAAATAACGAAGGAGAAGTAGTTAGAAAAATTAATGATAGTAAAACGGATCTCTTATTTGTAGGGATGGGAATCCCAAAACAGGAATTCTTTATTTTAAGGAACTTTGAAACGTTGGAGGCAAAGCTTATGATGGGAGTAGGAGGAAGCTTTGATGTATTTGCAGGCGTTACGAAAAGGGCTCCTCTTTTCTTTCAAAAGGTTGGATTAGAATGGTTGTATAGAATGTTTGAAGAGCCCCATCGATTCAAAAAATTACCTGATTTATTTAAATTTTATGTGAATTTATATCGGACTAAAAAATAATTATATAAATTCAATATTTAAACGTGAAATCTCAGAGGAGATGTTCAGATAACAGGTGTAAGATGCTTCTGAGAAATTATCAGAAACATAAGTACCATCTTCTCTTTGGTACATTCGTCCGAAATTTTTGAAGTTCAAATCTCCGATATGGTTCAATACTAAAGCGACATCCTGAGGCAATTTTATATTTATCGATGAAACTTCAGAGTCCACGTCAACTGAGGTATTATCATTTTGAGAAGGTATCAAAGTAATTTTAGATGCAGTTGATTTGATTCTTACTTCTCTTGTTTTAATTTGTCTTAGATCAAAAAAAGCTGTACTAACATTCAATTCTGCACGATAATTGTAATAAATATTCTCGTTTAAATATACAGTTATCTTTGCTCGTTCGGGTACTTTTACATTGGATACTTTCAGCTTGTTGAAAATATCAACTTTAGAATTGTCATGTTCTTTTCTAAAAGAATATATATCGTTATCAATCACAGCTTTGACTTTTACAGGTGAATCTATTTTAGAAGAATCAATAGTTAGAGAGCTCCAATCTACATCTGTTGTTAATTCAAGTGTGTTACCTGTAAATTTAGGTGGCAGATTTTCGGATATAATCGATTTATTAATCCTTATGTGGGGTTTTCTAATATGAAATAGACCGCTAAATCCAGCGGCAATAATATAAGACGCGATCATCAATAGAACCAGTTGCCAAAAATTTAAAGAAGTGGGAAACAACTCAAATGTATCGAGTATTAGTATTATTCCAAATATTAGACTTCCGAGAGTTCCAACGTTTCTCTTTTTGAAAAAAGTTATTCCATTTGCAAGAAAAATCACTGCAAAAAAGAATTCTATCAGGTTA
>LDZR01002715.1_pt1 | contig 12526 bp, 8 predicted proteins | sample 615371 | NCBI WGS metagenome assembly LDZR01 (sample SAMN03408294, study PRJNA278302) | terrestrial metagenome | isolation source: oil reservoir sample K2 | place: USA: Alaska, North Slope, Kuparuk formation | collected 2013
TTCACATACTCGGTCTGGAAGTTGTTCTTCCCACCGGTGAAATCGTCAGCTTCGGTGGAAAGACGCTGAAGAACGTCACAGGATACGATCTGATCAGACTCTTCGTTGGCAGCGAGGGTACGCTCGGTATCGTGACAAAGATCGTGCTGAGACTCGTACCGAGGCCGAAATGTGCTGCAGTGTTGCTCGTTCCGTTCAGAGACATTGAAGACGCACTGCTCTGCGTTCCAAAGGTGCTGTCGCAGTCCGGAGTGCTTCCCGCCTCGATCGAGTTCATGGATAAAGCCTCCAGTGAGATGGCTTCGAAGTTTTTGAACGAGAGCATACCAAACCCGGAAGCCGAATGTCATCTGATTTTCGAGCTGGAATCTACCAGCAAGCAGAGCCTAACAAGGGAGTACATCGAGCTGGGTGAAAGGCTCATGCAGATGAAAGCTTTAGAGGTGTACATTGCAGACAACAGGACTCAGCGTATGAAGATCTGGCGCTTCAGAAAAGCGATAGCCGAAGGTATCATTGCCTTCAGGCCCACGCATTGCATGGAAGATGTAGTCGTTCCTACTGCCAAGATGCCAAAATTGATTCTTTCGAGCTACGAAATTGCACGTCAGTGTAACCTGGAGGTTCTGAACTTCGGCCACGTCGGCGACGGCAACGTGCACGTGACGTTTCTGAAGCCTGATGGAATGAACGATGAAGTGTGGAAAAGATCGTTGGAAGAAGCGCTCGAAGAGCTCTACAGGATCACGGTACAACTCGAAGGCAGTCTGACTGGAGAGCACGGTGTGGGATTGAAACGAAAAAGGTATTTGAGCATGTTTCTTGGAGAAAAAGAGATAACACTCATGAGAAGCCTCAAAAAACTCTTCGATCCGAACAACATTCTGAACCCCGGGAAGATTTTTCCAGATTGAAGGAATAACGAGAAATAAAAAGCTTTCTTGGTGAGATATTTTTCTCGCTTAGGAGGCACGAGTCTGAATATTTTTGTGCTGTTGGGCATCCTCAAAAAGCATGTGTCTTCTTCGCAAGATCAGCGCCAATAATGCAGCGTATTTGCTTAGTCGCCCCCTCACTCGTTGGTCCTATAAACTGTTTAATGTTTGCACCACAGGTGGTATAATTAACCTATACCCTTTCTGGATGATTGGAGGAGTGGCCATGAAAAAGAATCTTATGTTATGCTTCTTTGTTTTAATTGCACTTATTGGCTTTGCACAACATGGTGACTCTTTAGTACATCAGATTAACTCACTCAGCGAACTTAACAAGTCTTATTCTAGGGCGCTTCAAAACTTAATTAACCGCACTGGGTTGTTTAAATATGGAAGTGAATATTTTTATGATGCCTTGTACTCAAAAGACCCGCTTTTGAGTCGATTGCAGGGTGAGGTGACAAGGGTAGTTCAACAAATCAACGATGCAAGGAGCAGAGGAGCTTCCGATGAAGAGCTTAGAAAACTTCAATTAGAATATCAGAAAGTAAAGCTCAGAGAAAACAAGCAGCTGATAGCGCTTGTAGAATCGAATCTATACACTTCTATAGATTACGTTGCGTCCGAAAGCTTGAAAGGTTCTTTAGAAACTGCGGCGAAGGTCATTGACGATGTGCTGTCAAACTGGAAAAGCATTTTGGAACCGCTACTTGAGGGTGATGTGAGTGGCGTTATCAAAAATGCAATTCTTCAACTGGTAGACTCGACCTACAAAGTTACCTTCATTGACTACTGTAAAAGTAACTATGGTGCCACTGACAAAATCGCAAACTACTGGTGGAAAACGTATTTTGTTGACCCCTTTGAAAATACCGAGGATAAAAAAATCCTCGATAAGGTCCTTACAAAAGTTTCTGACAATCTGAAAGAAGAGCTCAAAAGCGAACTGACTGAAAGACTGAAACTTGAGATTTTAGAAAGGGGTGGTAAGCTAGCGGAAGAGGCCATCGAGGAAACCGTAAAAAACAAAGCCGAAGGAATCCTGAAAAACCTTATTGAGACACCATCACTTATCGCAGAGCTCTTTTTAAAGTACTACAACGTTGTCGATTTTCAGCTGATGTTCAACGATCTTGCGACAAATGAAGTGGTTTTCATAAAGCAAATCAGGGAACTCGTTGGGAACAATGAATCTGAAATAAACAGATGTTATTTTGATAGGACGTATTTTCTCATGAAGAGGAAACAGGCAATCAGTAAAAGACTTCCAGATATAAAGCCACAGCGTTCCACGAGTTTGATAACTACCGAAGAAGAAATAATGCCCGAGGAAATCGTTGAGAGAATCCGGGAAACCGTGAGCAGAGAGGATCCTGCAGTGGAGATCAGTGCCATCGAATCAATCGAGAAACAGCTCGAAGCGATGAGCAACTCTTCATCGGAGAAAACCATACCCCTCCCTGATAAATCAGAACAGCTTATTAAGGAGCTTTTCGCGAAGCTGGAAAATGACGAGATCTCATTGGGCACTTATAGAACCGAAGTTCACCGGGTGGTAAACCTGTACGCTTCTTCCGTTACTACGATAAAGGGCAAGATAGTGAGCGCGCTCAAAACGAAATATGAAAATGGAAATTTGTCTTGGCAGGATTATAACAGTAGAAAAAGCGAAGTAGAAAAAACTGCCAATGAATACATAACCTCGCTAAATAACCAACGTTCTGAATACGACATGAAGATAGAAGAAGCACAAAGCATCTTCAAAGAGCAATTTTCAAATATTATAAATGCGGTGCACATCAAGAATGAAATAAGAAATATAGATAACACAATGAGCACGAAAATCGAAGATTTCACGGCGCTCTATCAAAGCAAAACAGGCCAGTATGTTCCGAAAGGTGGCTATTTTTCCAGCTTTTCGCACTTGATCAACGATTTCACCAGTAATGCTGGATCTGGATTCGGGAAAAGCTTTATTGACAGCCTTTACTCAGATTCCCCCAGCATCTTTTTACTTGAACACGGGAATTGGATTACAGAAAATCTGCTTGCCCTTTTATATGAAGAAAAGAGACTGACGCAAAATCTTCTGAATGAAACGAACAAATTATGGGAAGATCTCCTGAGACTTTTTGGAAGTGCGCCGAAGTATCATTATACGAACGAATCGGGCGAGAATATCTTTGCCAATAGCATCAATTCTATACAATCTTCAAGAAACTCATTGTTGAGTAGACTGCAAGCATTAATGGATTGGGAATGGCCCCTGTCTGAATGGATTTATCTGCTGAAAGAGAAAAACACGAAAACCAGGATCTATTTAGAAGCCCACCTCGTCTTTCAACAGGAAAAGCTGGAATTGTTTGATCAACTATTACAGATGCTCGTAAACGATTTCGATTCATTTGAAAACACGTATCTGAAAGCTTGGACCAAAAGAATAGAGGGCATGTGTCAGACGCTGGTGGATATGTGGAATGAGAAGATCACACCCGATGCAGCCGAAGAAAAGCTCAGGTCTATAGCTTTGTCAACGAAGGACGTCGACGTTCGGTATGAAAACTGGCTTCAACTGCGGGAGGAAGTATCACAGCTTAGCGACGAAATATATAGCATGAAGAATTACGGGGTATCTTTACTGGATTCGGCAAGATCTGAGGTGGCTTCGAAATATTTGAAGATTCTCATTAGAAGGAACGAAAGTTTGAAAAACGAAGCCACCCATTCTTTGAAAAACTACGAAGAGGCATCTTTGGATGATTATCGCCATGATCTAAAGAGAAGGATAAGCGATTTTAGCAACAAAATCGTGGATTTTGAAAACTATCCCGACGATCGCATCAGAAATGAAGGAGCATATTACATCAGGATGCTTATAAGGTCTGCTTTCAATCAGAAAGTTGGGACTTCTTATCCGCTTTCTTTCGATAATCCGTACATAATGGGCGCTGTTGGTGGAGATCTTGAAATGGCATTGAAGCTCGTTGAAAGCTTTAGAGATTTTCTGAAAGGAGCAGAAACAAAATCACTGGCTGCAAAAGAAGCTGACAAAGTAATGGAGAAATATTTGAAGCGTATTGAGCCGGAAATTGAAGTGATAGTATCCAAAGGCAATTTCGTTACTCGTGAGAAAAAAGAAGAATTATTGAAGATACTCAATGAAGGTCACCAAAAAGCTGTCGAAGTAATCAAAAGTTATGGTGTTGATGCTGGTTTTTGGTATTCCGCACGAGAAGAGGAAATCAGAAGAAAAATCGAGGATATGGTAATTAGAGAAGCAAAAGTTGGTACACAATCTTCAAAGACTGAAGGATCATTCGATGTGATAGAGAAGCCAGCCAAGCTCATTCAAGGTGAAATTGTATGGCTCGATGTAATGAACAAAGGATATCCAGGATATCGGTTTGCATTATCTCCAAGTGGTGAAAAACTGTTGATAGAACTTCAACAAAACACGAGCACGCCTGAACAACGATTCAGACTTTACAATTTGAGAACACAGAAATTTGAGCAACTGACTCTGCCTTCAGAAGCTGTAGAACTCATTTCCAATGATGGGTACAACTTCCGCTGGACAGCGGATAACGAACTCTATATATATTCCTATAATGGTGAAGGATTTGTGATAAGTGATGCTGGAAATGTTGTTGAACGCAAATCAATCACCACTATAACAGGAGTTGCTTTGTACGGAACGAGTCCATCGGGCGAATTCGTGCTTGCTTATGAGATTCCTTCAAAGATATATCTACTGAAATCAGATGATGCTTCGTACAAAGTTGTAGGTACAACCCATCAGAACAGAGTACTTCAGTGGATACCCGGAACGGACATGGTGTTTTTCGTGGATGAGAACAACAGGGTCAATGTGTATGATGCACAAAAAGATTCTTTGAACACCTACCAAACCGTTTTTGATGGTTATGCTTGCGCTGTCTTGCCAGGCGGTAAATGGTTTGTTTTTGGAGAAGGCCTTGAGTTGAAAGCTATGAAGATAGATGGATCTGAAAGTGTCGAACTTCTAAAACTCGATGGAGCCAGCGTGAATATGATTGCTGGTGTGTATCCCTTGCACGGTAACAACATACTCATCCTCTGGATGAAGCATGGAGATAAATTTGACTACGGTTTTCAGATTTGCGCTGTTGAGTAAATCCATACCTTGCCTGTAAGCTTTTCTCCAAGTGCGGATTCTCCCGAGATCGCGAAGGGCAGAAAGCGCGACACTTGTGGTACGGATACAAGACGATGAAGAAATATCGAGAAAGAAAGAGCTTTCTTGAGTAAGCAGAGAAATGAGGAATCTCAAGGCCAATCCTGGCTGGAATCAACCGAAATCTGCGAAAAGCGGAGTTTGACCATACGGACTGTGTTTGGTAACCTAATTTTGGTATTAACCAGGTATACCAGGAGGATACCTTATGCCGAAAGACGTAGGTGATCTGAAAGAGAGAATCTACCTTGACCTGCGCGAAAAGATTCTCAAGGAAGAGATCAAGCCCGGTGAATGGATAGTCGAAAGAAAGCTCACCGAACTGTACAGAGTGAGCAGGACTCCCATAAGGGAGGTCCTGCGTATGCTCATGGAAGATGGTCTCATAGAACTGAACGGCAAGAAAGGTTACACCGTCAGAAAACTCACGCTCGAAGACTTCGTTGAGATATACACAGCGAGGGAGGCCATCGAGGGCGCAGCGGCGCGCTTGGCTTGTCGAAATCGAGATCCCGAAATGCTTCAAAAGCTGCAGAAGTTGAAACAGGAACTTGAGGGGGTCGATATCGACAGCGATCCTGCAAAGGGTGTCGCACTCGGAAGACAGCTCCACGATCTTTTGATTGAATACAGCGGTAACAAGATACTCAAAAAGTTTTACGAAAAGCTTCGACTGATCACCGATATGACGAGGAATATAACCAAAAGGTCCGTCGAGATAGAGAAAAAGTCAAGGGACGAACACGTAAAGATAATCGAAGCCATCCTGGAAGGCAACGAGGCTGGTGCGGAGGAACGGATGAGAAATCATTTGCGCCGAACACTCACCTCAGTGATCGAAAGTTACTATTCACTGATCATGAAGCGTGCCCAATTGTGAGGGGGTCAAACCATGGAGGTCCTCGTCCAAACGGTAACGGTGGGATTTTCGCAAGTTTTCCAACCGGCGAATCTGCTTCTGCTCGTCATTGGTGTTCTCTGGGGTATGATCTTCGGCGCGATTCCAGGACTCACAGCGACGATGGGCGTGGCCCTGGCCATCCCGTTCACCTTCAACATGAAGCCGATCTCCGGTCTCGTCCTGCTTATGGGAATCTTTATAGGCGGGGTGTCTGGAGGATTCATCTCAGCAACGCTTCTAAACATGCCGGGGACGCCTTCTTCGATCACGACCTGTTTCGATGCTCATCCCATGAGCAAGCAGGGAAAGTCTGGTCTCGCGCTCGGTCTGGGGCTCTTCTCTTCCTTCTTTGGTGGCATACTCGGTGTAGTTTCCATGATCTCGCTCGCTTCCCTGATCGCCCGAGCTGCACTGAAATTTGGTCCGTTCGAGTATTTTTCTCTCACCGTGATGGCTTTCGTTGCGGTGAGCAGCATGCTCGGTGGCAACATATTGAAAAATTTCATAGGAATCGCCTTGGGCCTCATTCTCGGTTGCATTGGAGCTGATCCCATCACCAGTGTTCCAAGATTGACGTTCAATTTCTCGGAACTCCAGGGTGGCATAGCTCTGTTACCGCTGCTGGTCGGTCTGTTCTGCATACCTGAGATCATTGTCGATATAGAATCGGAGTTTGAACGAATCGTTCCAAAGGAATCTCGTGGGATGAAGCTTTCTGAAGTTTTTCAAGCTGCGAGGATTCTCTTCAAACAAATTGGAAACGCGCTGAGGTCCTTTTTGATAGGCTTTACTATAGGTGTTTTCCCCGGGATTGGAGGAGCAACGTCGAACATCATTTCTTACGGTCTTGCAAGGTCGAGTTCCAAATATCCAGAGAAGTTTGGCACGGGCATTCCCGATGGAATCATTGCGAGTGAAGCCGCTAACAACGCCTCTGTGGGTGGAGCGATGGTGCCACTGCTTGCTTTGGGTATACCCGGCGATGCGGTCACCGCGATCCTGCTCGGAGGTTTCATCATGCATGGTATAAACCCGGGTCCTCTCATGTTCAAGTACAATCCAGACCTTGTGTTTGGAGTCTACGCGGCGCAATTCTGGGGTAACGTGGTGATGCTCTTGCTTGGACTCTTTTTGATGAAATTCTATATCTACATGCTGAGCTTTCCGAAGCAGTACCTTCTGCCTTTGATCACGGTCTGTGCCGCCGTTGGAGCCTTCGGCTTGAACAACAGGATCTTCGACATCTGGGTTATGCTGATCTTTGGAATAGTTGGTTATGCGCTGAGAAAACTCGGCTTTCCAGTGCTTCCCGTAATTATCGCTTTCGTCCTTGGCCCGATAGCCGAATCCAACCTGAGACAGGGCCTGACCGCGAGCGCCGGCAGTTTTTTGCCGATCTTCACGAGGCCTCTGTCTCTCACACTGTTGATCCTGGCAGCTTTCCTATTCTTCCTAGGAAGAATGCTCGTTAAAAAAGGTGAATCTGCGAAATGCTGAGGAGGAGGTGTTTGCATGGGTAAGAGGTTCTTAGTGATGCTTTTCCTGACACTCGTCGTAGTCATCAGTTTTGCAGCGTATCCCACAGGTCCTATCAAGGTAGTGGTTCCCTACGCTCCAGGAGGGGCAAGCGACGTTCAGGTGAGAATCATCGGAAAGTACGTCAAGCAGTTGTTCGGCTGGGACTTCGCGGTAGTGAACATAGCCGGCGGTGGTGGGAGCATCGGTGCAAGAGAGGTTCTGAAGGCCAAGCCCGATGGCTATACCGTGCTGTGGTATCATCAATCCATGTTCTCGAACTTCCACGCAGGAACGGCCGAGTTCAATTACTACGATTTCACCCCCGTGTGCATTGCGACAAGAGGAAGCCGTGTTGTGATCGCAAGGCCTGATTCACCGTGGGAGAACTTGAAAGATGCGATCGAAGATGCGAAAAAGAACCCTGGCAAAATCCGACTCGGAGCTGAAATAGGCGCTACAAGTCATTTCCAGGTGATACCGATACAGCTGGCTGCGAACAACGGTTTTATCATCACAGCAAGCAAAGGTGGCGACAAGGACAGAATTACAAAGATCCTGGGTGGTCACATGGATCTGAGCCCAATCGCCATCTCTGCTGCGGTACCGTTCCTGAAATCGGGTGAGTTGAAAGCGCTCGCCGTTCTTTCACCTGAGAGAGATCCCTTCTTACCGAACGTACCGACTGCGAAGGAGCTCGGCTTAGAAGATCTCGTCTTCACTCAGGACCAGGTCTTCTTTATGCCAAAGGGAACGCCTCAAGAAATCGTCGAAACCTTTGCGAATGCGATCAAGCAAGTGGTTCAGCTCAAAGATTTCGTCGATGAATTGGCGGAGAAGGCCTTCGCCATACCTTTCTACCTGGATGGCGAAGAGATGTTGAACTTCTTGAAGTGGGAAAACGAGAGGTTCGATCGATTCGCGAGGGCTGCAGGTTTGAAGAAATGATGTTCGCTGGGGGGTCATTCCCCCCAGCGTTTGGGGTGATCGATATGAGACTCGGAAGGGACTTCTATTCAGGTTTGATTTTTGCGGTGCTCGCTGGTTTGGTGATATCTGAGAGCCAGAATATAAGAAGATTGAGATTCGATGCTTTGGGTAACGCTTTCTTTCCCACCATGGCAGGAGTGTTGTTGCTGATTTTCTCAGTAGGCTTGATCGTGCAGGCGTTACTCAGCAAGGAGAAGTCCACACCTATCGAATTCAAGAAGCCAATCAGAGTAGCTTTGTTCATTGCAAGCTGCGTCGTTTACGTTCTTTTGATGAAACCGATCGGCTTTCTGCTTTCCAGCACTCTTTTTGTCTTCGCTTCGTGTCTGATCATATCCTGGCTACCCAGAATCAGGACGGTTGTTTATTCAGGCATCTTTGCTCTGACCACGAGCTGGGTGACCTGGTACGTCTTTGCAAAGCTGCTGCGCCTGGTACTTCCATGAGGTGAGACGATGAAGGTAAAACTGGCCTACGACAAGAACAAAGAACTGGAGATCGAAATACCCGATCGGAACGTTCTGGCGATCGCTCAGGCACGTTTTCCGAGTGCTATGGTCGACCCTGTGACTGAACTGAGGCGGTCTCTGTCCAGTCCGATTGCGTCGCTTAGGCTGAGTGAAATGGTTGACGAGCACAAAAAGGTGGCCATAGTTGTGACGGACATGACCAGGTACGCAATGGACGAAGCGGTGAGTGGTCTTTTGCTGGAAGAACTGCACAGGGCCGGCGTGAGGAAAGAGAACGTTTTCTTTTTGATTGCACTGGGAACGCACAGACCCATGACGCGAGAGGAGATCGAAGAGAAACTCGGAAAGAAGATAGTGAACGAATATGCGGTTTACAACCACGACTGTCACAACGATCTGGTCGATCTTGGTTGTAGCTCCGCAGGTTTCCCCATGAAGATAAACAAAAGATTGATGGAGGCGGACGTGAAGATCACCGTGGGTGTGATCGAACCGCACCTCTTTGCAGGTTACAGTGGCGGCGTGAAAACCATCTGTGTCGGGCTGGCCGGCATAGAAACGATAGGTGCGACACACAGCTTCAGAGTTCTCTCAGATCCAAGAACGAAACTCGGAGTGATAGAGAACAACATCTTCAGAGAGTTCTTGAACGAAATGGCAGAAAGGGTAAAGGTGGATTTCACAGTCAATCTGGTTCTGAACCAAGAGAAGCACCTCGTTGCCGCGTTCTCAGGTCATCCGATCAAGTCCTTCGAATCTGCCGTGAAATTCACAAGATCCTTTGTGGAAGCACCGGTACCGGACGTTGCGGACGTTGTGATCTCCTGTCCGGGTTATCCAAAGAGTGTTAACCTCTACCAGGCTACTCGTGCGGCGAACACTGTCGTTCTCGGTCCAAGGCCCGTTGTGAAGGAAGGGGGCGTCATCCTTATCCCAGCGCGTTGCGAAGACGGTCTGGGGGATGACAGTTACTACAGGTTCATGTCCGGCTTTGACAGTTTCGAAAAACTGAAAGAGTACATATTCACGAAGGGCTTTGGACTGGGTGAGCACAAAGCGTATGTCTTGACAAGTATTCTGTCCTACGCCTCGATAGTGATGAGCGATTGTGAGATAGAGGATTCCATTTTGAGGAAAGTCTTTCTTTCGAAGGTCTCGACGTTGCAGGAAGGTGTCGATCAGATTCTGAAGAAAAATCCGAACGCGAAGTTTCTCATCATGCCGAACGGTGTGTACACGATTCCGATTTTGGAGGGATAAAGCGTGAAGGTGATGATCGTTCAACCGATTCACGAAAGTGGTATCAGGATGCTTTTAAACGCAGGTTTTCAGGTTATCCAGGCTTCAAGTTTCGAACCTTCCGTCGTGGCTAAAGAGATCGTCGACTGTGATGGAGTCATAGTGAGAACTGCTCCTTTCACCGCAGAAATCATAAGAAACGCACCGAAGCTGAAGGTCATCGCGAGGCATGGTGTTGGAGTGGACAACATCGACGTTGAAGAAGCTTCGAAGCGTGGAATCTACGTTGTGAACACACCCAACGCCAACGCAATCTCGGTGGCAGAGGCCACTATCGCTTTCATACTCGCTCTGGCGAAACGGCTCAAGGAGATGGATTCCGCAACGAGAAAGGGTGATTTCAAGATCAGAGATCAGTTCTCCACGATGGACGTAGACGGAAAGACGCTTGGAATCATAGGGCTTGGAAGGATCGGTACACTCGTTGCAAAGAAGTGTCAGGCAGCCTTTTCCATGAAAGTTCTGGCGTTCGATCCTTACGTTGATGCCCATAAAGCCAGAGAGTTGAACGTTGAGCTGGTCCCACTGGAGCAACTGCTGAGAGAATCTGACTTCGTCACGATACACGTCCCTCTCACGCCCGAAACCAGGTTCATGATAAGAGAAGATCAACTCAAACTCATGAAGCCCACAGCGTACATCATTAACATGGCGCGCGGTCCCATATGGGATGAACTTGCGGTGCTCAAGGCTGTCGAAGAAGGCTGGATAGCTGGTGCCGCCACCGACGTCTTCATTGAGGAACCTCCAAAGCCGGACCATCCTTTCTTCAAGTGCGAAAAGATACTGCTGACACCCCACAACGCTGCACTGACGAAGGAATGTGTGATCAGGATGGCTGAGGGTGCCGCACAGGGTGTCATCGAAGTTCTGACGGGAAGAAAACCGAGTTTTCCGGTCAATTTGGATCTTCTCAAAAAATATGGAAAGATCTGAAGGAGGGATTGAGATGTCGTTCGTCCCAAAGGGAGTCATACCGGCGGTCGTCACACCCATGAACAGAGACGAAAGCATCAACGAGTCGGCTTTCAGAAAGCTTTTGAACTATCTGATCGAGAACAAGGTTCACGGCCTCTTCATCATAGGCAGCCAGGGCGAGTTCTATGCGTTGACCAAAGAAGAGAAGATCAGGCTCATGGAGATAGCCGTGGAAGAGGTGAACGGTCGTGTTCCCGTCTACGCAGGCACCGGAGGTATAACCACGAGGGAGGTCATCGAGCTCAACGATGCCGCTGAGAAAATCGGTGTCGACGCCGTCTCGATCATCACTCCGTACTATATCAGTCCGACTCAGGAGGAACTCTACGAGCACTATGTTAAGATCGCGAAGGCCACGAAGCTGCCTGTGCTGTTGTACAACAATCCTGGAAGGACCGGTGGAGTGAAACTCGAACCAAGAACGGTTGAGAAACTTGCAGACATAGACAACATCGTCGGGATAAAGGACAGCAGTGGAGATCTGACGAACACCAGCGATTACATAAGAAGAACCAAAAACAAGAACTTCTACGTGCTCGCTGGTAGGGATACGCTCATCCTCGCAACACTTCTTTATGGTGGAGCAGGTTCTATCGCAGCCACGGCCAACGTCGCGCCAAGGCTCGTTGCCAGCATATACGACTACTTCATGAAGGGGGATCTCGAGAACGCGAAACGTGCTCAGGAGGAACTCACTCCGTTGAGACTCGCCTTCGGGCTTGGTACGTTCCCCGCGGTGATAAAGGAAGCGTTGAACATGATTGGAATCGAGGCAGGACCGGCACGCGGGCCGATCAAAGAAATGAGCGAGGAGAAGAAAGCAGAACTGAGGAAAGTGCTCCAGAATATGAAACTTCTGTGAGGTGGAGACGATGCGAGAGAACAGGACCAAAAAGCTGCTGAAGGAGAACAAACACGCGATCGGTATAATGGTCAGTGAGATGAGAACGCCCGGCATAGCGCAGATGTTCGCCACGGCGGGCTTTGATTTCTTCGTTATAGACACCGAGCATTCACCTTTCAGCCTCGAAACGGTTCAGGACATGGTCTGGGCAGCGAGGGCCGGAGGGATCACCCCGATCGTCAGGGTACCGACGAGGTACGGACACCACAATCTCTCCAGACCGCTCGATAGTGGGGCTGAGGGTTTGCTGGTACCACAGGTTGAGACGCGCGAGGAGGTCGAGCAGATAATCAAGGCAACCAAGTACTATCCTCTCGGTGA
>LDZR01001990.1_pt1 | contig 12491 bp, 11 predicted proteins | sample 615371 | NCBI WGS metagenome assembly LDZR01 (sample SAMN03408294, study PRJNA278302) | terrestrial metagenome | isolation source: oil reservoir sample K2 | place: USA: Alaska, North Slope, Kuparuk formation | collected 2013
CCACATATTATAATGTGAGAGTTTCCGATAAAAATACAATCATAGAGATAAAATTAAGGAATAGCAAGATAAAATATAGTTCCTTTACATTGGATGATCCTTTTAGAATAGTGGTAGACCTGATATATCCCGATGCAAAGTATGAGGAATATAGGGAAGGGCCTAAAACTGAAGAATTAAACATATCTCTCACAGAAGTGGACATCGCTATAAATTCGATATTCGGCTATCAGGACTTTTATTTTAACATTTCTTCCACATGGAAGCTTCTTCCCGGAGGTTTTCTTAATCTCTTCATTAGTCATTCCCAAATAACGAAGCCTAAAATTTCTAATATTGTTGTTTATTTAAATGGATTTCCCATATATACTATCCCTCTCGATGAGACAAATCTCTGGATGACATCTATAAGAATACCAATATTCGTCTCCCTCTTAAGGAAAGGGGTTAACATAATAGAACTCAAGAGCTTTATGAGAACTACAGAAGAAGAGTGTATGGATATAGATAACCCTGGAAACTGGCTGAGAATCCACAAGGAAAGCTACGTTCATCTTAAGTATCTATCAAAGGAGGACCTAAGTATTAAAGACTTTCCTTCTCCCTATTTCGAGGAGAACGTATCACATAGGGAATTAACAGCCTTTGTTCTGCCAGACAACTGGTCTCCAAAGGAAGTGGAAGCCATAATGGCTATAGCTCTTGATTGGGCCAGAAGAGCTAGTTTTAAAAAGTTTTCTCCAAGCATATTCTTGATTAGCGAGCTTAATGATGAAATTAAATCAAAGTATAACCTTATATATATTGGTAAAAGCTCCTCTTTTCCAACATCGATACTTGATTCTTTTGGTATAAACCCCGAAGACTTAAAGGGGAAATTTGCCATATCAAGCTTCATCAGTAGCAATGGAAAGGGAAGACTTTTCATAACTTCGGAAGAAGAATCGGGAGTATTGAGAGGAGCAAGAGCTCTACTTTTAAAAGAGGTTAGGGACCAAATAGATGGAAACAAGGTTTTCCTTCCCGTTGATATTCCGCTTCCTATGAAAGAAGAGTCTCCAGAATTTGGAACCGATATATATTTCACAGACTTAATGCTTACCGATATTATTTTTAGAGGAACTTATTCTCACGCAGATTCCATATCCTTTAGAATTCCACTTCATTGGAGAATTAAAGGCAGTCCTACATTAGTAATTCATTTTAGACATTCTCCCGCACTTGATGGAAAGAAGTCTGCCTTGACAGTTTTAATAAATGATGTCCCTATTAAAGCAGTTGAGTTAAACTCGAAAAACACTACCGATGGTAGGCTTATCGTTCCAATTCCTTATGAAGCAATTAAAGGAGATTATTTAATCATAGGGTTTGAGGCTCACCTCGATATAAACGTTCCTGACTGTAACCACAACTATTCAGAAGCTGCATGGCTTGTTATAGAAAAGTCTTCTTACCTTCATATTCCGCACGATATAAAGGCTATGAAACCCCTTATTGAAAATTTACCCTTTGCGATGGTAGGGGAAAAAATTAATTTATATGTGGGAAGAGATGTAAATAGTAGTGCTTTGACAACTCTTTTAAACTGTCTTATATCTTGGCAAAGAAATGTATACTATCCACTTGAAATATCTGCTTTAGACCTGAACTCTTTCAAAGTTGAAGATTTCGAGAAAAAATCTGAGCATGCAATCATATTAGGGTCGCCAAGTGAAATTAATAATACAGGGATAAAGCTTCTTATCGATAAAGTTCCGGTTGTTCCCGAATTTGCGGAAGATACAACGCTATGGCAATTAAACGTATATGGAGGTAAAAATCTCGCACTCGTGATTACATGGTTAAAAGAACCACCAGAGCAAACACCTTTTTATTTAAAAATGTTATCAGAATGGGCACTTAAAGGAGACCTCTGTTTTCTCTCATCCAAAGGAGAAGTTATTCCTTTCTACATCAAGACTCCGAAGCCTCCCGAAACGAAAGAATCTGAAAAGAGTTTTTGGGAAAAGATCTTATCACAGCTCAGATATAGCAGAACCTTTATTGGCATATTTGTCCTTGCGTTTATAGGAATTGCTGCAATAATGGTTGTAGCAATAGTCAGAAACAGGAAAAGATTATAAAACAAGAAGGTAATTTAACATAAGATACATTATCCGACATTAAAGCGGAGACAAAGAGCACGCAATTTCAAAGGCCTCGAAGGGACCAAAGAATCCCTTTGGGGCTTCTAAAGTTCTTTTAAGGAAAATCCGCTCAGTTTTAAGCTTAAGAGCTCCTATAGCTTTAGAACCTATTCCGTACACTCCTTGGATAACCTCATTCGCCACATGGTTAGGCGTAAGCCCTTCAATTCCGTAAGGTGGAACTGGATTGGTATCCAGAAGCAGTTTACAATTTTTTAATTTTTTAAGAATTTCAAGTTTAAGTATTTCTACCCCGGGTGGCCCTGTAGATATGATTACTTCAGAATCCAAACACGCATCTTCTATATATTTCAGCTCAAATGCAAAAGCCATTCCATCATTAAGCTCTGAATTTATACTTGCGGCTACTTGTTCTGCTTTTTTAAAATCTATATCTACAATATTAACCTTTACCCCATGATGAGCAAGTAAATAGGAGGTCATGGAGCCAATGTTTCCTCCTCCTGCAAGAACGGTTGCCCTTTTACCACTAAGTAGCTCTTTTAATCTGGCTTCGAAAAACCTTTTGATTAAAGCCACTATTGCAGCACCTGTTGTGCAAGCTCCTCGTGGGTCAAAAGCTACAGAAACTTCGAAAGGAGGGAACATCTTTTTCTTTACCTCTTCTAATAGCTTTTTTCCTTCATCTACCGTATTTCCCCCGATAAGAATTGCGGTATTCTTTATCCCCTTAGGGCCTCTCGAAAAGAGAGTATCAATAACCAGCTTGGGAACCTCCTCCGGCAGCACGTTCCCATAAGACAAAACCGCATCTGCTCCTGCATCATACATTACAAAGATATCGAAAGGGCTTGGATGTTTTTCACCGGTGAGAAAAAGAAATATCTTTTTCCTATCTTCCATAAATGGCCACCCCTTTCAAAGCGCTAAGTCTGCATTTTTAATGTCAGTAATGAACATATGACCTGGTGAATGAGTTATCATAAATTTAGGTTTAGTCTGCATCGCAATAGCTTGAGGTGTTACCCCACAGGCCCAAAAAACCATTACATCCCCTTCCTCTATTACGGGAGGGTCTCCAAAGTCCGGTTCCATTATGTTCTCAATTCCTATCAATTCGGGATATCCTATATGAATAGGTGCACCGTGGACTTTAGGAAATCTCGAAGTAATTAAAACGGCCTTCACTACCAGGTTAAACGGGGTTGGGCGAGCACTAACAACCATAGGGCCACGAAATTTGCCTGCGGGAACACATTGTATATTAGTTATATACATGGGAACGTTTCTGCCATTTTCTATATGCCTTACAGGAACCCCTTCTTCTAATAAAGCCCATTCAAAGGAAAAACTGCATCCTATCAAAAAAGCCACAAGCTCCTTATTCCAATATTTTTCTATATTTAACGGTTCATCTATTAGCTCTCCATCTTTATAGACTCTATATCTCGGCAAATCATATCTTATATCAGCACCCGATGCTGTAATTTTAGGTCTTGGATCTCCTACGTCTAAAACCTCCAATATAGGACAGGGTTTCGGATTTCTTTGCGCAAATAGGAGAAAATCGTAAGCATCATCTTTAGGAAGGACTACCAAGTTAGCTTGAGCATAAGACGGAGCCAAACCTGATGTGGGCTTAGTCCACTTTTCCTCCCTTATCATCTGTCTTATCTCTTTAGGTGTCATCCATAAACCCTCCTCCCCACCCTGTTTCGCTTTACCTTAATTTTTCACTCCCTAAGTATATCATAAAATTATGGTATAATAGCTATCATGAGAGGGATAGTAAAAGTAGCCATAGTAGGGAGCTTATATGCTGCTTTAACAATCGTTTTGGCTCCAATAAGTTATGGTCCTATACAAGTTAGAGTGGCTGAAGCTTTAGTGGTTCTCCCATATATAAGACGATCCTACATGTGGGGACTCTTTGGAGGTTGTATCATAGCTAATATCTATGGAGGGTTAGGTATTTGGGATGTAATCGGTGGTAGCCTTTGTACCCTGGTCGCTGGTTTTCTAACATCGTTGATGCCAAAACCCATTTTGGCTCCTTTACCTCCTATAGCAGTAAACGCGTTTGGTGTAAGCCTCTACCTACACTACCTGTTTAACCTTCCATATTGGCTTACCGTTGCATATATAGCTTTAGGAGAATCGATCGCCTGCTTTGCATTGGGCTACCCTCTCTTAAAATGGGTTCTTAAAAGAAAAGAGTACTTCTAGGTCGCCCACAAAGGGGGGGTGTACAAGGTGAAAAAAAACTTAAGAATCATGATAACGCTTGGAATCTGCCTTTTTATTTTTTGCGCGAGTCTTACAGCTTTTTCAGAGGAGATTGGAACTGCTAAGCTACAGTCTCAAATAGGTAGTATAGTCTTGAGACCGGAAGAGATAAAAGAGATATTAGAAAGTTTGAAGAAGTTTCAATCTCAGATGGCGGAATTGCAAGAAAGCATGAACAAGCTGATAAAAGAAATAGACTTATCAAAAGTTGATATAACCCCTCTTAGAGAGGAAATTATAGGCTTAAAGAGTGGTTTAGAAAGCTTTAAACAAGAACTCGCAAAGAAATTGGAAGAAGAAGGCAAATTTATCAAAGAAGAGCTTCTTAACAAACTTGATTTTCTTACTACTGTTATAAGAAGAGTAACGGTGGTGTTTAAAAATATAGAAGACTTAGCGAAGGAATCTCAATCTCTCAAGGAACAGATTAGTATTTCGACCGAGAGCGTGAGAAACTTGAGTGAAACCTTTCAAAGAGAGCTTAACCATGTGAAAAGCAATCAAACAAAGATAATTGGGCTTCTCACCGTCAACCTTTTGCTCTTGTCTTTTTTGGTATTTCTTCAGCTTGAAAAGAAATTCAGAAAAAGCACAAAGAAAGGAGATGACATGGCTCCTTGAAAAGGATTCTTATTTTGCTAGTTTTACTCTTATCTTGTTTGGCGCTGTATTCCTGTGGAGAGGAGGAAACAGGAGAAGAGATATGGAGTTTCTCTTTATCTTCCCCAATTTATTCCTCGCCGAGTATAAAAGGAGATAGAATCGTTCTTAATGGCTTAGAAGGTATTGTAGCGTGTCTTAATGGAGACGGAGGTCTGGTATGGAAATATAAGCTAAACGATGACGAAACAATTTTGTCCTCCCCTCTCATTGAGGATGAAAGGGTATTTATAACTTCAGTTCTAAACAAAGGAAAAATCTACTGCTTAGACCTAAACTACGGAGAAAAATTTTGGGAATACGAGGTTTCGTCTCCCATAGTTTCTTCTCCAGCCTTGTATGATAATAAGGTATTTTTTGCTGGAACAGATGGTACCATATACGCATTTTCATGGCAGGGAAGTTTAATTTGGAATATAAGGGTAGAAGGAGCTGTATATGCAACACCAGCAGTAGAAGATGGAAAACTCATAGTGGGAACATCTACGGGAAAGGTATATTGCATAAACGCTTCCACTGGAGAGATAATATGGGATTCTAAGCTGGAATCCCCGATAGAGCTAGAAGCCTCCATAGACGACAGTAATCGTGTATATATAGTTACATCTTCAAATAAGCTTTATTGTTTAGATTTAGATGATGGGACAGACTTATGGGAGGTTTCCTTTAGCAGCAGAGTATGCGCTCCCCCATCTTATAGTGATGGCAAGGTTTTAATTCCCTTATCAGATGGAAGTATATACGCTATAAGTCCTCGAGGTGGCAGTATCTTTTGGTCTTATAAGGCTGAAGATGGGTCCCCGTCAGCTTTGTGCCCTACAGATGGGTACGTATATTTTGTGGATATAAATGGCAAGCTTTATTGTCTTAATATTTCGAACGGCGAAGAAAAATGGACCCACGACTTAGGCTCTCCAGCTTATTCCTCCCCTATAGCCAAGGGAGAAAGAGTTTATATAGGCACTGTAAGTGGAAAGATCTACTGCATAAAAGGGAATAGCTCGGAAGCAAATTGGCCCACTTTCCAGGGGAACAATGCGCGTACGGGTAAAGAGGAAAGGTAAATATCAATCTCTAAACCCTCTAAGTATGGCCTTTTCATCCCATTCTCGGACTTCAGAAGCTCTATATGGCTTAAGTTCTCTAAAAAGCGGATTATAGGCGTTTTCGGGAGAGAAGGCTTGCAAAACATATTTTGCCTCCTCTCCTATCATCTCTCTTATTTCCTTTATATCCTCAGGTTCCACCAGCTTAGGAACGACCGTTGTTCTGAATTCAACTTTTTCCTTTAAAGGAAGCAAAATCCTTATGCTTTCCAAAATCAAGCTTTTATCTATTTCTCGTCCCACAGCTTCTCCGTACTTTCTTAAAGAGGTTTTTATATCCATGGCTATGTAATCTGCAAGCTCTCGCTCTATAACCTTTCTTAACATATCGGGATTATAGCCATTCGTGTCAAGCTTTATCCTCCATCCCCTTTCCTTTATAGAGCTGAGAAAACTGGGCAAATCCTCATGAATGGTTGGTTCCCCTCCCGTCACCACTATTCCGTCAATCCATCCCCTGTATTTTTCCAAATGGTCAAGGACCCCTTCTAATGTATGTCCTTTCCCTTTATAAAATAGTAGTTCATGGTTATGACAAAATGGACAGCGAAAGTTACAACCTGGCAAAAAGAAAACGGCAGCTATATTTCCGTCCCAATCTATAAAGCTGAAATCAAGCCAGGCTGCCAGATTTGTCTTCAAGCTATTTTCACTCTCCTTCTATCTTTAAGTTCTGCCCGCTTCCCTTTGTTCCAGCTAGACGTTCTTGTGAAATAGCCTGTTATCCTAGTTATTCCATCTACATTCTTCGAACCACAGTATGGACAGCTTTCGCTTAAACCACGCGTGGTCTTCATACAATCCAAACAGATGGTAAACTCCGGTGAAAAGGCTATTTGCGTATTTTGGCTACCTCTAAAAGTTCGTTCTACAAACTTAGCCAGCGCTTTCGGATCTGGTTTATGCTCTCCCATCCAAATGTGAGTTATTGCTCCCGCTTTTATTAGCGGATGGAAAACCCCTTCTTTTATAACTCTATCTATTGGGTTAATATCGGCAGAATAGTTAAGATGCGTAGAATTCGTGTAATATATTCCACCCGTTTGGATGTTACCTTTAACCACTTGAGATGCTTTGTCTGGATAGTGCTTTAAATCTAACCTCGCAAGGCGGTACGCCGTAGATTCCGCAGGCGTTTGTTCAAGAACGAGTCTTATATTAAATTTTTCTCCAAACTCCTGACACTTCATGGACATGTAATTCACAACGGTAAGTCCCAGATTATAGGATTCCTCCGACTCATGAAGTTCCTTACCAGTCCAGTACTGAACCATCTCGTTCAACCCCAACAGCCCTATCAAGAAAGATACCTTATTCCAACGAAGATAGGGTTCTCCATCGTGGTCTATGAGTAGTAAGGAAAGAGGACTCGAAGGCCCCATGCTCAGAAGTTTCTTTATAAAATCCCTTTTTTGCAGATGAGCTAAAACGGCAAGCTCCATAGCTTTATCTATCTCCTTAAAAATATCTTCTTTGGTCTTAGCCTTATAGGCTATCCTCGGTAAATTTATAGTGACGTTTTGAAGAGCTGAAAACCGCATTTTCCAAGGCGTAGAAGCTTCCCTTAGGTCTTCTTCCGTGAGTTCAAACTGAAGCCTACAACATTCAGAAAGTTTTGCTTGCCCTCCCCTATCAAATACGAAGTAAGTATTTCCCTTTTCTGAGGCCACCTTACATGCAAGCTCCAAAAAATTCTCCCATCCAGGTGTTTTGAAGAAATCCTCAGTTATATGAAGAAGAGGCTTTGGAAAGAAAAACGGTTTGCCCTGAGCATCTCCCTCAAGATAGACCTCGAAAAGAGCCCTTAAAAATCTCTGCGACTCCTCTAAATATTCTCCATAGGTTTTCCCCGTTGGTTTACCTCCTGGCCCTAATGCAGGGACGTCTCTAAAGTGAGCAGGAATTTCCCAATATAAGTTTATATCCGTAAAGGCAACCTGCCCTCCTCTTCCGCCAGCCAACTGATTAAACTCAAATATTAACATTTGAGCTAATTGTTTAACTTCCTTGTCTGACCTACCTTCTACGAAAGGCGCGAAGAACACGTTAACTGCATCCCAGCCTATAGCACCGGCAAAATGATTCTGAAGAACAGATGTCATCTTTAGAAGATGAGCGAGTAAAACTTCCGCATGACGAGCAGGATAGGAAACGGAAGTTATAGACGGAATGTTAAGTCCAAACTTAACTACATAGGCAGGTGATTGTCCCGAACAATAGGGCCTGTTAACCATTCCTAAATCGTGAACATGAATGTCTCCCTCGAGGTGAGCATCAGCAACATCTGGAGAAAATACCTTTTTTAAAGCATATTCCTTAAGTATGGTTTCCGCCAAGGTCAAGTTTATGGATTCGGGATTATGCGAAGTATTTGAATTTTCTTTGTTAGGGAAAAAGATGACCTCCTCCACATCGTAAATGGGCATTCCAACACGAGCATGGTCCATAATTCTTCCCGGTAGCCCATGCTCAAAGAGTTTAACATTAACAAGCTCTCTTATAAAGGCTGTGGTTATGCGCTTTATACCACTATTAAGAAGAGTTTCTTCCACTTCCTTAGTTATCTGATGAGCTATTAAAGGCTCAACTTTAGCTTCTCTTATAAGGGCCTCGTATATTCTCCTTGGATCCCAAGAGCTTGTTTCCTCCCTTGAAATTGCCTCAACGAGTAAGGCTTTATCAGTAGTCTCGCCAAGCTCGAAGAGGTTAAGGCTCTTTGCCATTCCTCTCTGCCTCCTTTATCTCTATAGTTTTATTAAGCAAACTTTCGAGCTCTCTTATAAAATGGGTCAAATCCGTAAACTCCCTATAAACAGAGGCAAACCTTACATAGGCTACTTTATCCAGCTCTTTAAGGGCCTCTATAACCTTTTCCCCTATCTCCTTGCTGGTTATTTCCTTTCTACCTTCAGCACGTAAATCTGCTTCTATCTGGTCAGCAATTTCCTCTATTTTTTCACGGCTTACAGGCCTTTTCTCACAAGCCTTTAAAAGACCTCTTATTATTTTCTCTCTATCAAATAATTCTCTTCTTCCGTCCTTTTTAATAACGAGTATTGTAGGAGATTCTATCCTCTCATAAGTAGTAAATCTTTTTCCACAAACTAAACACTCCCTTCTCCTTCTTATAACCGAACCGTCCTCCACGGGTCTTGAATCTATAACCTTACTTTCAGGTTCACCACAAAAGGGACATTTCATCTTTATCACCCCAAGATATAGCATCCAGTATAAGTATATACCACAATATATAGAAAAGGAAGGGAAGCTTTGTTAAGAAATTGAAAGTTTGATAACGTATTTTTGAGATAAAGGGGTATATATGTGATAAAATTAGGTGAAAAGGAGGGACGTGGAGTGGATAGGAACATTTACATAGGAGTGATAGGAGGAGGATATAATCTTAGCCAAGAAGTGGAAGAATTAGCTGTTAGAACAGGCCAAATGATAGCAAAGGAAGGTTGGGTTATAATTTGCGGTGGAAAAGGGGGCATAATGGAAGCCGTATCCAAAGGAGCAAGTCAGGAAAATGGTATAGTGATAGGTATATTACCAGGGACATCTCGTAGTGAAGGTAATCCTTATCTTACTTACTCTCTTCCTACAGCCTTGGGTCATTTTAGGAACTTTCTTATAGCTCAAGCATCTGATATCTTAGTAGCCTTTGAAGGCGAATATGGTACTTTAAGTGAGATCGCAATAGGACTAAGATTGGGAAAACCTGTTATAAGTTTGGCAGGTTGGGAACTTGGAAGAAGGGGGTTTAAAGCAGAAGGTATATATGAAGCATCTTCTCCAGAAGATGCCATTAGTTTAATAAAGAAAATACTCAAATTATAGAAAGGAGGTAAGTGATGAACTTCATCGCTAAAGTAGACCCAGAGATAGCCTCTCTCATAGCAAATGAAGAGGCAAGACAAAAAGAACATTTGGAACTTATCCCAAGTGAAAATTTTGTGTCTCCAGCAATATTGGAGGCTCAAGGTTCTGTCTTAACTAACAAGTATGCGGAAGGTTATCCGGGCAAGAAGTATTATGGTGGATGTGAATTCGTAGAAAAAATCGAGGAAATAGCCATCAAAAGAGCGTGTGACCTTTTCGGAGCCGATCATGCAAACGTCCAACCTCATTGTGGCACACAAGCTAATATGGCTGTTTATTTTTCCTTTCTAAAGCCAGGAGAGAAAATAATGGCTATGAACTTAGCCCACGGTGGGCATCTTTCCCACGGAAGTCCTGTAAACTTTTCAGGAATTTTTTACAAAGTAATACCCTATGGCGTTGATAAGGAAACAGAAATGCTAAACTACGAGGAAATTTACAATATAGCTGCAAAAGAGAAACCAAAGCTTATCGTCGCCGGAGCAAGCGCGTATCCTCGATTTATAGATTTTCAAAGATTTAAAGAAATAGCCGACGCAGTAGGAGCCTACCTTATGGTAGATATGGCGCACATTGCAGGACTTGTAGCGGGCGGGGTCCACCCAAGTCCCGTTCCCTATTCTGATTTTGTTACATCTACAACTCACAAAACTTTAAGAGGCCCAAGAGGAGCTTTCATTCTTTGTAGAAGCGAATATGCTTCTCAAATAGACAAAATGGTTTTCCCTGGAATCCAAGGAGGTCCATTAATGCATGTAATAGCAGCAAAGGCAACCTGCTTTTTATTAGCCTCAACGCCTGATTTTAAAGAGTACGCTCGTAAAGTCGTGGAGAATGCCAAGGCTCTTGCTAAAGCTCTTTTAGAAAGGGGATTCAGGCTTGTAAGCGGAGGAACAGATAACCATCTTATATTGGTTGATCTTAGAAGCTTTAACATCACAGGAAAGGAAGCAGAAAAGCTTTTAGAAAGCGTGGGGATAACGGTAAACAAAAATATGATTCCTTATGACCCGAGATCACCATTTATAACGAGCGGAATTCGATTAGGAACTCCCGCATTAACAACTAGAGGCATGGGAGTCAAAGAAATGGAAGAGATAGCAGATCTCATATACAAAACCATAAAAAATAAAGACAACCCCAAAGAACTTGAGAAAGTCAAAGATAGGGTTAAAGAACTTTGCAAAGGGTTCCCTCTCTTCGCTTGGTAAAAGTGGAAAGTGACAGTTATAATAAAATAGAGTCTTTATTCAAAAGACTCCATCTTTTCGGAGTTTTCCCGCTCCGATCTTCAGAAATCGAAGAGGTTTCTCCCGGCATATGGAGGGTTGAGCTCCTCATAGCTTGCTTCTTAAAGGAGGAGGAGCTCAACCTTCTGATATCAATGATCTTAAGAAAAGGAGGTGAATAACATGAAGAAAGCTTTATTAGTGATCGACATGCTTAACGATTTTATAAATCCCAAAGGGAACCTCTATATAGGTGAATCCGGAGAAAAGATAATTCCATTCATCAAGGAAAGAATTACAGAGTTCAGAAAAAATGATAAGGTTATCTACTTATGCGATGCTCATGCCGACGATGATAAGGAATTTAAAGACTGGCCTCCCCACGCAATTAAAGGAAGCTGGGGAGCGCAAGTTGTAGACGAAATTGCTCCACAACCTGAAGATACAGTGGTAGAAAAGAAGACATATGATGGTTTTATAAAAACGGAGCTTGAGTCGATCTTAGAAAAAGAAAATGTGAGTGAAATATATGTAGTTGGAGTTTTAACCAACATATGTGTCCTTTATACAAGCGCCCATGCCAAAATGTTAGGCTATCCTGTTACAGTATACAGAAAAGGTTGTGCAAGCATAACTCCTGAGAAACACGAGTGGGCTCTCAAAGAAATGAGTGAAAGCCTAAAAATAGAAGTTTTATAACCTCTCTATCACCATAGCCACTCCTTGCCCACCACCCACACAAAGAGTTACAAGTCCAAACTGCTTATCATAGGTTCTGAGAGCATAAATAAGAGTAGTTAATATCTTTGCCCCCGTCGCTCCTATTGGGTGTCCCAATGCAATTGCTCCTCCATGAACATTTACTTTTTCATGATTCAAGCCTAATTCCCTCTCTACGGCGATAACTTGTACTGCAAATGCTTCATTTAATTCTATAAGGTCTATATCGCTTAGAGACAAATTAGCCAAAGATAGCGCCTTAGGTACAGCTTTAACCGGTCCTAATCCCATATGATCAGGAGCAACTCCCACGCTTGCATAGGAAAGAATTCTCGCTAAAGGTTTTAATCCCTCTGCCTTTGCCCACTCCTCATCCGCAATAACCAAGGCTGCTGCTCCATCGCACAAAGCTGAACTTGTACCGGCTGTTACAGTTCCATTTTCCTTAAATACGGGGGGAA